>PYIJ01052657.1_pt1 | contig 17990 bp, 19 predicted proteins | sample 3578051 | NCBI WGS metagenome assembly PYIJ01 (sample SAMN08408021, study PRJNA431606) | Marine metagenome isolate SA_KN192-05_S13_5m, whole genome shotgun... | biome: marine; feature: oceanic pelagic zone; material: water; isolation source: surface water sample, 0.2-0.8 um fraction ... | reverse complement strand
TCTCTCATCATGTTTTCAATATTTTCTAAATTAAATTTTTCCATCAACTTAAAATTTTCTCGAATATTTTTAAGATAATTTTGGACATTTTCACTGTTAACACCATTCCATTCTTCAGTGTTAACAGCGAATGGTTCATCTAGAAGAAATTTAATCTGGTCTGTTATGTCATTTAATGTCTCCAACCGCTCTTGTACGACTGGGAGAATTATATTAATTCTTTCTAATTCCTCTTTAAATATCTCTCTTCCCAAACTCGTCGATATATTATCGGTAGCTTTTTTTGAAAATTCATCTTTGCTAAGATTTCTAATGTATTGACCATTCATCCAAAGTAACTTTACAGTGTCAAAAATTGCTGGATTTGGAAGAACATTTTTAAGATCAAAATTGTCTATTGCTACATCTCTTTGGAATATCTCTAAATCGTCACCTGGCGACCAGCCAAGTATTGACATATAGTTAAACATTGCATTCGCTAATATTCCTTGATCCCTAAATGATGAGACAGATGTATCACCATGTCTTTTACTTAATTTCTTACCATCAGGTCCAAACAACAATGGTAAATGACAGAAGTCAGGAATTTTTGCATCAAGTGCTTTCATTATCATGATGTGTTTTGGAGTAGATGAAAGTATGTCTTCTCCCCTAGCAATAATTGATATCTCATAATCTATATCATCAACTGTTGAGGCTAAATGATATGTTGGCGTTTTGTCTGATCGAAGAATAACAAAGTCCTCAATATCATTTGTGTTAAAATTCATATCACCCCGGATATAGTCTTCAAAATAGATATTTTGACCATCCTGAACTTTGAATCTTATTGCTCCATCGTCTTCATAAGCTAAGCCTTTTTCGACTAAATCTTGAGCAATTTTTTCATATCTTTCAAATCTATCTGATTGTTTGTAAGATATTGAAGAATCTTTATCAAATCCCTCATCCCAATCAATTCCTAACCATTCAAGACCTTCAATTATATTTTGTTGAAACTCAGGGGTGCTTCTCTCAACATCGGTGTCATCAATTCGTAATAGGAATTTTCCATTATGCTTCCTTGCATACAACCAATTAAATAAAGCTGTTCTTGCATTGCCAATATGAAGTTCACCAGTTGGTGACGGTGCAATTCTTAATTTCATAATTTACTCAACTAAATTAATTAAACTTCCAAGAGTTTCAATTTCAATCTTTATTTCGTCACCCGGTTCAATTTTACTTACCCCTTCAGGAGTTCCTGTCAAAATAACATCACCAGGTAATAATGTCATTATTGAAGTAATGAATTCAAGAATTTCACCAATTGAAAATATCATATCCCTAGTGTTGCCATCTTGTTTCAATTCTCCATTTACATATGCTTTAACACTTAGCTCTGGATTGCTAGAAAATTCTGTTTGAATGTAAGGACCAAGTGGACAAAAAGTATCAAAACCTTTTGCTCTTGTAAAATGACCAGTTTTTCCTTGAAGAACTCTCTCGGATAAATCATTAGCGTTTGTAAATCCAAGAACATGATCTGTCCAATTTTCTTTTGAAATATTCTTACTTATTTTTGATATTACTAAAGCCAATTCTCCTTCATGATCTACATGTTGCCCAATTTTTGGATAAATTATATTTTGACCTGTTCCTATTACTGATGTTGAAGGCTTTATAAAGAAAACAGGATTATCCGCTTGATATTGATAACCTGGCAAACCCATTTCTGCAGCGTGTTTTGCATAATTTTTTGCTACTGCAACTACTTTTGATGGCAGAACTGGTGCTAGTAATTCAATTTCCTCGAGTTCATATATTTCTTCAGTACTTTCCCAAACTACAAGAGGAGAGCCTTCATAGCGTACAACTTTACCGTCAATAAGTTCACCATAAAAAATTTCGTTTTGATGTTTTGCTCTTACAATTTTCATACTTCTATCAATATTAAGGCATAGGAAAAATAGAGTGTTTAGTAAAAATTAATTATTGAAAGTAGCGACTGACCCTTAATTTTATCTTTTGCACATTTATTAAGAAGGTCTTCTGTAAGATCGCCTAAGTTGTTTTCACTAATTCTTAAAATACCTAAAATGTGGTGAAAATCATATATAGTTGGCGCCCTACCATAATAAGAAGCTCTACTAATCATTAAATTAGTCACAATAGAAGTCACAAGTTTTTGCCTTGGATGTTGTTGCCATAAGGTTTTATATTTGTTTACAATTTTTAAGGCGAAACCACTATCTGGCCCTGTACTTCCAAATATTTCTTGATTTTTTGGATCAAGTTTTTCATTATATCTTTTTGATCTTCTAGGCACAGGTAATGAAGGCTCATTTATTCTTTTTGCGTTATTAAGGTTTATTTTTGGTTCTTGCGACATTAAATCAATGTTATATACGATTTAAAATTATCATCCTTTGCGTTTACAACATCTTCGTAAGAATTTATTAGATCTGAGGTTATCTCACCAACTTTGCCATTTGAGATATCATCTCCATCAATACTTACTACACCGATAACACCAGTTGCTGTTCCGGTAAAAAATACTTCGTCGGCATTTTTTAAGTCCTCAACAGTCAAATTCTTTTCTTCGATAGAAATGTTTTTGCTTTTTGCAATTTCAATTACTGTTCTTCTCGTAATTCCATTTAAAGCACCTGTTGAGTTTGGAGGGGTAGATATATTATTATTTTTTACAATAAATATATTTTGTCCACTTCCTTCAGCAACAGTCCCATCATCCCCAAGCATGATTGCATCATCATAACCATTATCGACTGCATCAATTTTTGCTAAAGTTGAGTTCATATAGCCTCCAACTCCTTTAGCTAATGGAATAAAACTTGTTGGGCTAATCCTTCTCCATTTTGATATACATACATTTACGCCCTCATTGACTGCATCATCCCCTAAATAAGCTCCCCATAGCCAAGCAGCAATTGAAACTCTTACCGGAACATCTTTTGGAAGTAGACCCATTTCTCCTTCACCAAAAAAAACTAAAGGCCTTATGTATGCCGATTCAAGTTTGTTTTTGCTTACAACATCTTTAATCGCTTCAAAAATAACTTCTTTGGTGTACGGAATTTTTAAATTATATGATTCAGCTGAGGCAAATAACCTATCGACATGGTCATTAAGCCTAAAGATGGAAACACCTTTTTTAGTATTTCGTGCTCTAATTCCTTCAAAAACTCCGGTTCCATAATGCAGTGTGTGCGTCATTACATTTATTTGAGCACTATCCCAATCTACAAATTCACCATCAAACCATATAAAATCAGATTTTTCCACAGTAAATAAATACTACACCTTTTAAAAATTCTATCCAAGAAAAATACTATTATTCAAATTGTGATACGTTTTATTGCTTCAGGATTTGGAGTTGGCCTGTTTTGGGAAACTTTTTTTAAAAGTAAAAAAGGTGGAGGAACTTTAGCTTCTTTATTATTTACATTGGTTATCTACTTCGGCGACAATTGGTATGGGATTTGGAATACACTTAACTTATTCATCTTATTTATTTTTCTTATCCTTTTTTATTTTGTAACTGTCGATGATGATGAAGCATCTTCAGACCCAAGTTGGATTACACTTGATGAGGTTTGTGGAATGAGTCTTGTAACACTTGGAGCTGGAGCTGAATTATTGCCCTTAATATCTGGTTTTTTAGTTTTTAGATTAAGTGACATTATGAAACAGCCTTCTTTTGTTGGCGAACTTGAAAAGCTTCCAGGAAAATTAGGTGTTTTATATGACGATTTGGGTGCTGGTTTTATTGGATTAATATCAGCTATGGTTGTGAACCAAATTATCCAAATAACTCTTTAAGTAGAACTTCTTTTACAGATCCAGGATTTACTTTGCTCTCGGAGCTTTTCATTACTTGACCTACTAAGAAGCCAACAAGTTTATCTTCAGGATTTTCTAATCTTTCAACAATATCTTGATTCTCATTAATTACCGAAGTCACAAGTGCTTGTATTTCATCATTATCAGAAGATTGGATAAGGTTATTATCAGATGCAAAAGATTTAGGATCAATATCTTCAATTAACAATTTTGCGAGAATATCTTTTGCAGATGTGAAAGAAACTTCATTATCTTCAAAGAGATTAATTAAACTAGCAAGTTTTTCTGAATTAAGCCACTGAGGCAACTCACTAATTTCTGCTTTTCTCATTTGTCCCTGAAGTTCGCCAGTAAGGAAATTAAAAGTCGATTTACAATCACCTGTTTCCTTTACCGTTGACAAATAAAGTTCATATAACCATCTCTGGCCTTTATCTAAATAATTTGAATCTGATAATGATAACCCTGTATCAAGAAGTGTTTTTCTTTTCTTTTCAGGAGTTTCTTTAATCTGATTTTGAGAAATTTCAATAAATTCGTCGTTTATTACCATATTTGGTAGATCAGGATCTGAAAAATATCTATAGTCAGCACTTCCCTCTTTTGTTCTCATTGACAGCGTAACTTGTTTGTTCTCGTCCCAATGACGTGTTTCTTGAATTATTGATTCCTTATCTTGTACCATTTTTGTTTGTCTTAATATTTCATAATCTATTGCTTTTTCAAGTGACTTTAGAGAGTTCATATTTTTTATTTCAACTTTAACTCCAAGTTCATCAGAACCTTCTTCAGCAACAGATATATTTGCGTCGAATCGTAAATTTCCTTTTTCTAGCTTTCCTTTTGATATCCCCAAATCAATTACTAATTGTCTAAGTTCCTCTATGTATGCAACTGCCATTTTTGCTGAAGATATTATTGGTTTAGTTACAACTTCTACAAGCGGAACGCCAGATCTATTGAAGTCAAGTAAAGTACTCGTTGCAGAATCTATTCTCCCTGATCCTAAATGAATGCTTTTACCTGTGTCCTCTTCCATGTGTACTCTCTCAATTGCGACAGTATGAAGGCTATCTTCAATAACTATTTCTAACGATCCTTCAACTCCTACAGGAAAATCAAATTGGGAAATTTGATAGTTCTTAGGAAGATCAGGATAGAAATAATTTTTTCTATGAAACATTCCTTCTTTAGTTATTGAACAATTTGCTCCTAATGAAAGCATGACAATATATTCAATTGCTTTTTTATTTGGGACTGGGAGGGCTCCAGGCAAACCTAGACATGTTGGGCATAAACTAATATTTGGCTCATCGGTTTCAACAACTTTACAAGAACAAAACATTTTGGATTCTGTATCTAATTCAACATGTGTTTCCATACCTATTGTTGGCTTAAGACTCATTTATCACCTTTTGTCATCTTTGGTAAATGATTAAACGAAACCATCTCTTCAATTGACTCTGCAAGATCTAATAAAGAATAATCCGAACATGGTTTTCCCATAAGTTGGATAGAAAGTGGCATATTATTATTAGATAAGCCCGTTGGAATGCTTATTGCTGGAAGGCCTGCTAAGTTCGCTGGAATTGTACATAAATCAGAGAGATACATTTCAAGAGGATTTTCTGTTTTTTCTCCGAATTTAAATGCTGGAGATGGAGTTGTTGGCGATATCAAAAAATCAAAATCATCAAAAGCTTTTTGAAAATCTGAAATTATCTTTGATCTTACTTTTAATGCTCTTCCATAGTATTCATCAAAATAACCAGCAGATAATGCATACGTTCCCAACAATATTCTCTTCTTTACCTCTTCACCAAAGCCTACAGCACGAGTTTTATTCATCATTTCATAACTACCTGAAGCTGGCTCTCTTAATCCAAAGCGTACTCCATCAAAACGTGATAAATTTGCTGAGCATTCAGCTGGAGCAATTAAATAATAAACACTTAAAGCCATTTCAGTTAGTGGTAACGAAGTTTCTACAACTTCATGTCCACTATTTTCTAAAAGCTGAGTTACTTTATTTACTTCATTTTGTGAATCTTCTGAAACTCCTTCTTGCATTAATTCTTTTATTATTCCTATTTTCAATTTTTTATTTTTGGGTTCTGTATATTCAGGCTTTATGGATGTTGCATCTTTAGGGTCATAACCTTGAATGTTATCAAATATAATTCTTGAATCATCTACAGTATTTGTGATTGGACCTATTTGATCTAGTGAAGAAGCAAACGCAATTAATCCAAATCTTGACACCGTTCCATACGTCGGCTTAAAACCAACTACACCGCAAAATGAAGCTGGTTGTCTAATTGATCCACCTGTATCACTTCCTAAAGAAGCTACAGCTGAACCTGCAGAAACTACAGCTGCAGATCCTCCTGAGGACCCTCCAGGTACATAATCTGGATTCCAAGGATTTTTTGTAGGACCATACGCTGAATTCTCAGTTGACGAGCCCATTGCAAATTCATCAAGGTTTGTCTTTCCCGTAAATGTTGAACCTGTTTCTTTTAGCATTCCAATTACTGTCGCGTCGTAAGGAGATACATAATTAGAGAGCATTTTTGATGAACAAGTTGTTTTATACCCATAAACATTTATATTGTCTTTGATAGCGATTGGAATTCCATCAAGCTTTCCTAAACTCTCACCTTTTAAAAATCTCTGATCAGATTTTTTTGAGTTTTCAAGACCTTCATCGTAAAAAAGTTCTAAATGAGCATGCAAGATAGACTCAGTAAAGGACGCATTCTCATAAACCTGTTCAAATAATTCAGATGGTTTTAACTCTTTATCTAAAAATAAATTGTTTAATTTTGATATTGAAGGTATGTTTCTATTCATTATCAGTTACTCAATTGAAGGAGGAACAACAAAATGTCCATCTTTCGTTTCAGGAGAGTTCTTCATTGCATCTTCATGACTCAAAGATGGTGTAGATTCATCCTCTCTTAGCTCAAGTATTTTACTTAAAGGATGAATATCAATTTTCTCATCTTCTACATCAATATTTTTTAAAGCATCAACGTGTTCAAGGACTATCTCCAAATCCTTTTGAAGTTTGAGTTTTTCTTTTTCTTCTAGATGAATAGATGCGAGATTGGAAATATCGTCTATGTTAAAATCTTTTGTCATTAGGTACTTTCAAGAAATTTTTTTAATATCTCATAAGATTCTAATATTTCATTTTTATTAACAAATTCATCAGAAGTATGAGCTAACAAAGGGTCACCGGGTCCAAAATTAATAGCTGGGATGCCTTCATCTGTAAATCTTGCAACGTCTGTCCATCCCTGTTTTGGTGTAACATCAAGCCCAGTTTTACTAATAAATTCAGATATCATTCCTAAATTTTTATTAGGAAGAGCTCCTGTTGCTATATTTTTAATTGTGACTTCACCAAATTGTTCAAGTTCATCTTTAATATAATTTTCTGCATCATCTGAAGAAAATGTAGGAACAAATCTAAAATTTACATTCATTGAGATTTTTGGCGGTGTTACGTTGTTGGCAACACCTCCTTGGATTTTTGTAACAGTCACAACCTGTTTATAGATTAATCCATCAATATCAAAGTCTTTAATTTCGTTTTCAGATAGATAATCTGCAACTTTATTTAGTTTAAAAAAAGGATTTTCACCCATCCAGGGCCTCGCAGAATGACTTGAAATACCAACGAGATCTAAATTGGCATTTAATGATCCATTACAACCTAATTGACATTCCAAGCTGCTTGGTTCCATCACTATCGCAAGCTCTATGGAAAAGTCTTTTTTTAGTATATCCATCAAAAAATTTAGACCATTTTGCTCAGAAGAGCCTTCTTCAGCAGTATAAAAAACACCTATAACATCCTTATTCTTATCAAGAAGGGTTTTCATCATAACTGCAACTCCCGCTTTCATATCAACAGAACCTCTGCCATAAATATTTTCCTCATCGGAGACAACCATTTGATTCTCATCAATTGGCACAGTATCAAGATGTCCAACTAATGCAATTTTTGGATTTGAGTTAGGTGAGGAAACAATTAGTCCTCCCTCATTTCTAAATATTTCACCATCGTATCCTTCATCAGCTAGATACTTTTCGATGAAATTTATTACTTCATTTTCATTTCCAGTAACAGATTCAATATCAATTAATTTTTGAGTTAATTCGTTTAGATTCAAACGTCTACTCCAAATGTCCTCAGTGCTTCATTGAGTGAAGTCTTTTCATTTGTTGATTCTTTTCTTTTTCCAATTATTAACGCACATTGAACATCATATTCGCCGCTCGGAAATGTCTTTGGTCTCGTACCAGGAATGACAACAGAATTTTCTGGAACTACTCCTTTATATTCGATTGGTTCTTCACCCGATACATCAATAATTGGTGTTGAAGATGTGATAGTAACATTAGCTCCGATTACAGCACCTTTTCCAATTCTGACCCCTTCAACAATAATTGCTCTTGAACCTATAAATGCTCCGTCCTCAATTATTACTGGCATAGCTGACGGAGGTTCGAGTACACCACCAATACCCACACCACCTGATAAATGAACATTTTTTCCTATATATGCACACGACCCAACTGTTGCCCACGTATCGACCATTGTTCCTGAACTGACATAAGCACCTATATTTACAAAACCTGGCATGACTACAACACCGGGTTCACAGAATGCTCCATATCTTACAATCCCAGGAGGAACGACTCTAATTTTTAAACTTTCATAATTTTTTTTGGGTTCGAGTTTATCAAAGTAGATTACATCGCCAGACTCGATAACTTTTAAATTCTGGATAGAAAAGTATAAAGAAATTGATTTCTTAACCCATTCATTAACTACCCACTCATTATCAATTTTTTCAACAACTCTTATTTCACCATTATCTAGCTTTTGAATTATTTCCTTAATTAGATCAACATCATCTTGAGTAATATTGTCTTGGTCTATATTTTCAACTCTATTTTCAAATTTTTCGATATTCATATTGGTCTCTTTTTAGTTATTAGATAGTATTTTAATGTATGAATAAGAACACTTATAGATTTATTATTCTTTTATTAACAGGGTTGTTAATTTTTGTTATTTATTATGGAGTTACTTTTTCGATCAATAACTCAGAAGTTGTTGAATTACCTCAAGTCGTTGAAGAAATATACCCATTACCAAATGATCAAGTACCACAACAGTCAAGCATTAGAGTTGATTTACCAGTAGGTTATGAAATTACATTAATAGTAGATAATTATATAATTCCCGAGTCAGAGATACTATTTCAAGATGCTATTGGGATGTTTACTTGGCGTCCAGGGCCAAACAAATCTTTTGAATCTTGGATAGCAGGAAAACATACTGTAACAATACAATGGTCAAAAGTAACTGGGCTTCCAGATGTGGGAGAATTTAGCTGGATTTTTTATACTTACTAATTAAATCTTTAAAATTCACTTCATCTAACAAATCTATATTTAAGGAATTTGCTTTATCATATTTTGAGCCAGGATTAGAACCATATATTAAGTAATTTGTATTTTTTGAAACTGCGGTAGTTACAGTCCCCCCTAAATTTTCAATTAAATCCACAATTTCTTGCCTTGTATATGTCTCAAGCGTTCCTGTAATTACAAATGTATTACCAGCAAGAAAACTTTTGGACGATGTGTTTTTTTTTATCAAATTTAAATCCACTGTCTTTTAATGTCTCTATAAGCTCAATATTGTTTTGGTTTGATTTCCATTCAAAAATAGACTCTGAAACACTTTTTGAAATACCATGTATATTCTCTATATTGTCTCTATCGGCATCCAAAATACCATCGATTGAATTGAAGTTTTTTATTAACGTCTGAGCAGTTCTTTTACCAACAAATCTTATTCCTAATGCAGTAAGTAAACTTTCAGGAGACGTTTCGACTGATTTTTTTAAAGCAGAAAGTAAGTTTGTTGTTTTTTTCTCTTCCCATGATGGCAAATCAATTAAATCATTAAAATCTAATTTGTAGAGGTCTCCAATGCCTTTAATAAGTTTTTTTTCTAATAAAGTATCTACCGTTTCCTTACCAAGCCCATCGATATCAAGACCAGATTTAGAACCAAAAAAAATAATGGACTCTTTTTGAGCTATATTGCAAGATAATTTTTTTTTGCATCGTGGAACTTTTTCATCTTCAAAGTATTCAATACTTGACTCTCCACAAGGACATTCTTTAGGTAATTCCCATATATCCTGATTTCCATCTCTTCTCTCCTTTATAGGAGCAACAACTTCTGGGATAACATCACCCGCTCTTCTTACAATTACATGGTCATTTATTCGTAAATCTTTTCTTTTTATTTCATCTGGATTATGAAGTGTGGCAGATGAAACCCTTGCTCCCCCTACTATCACTGGTTCTAATACTGCTACTGGAGTAATGGCCCCTGTCCTACCAGTTTGTAATTTTATGTCTTTTAATACCGTTGTTTGCTCTTCAGAGGGAAACTTAAAAGCTACTGCCCATCTAGGAGATTTTGAAGTAAATCCTAATTCGTCTTGAGTTTGTAGAGAATCTACTTTTAAAACAGCTCCATCTATTTGATAAAGATATTTGTTTCTTGAATCTTTTATAACATCTATATTTTTCTCAATTTCTTTTTGAGAATTAGAAATTTTAACGTTGTTTGTCTCAAATCCAAGTACTCCCATAAAGTCATTATTTTTTGAATGGAATTGATTTTGAACCTCTTTATCATGATAAATTAATTGATATGCAAGAAGTCTTAAATCCCTTGTTGAAGTAATCGAAGCATCTTTCTGACGTAATGATCCAGCAGCCGCATTCCTTGAATTTATAAAAATATTTGTGCCTTCTTTTCTAATTCTTTGTAAATTATTTTTTTCATCCTCAGATAAATCAGCTTTGTTTTTTTCTTTAAGTAAATCTAAAGTTGCAGAATCCTCTTTTCTTTGTTTGTTTAGATTATTAAAACTATCTGTAGGCATATAAACTTCACCTCTGATTTCAACTGTTCCCTTTACATTTTCTTTCAGTCTTAATGGAATATTTCTAATTGTTTTGACATTGTGGGTAACATCTTCACCAACAACTCCATCACCTCTTGTAAGCCCTCTTTTTAAAAGGCCATCAACATAAATCAGAGAAATAGCTAGACCATCAATTTTTGGTTCAATCGTAACCGGGTATATTGCTGTATCCGTTATTTTTTCTAATCGCTCAAACCATTTTTCTAACTCTTTGCTGTTTTCTATATTATCTAAGCTATACATTCTTCCTTGATGCTCAACTGATTCAAAAGCATCACTTGGAGTCTCCGTAACTCTTTGGGTTGGTGAGTCCTCCATAAGCAATTCTGGATTATCTTCTTCAATTTTTTTCAGTGAATTAAATAATTTGTCGTATTCACCATCTGACATTATTGGATTGTTCAAAACATAATAAGCATGTTCAGCCTTCGACAATTGATCTATTAGCGCTTTAACCTCTTTAAGATTCATCAAGCAGACTCCATTAATTTAGAACTTATTCTTCCTCCGCCTATAACCTTGGTTCCATTAAAAAGAACACCGAACTGCCCTGGTGCGATACTTGAAGCTGGCTCTATTAGTTCAACTAGCAATTCATTGTCAGATATTTTTTTAATTTTGCAATTCAAGTCTTCTGAGTTATATCTTGTCTGCACAGTCAAATTGTCATATTCAATATCTTTAACGATCGAAACGTCTTCAATAATAAAGGATTCAACTAAGAGGTCTTTTTGCTCACCAATTATTACATTTTTATTTTGTACGTTTATTTTAGTTACATATCTGGGTGTAGCTTGCCCCCCAGGGAGGCCCTTTCTTTGACCAACTGTAAATTCATGAATTCCATTGTGATTACCAACTTTATTTCCATTGACATCAAAAATTTCTCCTGCAGAAGTTAAGTCTATTCTTTTTTCTACAAATGATCGGTAATCTTTCTTTCCAACAAAACATATATCTTGACTGTCTTTTTTAAATGCTGTTTTCAAACCAAGCCGCGCTGCAATTTGCCTAACTTCTGGCTTAGTAATTTCACCTAATGGAAATAATATGTTTTCTAAATCATTAGATTTCAACATATGCAATACATAAGACTGGTCCTTATCAAGATAATCCGCTTTATGTAATTCATAAAAATTTTCATTTTTAATTATTTTTGCATAATGACCTGTTGCTACTTTTTCACAGTTAAGCTTTTTGGCTTGATTTAAAAAATGGTCAAACTTTACAGATCTATTGCATTCAACACAGGGATTTGGTGTAAGGCCTTGTGCATACATATCGATAAAATTATCTACAACGTTTTTGGAAAAAGATTCTGTATAGTCCAGTACATAATATGGAATATCTAACTTTGAGGCAACTTTCCTTGCATCTTCACTATCAGATGCCGTACAGCAACCTGTTTCAGGCATTTCACCTTCAGGTCCCTCCCAAAGTTTCATTGTTACCCCAATGACTTCATGACCTTGTTCTTTTAAAAGTGCAGCTACGACAGATGAATCAACACCCCCGCTCATTGCTACTAAAATTCTCACTTCATACCTTGAACTGCTTTAATAACAATATCTGCTGCCTTAGAACCGTCACCTTTTTGATTTGACCAACCAAAGCTGAATCTTAGATGATTGTTTATAAATTTTTCATCTACATTCATAGCCTCAAGAACATGAGAAGGTTTTTGAGCACCACTTGCACAAGCAGATCCTCTTGAGACACCAAGCCCATTTAAATCAAGTTCAATTAAAAGTACTTCAGAATTAATATCTGCAAATTGAATATTGCTTATATGAGGAAGCCTATCAATGGAGTCTCCAACAATAACAACTTCCAATGAGTTCTTTAATTTATCTTCAAAGATTTCTCTTTCTTCTTTCATCATTCCAACTTCATCATCAAATTTATTTTGTTGCTCCTCCAAAGCTGCAGCAAAAGAAGCTATACCTGGCACATCGACTGTACCTGCCCTTCGCTCAAGCTCTTGTTTACCACCATGTAAAAAACTGGGCAATTTGTATTTATTGTTGATGAACATCGCTCCGACCCCTTTAGGTCCTCCAATCTTGTGCGCTGATATAGCTGCGCTTTCAATACCAGAGTTATGAAAGTTAATATTTTCTGAGATTATTCCTTGAACAACATCTGAATGAAATAATGTTGATTCATTTACTAATTTAAGAGCTTTAGATATTTTACTTATTGGCTGGATTACTCCCGTTTCATTATTTCCCCACATTAACGATGCAACAATTGTTTTCTCATTTATGTGGTTTAAGAACTCATCTTCTTCGACCAGTCCTTCCTTGTTTGATTTTGCATAATTTACTTTATGACCAAGTGATGAAACCCATTCTGCTGATGCAAGCACCGCCTCATGTTCTATATTTGAAGTCACAAGATTCTCATCAAGTTCAGTAGAGCTAAATAACGATTTTATTGTCCAATTATCAGCTTCTGTTCCACCACTTGTGAATATAATTTCACCAGGTGCAACATCTAGTAATGAAGCAATTTTTTCTCTTGAATCCTCCAATAAATTTTTTGAATCTCGGGATAATTTGTGACCTCCTGAAGAATTAGCAAAACCAAAGCTCTCTGCATTTACATATTCTGTAATAGCTGCTTTACGCATCGGAGTAGATGCTGCATGGTCCAAATATAAATAGTCTTTATTTTTCATACTCAATTATTTTAGTGAGGAACTATTATTGTAAAACACACAATGAGTAAAACAATTACTGTAGAGACGATCATAAATGCCCCATTAGATGAGGTATGGGATGAAGTTTCACAAATTCAAAACCATTCAAATTGGATGAAAGATGCTGTAAATATAGACTTTCAAACCAATTCGAGAACTGGCGTAGGTACAAAAATAAAAGTTCTTACAAAAATTGGGCCCATAAAATTATATGATTATATGACTTTTACTAAATGGGAAGACAAAAGTGTTATCGGTGTTGATCATGTAGGAATAGTGAAAGGAAAAGGCGAAATGCAATTTACAAAAATTAATGATACATCCACAAAATTTTGTTGGTCTGAAACTTTAGTATTTCCTTTTTATCTTGGAGGACCAATAGGAGAATTTTTTGGAAAACCAATTTTTAATTTAATTTGGAAAGAGAATCTTAAAAACTTAAAAAAGGAAATTGAAAAATGAAAAAGGTACTTTTTTTAATAATCGTAAACATTTGTTTTATAGCTTGCTCGAATGATGAAAGCTTAGAAGAAACAGAATCAAATACATCAATAACTATAAATGAAGAAATAACTTGGTCTAAAGGAATAGGGAATACTCCTGAAGAATTTGTTACAAATTGGAATAAATTGATAAATTCAATTTCAAATGATGAAGATACTATATTGTTTTTCTCAATTAACCCTGATGGAGTCAACTGGGTTAGTGACGCTCAACAGACTCTTGTTTATCAATTTGGAAAGTCGACAGCAAAAGAGAATATTTTTGTTTTAAACTTAAATGTTGATAACAATTCAGTAAGGTCAATTGAATTTTTTGCTCCAACAAGCACTAGTGAAATTACTTCTCAACAAACAAAATTATTTTTCCTAATGATCATAAGTATTTCAGATGATTCTCTAAGTAAAGATGAGAGAGAAATTGTTTTGACAGAGATTGGTTTATATGAAGAAGTTAGTGTGCCTTCTGAATATGGTGGAGTAACTATTAAAAATCAAATTGAATATGAAATTCAGCCACTAGTAGTAAATAATCAATTGATTGGAATCAATTTTTATAGTCGAATACCTTTTGGCTAAAAAAATTAGGTTGCAATAACTTGTTCAACACCCGGAACTTTATCAATAATTATTCTTTCGATTCCACTTTTTAAAGTGGCTATGGAGAGAGGGCATCCTTGACATGCACCAAGCATTTCTATATTTACAACACCATCTTCTACAGAGGCTAACTTTATATCGCCACCGTCAGCTTGAACTGCAGGCCTTATGTATTCAATAGTGTCATTCAAAATATCTAGATCGATATCAACCCTTTCAGGTCTTTCTTTGAATGTTGGAAAATTTATACCTTTGTCATCCATGTAATTCATTATATTCAATTGTTGATCCTAATAAACTCAAAGCATCCACTATATCCTCATAGCCCCTATTTATATGGTCGACACCGCTTATAGAAGATATGCCGTCAGCTTGTAATGCAGCAACAATAAGACTTGCACCTGTTCTGATATCTGTAGCCTGTACGGGAGCTCCAGATAGATTATTTACTCCTTTTACCATTGCATGCTGCCAACCTGTTTGAATATTCGCACCCATTCTTTGAACTTCTGGTATCCATTGAAACCTTTGATCATAAACATTTTCAGTAAGAATCGATGTACCTTCTGCCATAAGCAACGCCGAGCCAAAAATAGGTTGCAAATCTGTTGCAACACCTGGAAAAGGGAGAGTAGCAATTTCTATAGAATTGATTACATCTTGATACTCAATTGAAATTGAAGATTCTTCAAATTCAACTATTGCTCCCATCTCTTGGAACTTTTTTAATTCCATTGGCAAGTGTTCTGGATTTACACCGTTTACTTTTCCAGAACCTTTAGTAGAAAAAATAGTTGCTAAAAATGTTCCTGCTGCAACTCTGTCTCCGATTACTTCGTGATCTGTAGGATTTAATTTCTTAACTCCTTCAATTATTATTTCACTAGTCCCCTCACCTGAAATATTTGCTCCCATTTTTTTTAGCATATTGACAATATCTACTATTTCAGGTTCTCTTGCTGCATTTTCAATTACAGTCTTTCCTTCAGCTAGTACTGCAGCTAATAAAGTGTTCTCAGTTGCTCCTACGGAGGCATAGGGAAGATTGATTTCAACACCTTTAAGCCCTTCCGTTCTTCCAATTAGAACACCGTGATCGAGCTCAAACTTTGCTCCCATTTTTTCTAGAGCATCTAAATGCATTTGGACAGGTCTAGGTCCAAGCTGGTCACCTCCAGGAAAAGCAATTCTTGCCTCTCCTTCTCTAGCTAATAATGGGCCAAGGATGATTATTGATGCTCGCATTTTTTGGACTATTTCATATGGGGCTTCTATCCCGATTTGTGATGGAGAGGAAATTGATAAATTATTATTTGAAAATTCTGATTTAATACCAAGTACATTTAGAACTTCTTGCATGTAAGATACATCAGCAATCAAAGGGACATTCTTAATGACATAATCACCTTCGCAAAGAATTGGAAGAATCATTTCTTTTAAAACAGCATTTTTTGCACCTTTTACTGTTATTTCACCACTTAATTTATGGTTACCTTCTATTGATATATGTTTTTCCACTATCATTGATATTACTTGAAGTTTAAAGTGTAACAATTTTTTTATGGCTCGAGATATAAATATTCATTCAGAAAAGAATCACGAAAGTGCTTCAATGTATGTTGTAAATCAAATTAAAGATCTAATTGAAAATTCTGACGGCACATTTTCTCTTGGATTGTCTGGCGGTGAAACTCCACGATTTGCATATTCAATAATGTCAGAAACTTTTAATAACTTATCTCAAACAATTATTTGGACGGTCGATGATAGGTGGGTAGATGCTAGTGATGAATTATCAAACCAGAATTTAATAAATAACTACTTTGAACAAACGCAAGCAGAAGTTTTAAAGTTCGACTACAGCGGTGATAGCCCACAATTGGATGCAGAAATTTATGAAAAAAAAATTAAAGACATGATAAGTAATTTCAATGTTGCAATTCTTGGATTAGGTCAAGATGGTCACATTGCTTCTTTGTTTCCTAATTCAGAAGCAACAATGGACAAAGAATCACTTTATGTAGCTAATGAAGTAAATATAAAAACAAAATGGAGAGTAACTGCGACGTTTAAATTGCTTGGAAAAATAGATAAAATTTTTATTTTGGCAACTGGAGAAAACAAGAACGATATTCTTAAATCTGTGAATGCTGATAATAATTTACCAATTAGTACTCTAAAAAAGTTTTCAAATAATATAGAAATTGTCACTGATCAAATAATCTAAAATATCTATCATCTAAACTTACATTGGAGCCGCTTTTGTGTAAGTCTGAACCACTGACACTATTCAACTACCCTGTTGGGGGTGGCTCCAAACTAATAAGGAATCTATGTTAAGCTTCAAAGCTTGTGAATTTTAAAAATTTTTTATTAGCTCTTGTGACATCTTCAATTTGGGGATCATCATTTTTAATGATTAAGTATTCACTAGAAGAACTTAATCCCTCAGATATAGCTATCTACAGAATTTTAATTGGAGCTTTATTCATAAATATATTTGTTAGAGCCAAAGAAAATATTGTAAAAGCAGACCATCTAAAGATTTTTATAATTTCATTTTTTTGGATGGCACTTCCTTTTTATATGTTCGGCATTGCTGAACAAACCATAACATCTTCATTGGCTGGATTGATTAATGGTTCAACTCCAATTTTTGTTGCTTTTATTGCCGTTGTGTTTTACAAATTAAAAGTAACAAAAATTCAAATTTTATATATATTTACCGGTTTTATCGGGGTGGGGCTGATTTCTTTAAGCGAAGGCATTAGTGATATATCTTTTGAGATTGGTTTTCTTTACGCATTAATTGCCTCAATATCATATGGAATTGCTGTAAATATGGTTGAGCCATTAATAAAAAAATATGACTCATTAATTGTTATAAAAATTGTAATAAGATACGCACTCCTTCTCTCACTTATAATGCTTGGATCGACTGCATCATTTAAGTTACCAACTGCTGAAGTTTCATTGATCCCGATGCTTATATTGGGAATTGGTGGTACTGGAATTGCGTTTTTGACATATTATAAATTGTTAGAGAGTGTTGGCAGAATATCTAGTTCATTTATTGTGTATATGATTCCAATTTTTTCTATTTTCTTTGGTTTTCAGTTTTTAAATGAGATAACTAATTCAATTCAGTTTGTAGGAATGGGTGTAATATTATTATCTGCTTTTTTGTATTCGAAAACCTAAGATTTTCTTATTTCTACAAATTCTGATTCAGCAACAGCGGCCAGGTCACCATTATCTAAATAAAGTTCACCCTTATATAAACTATTTCGACCATCAATACTTTCTCTCCAAGCAACT
>PYIJ01102357.1_pt1 | contig 18053 bp, 16 predicted proteins | sample 3578051 | NCBI WGS metagenome assembly PYIJ01 (sample SAMN08408021, study PRJNA431606) | Marine metagenome isolate SA_KN192-05_S13_5m, whole genome shotgun... | biome: marine; feature: oceanic pelagic zone; material: water; isolation source: surface water sample, 0.2-0.8 um fraction ... | reverse complement strand
TGAATTTCCCATAACCGTGCTCTACAGAGAGTTGCATGATCTTCTGCGCTTGCCCGCTCAGCTCGCCAACCACGCTCATGCCCCGAGCCAGTGGTGCGCTCGATACCCCATCGGCATTAATACCGATGGCATTCAAACTTCGCGAAACGTTGGGTACTAGACCAAAAATGCCAATAGACCCTGTGATAGAGGTCGGTTCGGCGTAGATGGCATCGGCGTTAGCAGAAATCCAGTAGCCACCCGAAGCCGCTACTGGTCCAAAGGAGGCCACCACCGGTTTACCTGCCCCCTGCAGCGCTGATAACTCTTCACGAATCAGCTCTGAGGCGAAGGCGCTGCCTCCTGGCGAATCCACGCGCATGACCAAAGCTTTGATTTGATCGTCTTCTTTCGCCATGCGGATTTGATCAACAAGCATCTCTGCATTCGCCACATCTGAACCGCCTGGGCCGGACTCCACAATGCCGCCTTGCACGGTGAGAATGCCAATCAGTTGATCGTCTTCATCGCTTTCCGAGTATGGGTCCGCGTGGATGGCTAAGTAGGACTGGAAGCCGATACCGTTGAGTGCTGTATCCTGCCAGCCAACGATCTCGCCGATCTTGTTGCGAAAAGCATTCTTGGTGAGCAGACCATCGACCAACTGGTTATCTAGAGTCGCGCGAGCCACGTCACCCTGTGCGTTTTCTAGCAGGCGATCAAAGTCATTGGCAAATTCGAGTACGCTGTCTACGGCGATATCACGGTTTTGCGCAATGGCAGCGGTCATATCCTGCCAAATACCATCGAGCAGGCGTTGATTATCCTTGCGCGCGCTATCCGACATGTCGTTGCGGGAAAAAGGTTCGACGGCAGATTTATACTCGCCAACGCGAAAGATATGCATGGTGATTTTGAGTTTTTCCAGTAGATCGGCAAAGTAAAGCCTATCTCCACCAAGGCCAGTGATCAGCACGCCACCCATTGGGTGTAAGTAGATCTCATCAGCGAAACTGCTCGCCAGATATTGGGTTTGCCCACTGTATTCGGTGTAGGCGATGACCTGTTTGCCAGCTGCACGAAACGCTGCCAAGCGCTCGCCAATCGCGATGGCGCGGCTGGGGGTCAGGCCGCCAAGTTCATCAAAATTCAGCACCAGTAGGGTGATACGCTCATCCTCAGCGGCGAGGTCGATGCTCTCCATTAGGTCTTTGACCGCAATCAAACCTGAGTCGGCAGTATCGAAAATCACTTCGGCCCAGTCGTGGGGTGGCGTGATCTCTTCGACAAGGGTGCCAGAGGGCGCAATGAACAATGCGCTATCCTGTTCAATTGTTGGCATCTCTGGCTGGCTAAATAGCGCACCGAGCAGGACAATAAAAAACAGCACGAAGGCTGTGTTTAAGGCGAAGTTTCTCGCCTTGGTCAGCCTGCGGCCCCAGCGAGAGAAAAAGCCGTCTTGGTTTGCAGCATCACTCATTTTTGCTTCCAAAATAAACCTCGAAGTTAGCTTAGCGACTCATCCGTCATATGCCTATGAGTTCAGCACCTTAACGCTATGTCACCCTGTAGCCGTTCACACATTCATGATTTTCTGCGACGCATGCATAGATCGCCGACTCGGTTGATTTCGGGCTAACATGTGACGATGAGTCAGGCCATGAATCCACAACATGTTCTTTGGACCTTGCAAGAGCTTCAGGCTGTTTTTGCGGGGGAAACTGACGTGGAAAGCGGAGGTTTTACCGAGGCGCAGGGCGGCATTCATCGGGTCACGATCGATAGTCGGCTGGTAGAATCGGGCGACTTATTTGTTGCTCTCGCGGGGGATCCAGGTGAGCGCTTCACCCCGAGTATTAGGTCAACCGCCGACGGCCACGATTATGTTGCTGACGCTGCATCTAAGGGAGCGAGCGCGGCCCTAGTTTCGCGACCTCAAAGCGCCGCCATCCCTCAGTTTCAGGTACAAGACACCTATGAGGGATTGTGGATGCTCGGCGCGGCTGCAAGGCGGCGCATCAATGGGCCAGTGATCGCGGTCACTGGCAGCAGTGGTAAAACCACCGCGAAGACATTTTTGTCAGCGGCGCTCGGCGCCTATGCGCCGCCGGGAAGCCTCAATAACCACATCGGTGTGCCGCTGTCGCTGGCGAATGCCAGCCGTCAGGCACCTGCTTGGGTGTTTGAAATCGGCACCAGTCATCGAGGCGAGATCGCACCACTGACAAAAATGGTGCAGCCGGATTTAGCGATTTTGCTCAATGTGCATAACGCACATATCGAGAACTTCCCATCACGAACAGCGCTGATTGAAGAGAAGACTGCGATATTTTCAACACTGGGGTCTGAAGAGATGCGCGTGGTGCATGACGAACTCGATCTACCGGGATACAGTTTTGGCGAACGGGTCGATTCTCACGCGCGCATCCTGGGGCTTGAGGGCGATACGTTGCGGCTGCAGTTATTTAGTGAAACCATCAGCGCTCGAGTGCCGGGCGGGGGGGCTCATCGAGCGCTTACCCTTGCTGCTTGCCTGCTTGCGGCTAAGTTACTCGACGCAGATGTAACGGCGGCGGCTGAGCTTCCGCATGACTTAGTGCCAACGGGCCGGGGCAATATCCGTAACAAGGCGGGTGTCGAGATTGTTGATGACAGCTACAACGCCAATCCCGCCAGCATGCAGGCAGCACTGACTGCGTTTGCTGCTGACGCCTGCCGAGGTAGGCGATATGCGGTTCTTGGCGATATGCGGGAGTTGGGTGCGGACAGTGACGACGCCCACCTGCAGCTACTCAAGGCGGTCATTAACGAGCCGGCAGTGCATGGTATCATAGCGGTTGGCGCGGCGATGGGTGAGGCCTGTCGGCAACTGGGATTAGACGAAAAAAGCAGCTTGGCACAAGACTGCTGGCTGGCTCACTACGAAAGCGTCAGCCCAGATTTGCTGAGTTACTTAGCGGGTGCGTTGTCTGAAGGCGACCGCTTACTGGTAAAAGGCTCTAATCGTATTTTTTGGCACGTCGATTTTGTCGAGCAACTGATCGAACACATGCCGGGATAATCAGCGATCAAGATCGTGGAGCGACGATAAATACAGGCGTCGGCACATTAGGGAACAATGCAGGAAATCAATAAGGACAAGCAGCATCTGATCGTCGATCGCCTAGGCCGCCGATTTCGCAACCTGCGCCTCAGCCTGACCGCTGCCTGCAACTACGCCTGCACCTATTGCGTGCCGGATGGTAAGCGTCTGCAGGCAGCTGCCTACGAACTCAGTGGCGAAGAAATCGTTCGAGCAACTCGGTTGTTGATCGACACCGCCGGTATCGACAAAGTGCGCATCACAGGCGGTGAGCCGCTGCTGTCGCCAAAGTTTCCTGAGACTCTGCAAGGCATCATGGACTTGGGCTTAAGCGATGTGTCTCTCACGACCAATGCCCAATTACTCCCTAGGTATGCCGAGGCGATCATCGAGTCAGGTATGCGCCGCATTAATGTGAGCCTTGATACGCTGGATCGGGAGCGCTTTCGGGAGATCGCTCGTTCGGGCGATCTGAACACGGTGCTGCACGGCATTGAACTCATGCAGGCGGGCGGTCTGGCGGTGAAGATCAACATGGTGCCGATGAAGCATGTAAACGACGATCAGATCTTGCCACTGCTTGAGTACTCTCTTGAACGCAACATAGAGCTGAGGTTCATCGAGCTGATGAACATGGGGCACCTGCAGGCGAGCCCAAGCTACGGGCGGGAGTTTTTCTCCATGGAAGAAATACTCGACCGAATCGCTTTGCGCTACGCCTTCTGCCGCACGGACGCGCCGTTTGATTCAACTGCCGTGCGATACAATATTGCTGGTAGGGGTGTTTTTGGCGTCATCGCCAATGAGAGCGAGCCTTTCTGCCGTAACTGTACGAGACTGAGATTGTCCTCGAACGGCGCGATATACGGATGTTTATCCAGCGCGCGTTCGTCAAATATCCGCGACCTGCTGGCCTTGCCCGACGACGAAGCAAAAGCTGCGCTGCAAGAGGTTTTGCTTGGCGCTTTAGCAGACAAGCAAGACGAGAACTTTCAGGGGGAGGTCACCGTGATGAAGTTTATTGGTGGGTGACGAATAGTCTCAACTATGGCGGCGAAGCCCGTCCCGTACCCCGTTAGGCTTGCACCATTTGATTCGGCAATCACCTTATGTCCTATATCGACGACCTCTTCGACACGCTCACGAGTCTTCAGCAAAACAAGCGACTTCCGCCGCTCCATCTTTGGCAGCCAGAGCGCGCAGGCGAAATCGATATTCGTATCGATCGTGAAGGGCGCTGGTATCACGAGGGCACACGCATTGAGCGACAACCCCTAGTCGACCTATTCGCCACGATTCTTCGTTTGGAGGCCAACGGTTACTACCTGGTCACTCCCGTGGAGAAGATGAAAATCACGGTCGAAGAGGTGCCCTTTATCGCCGTGGATTTGGATGTGCGGGGCAGCGGTGAGAACAAACAGCTGCTGTTCAGCACCAATGTCGGGGACTACATCATCGCTGGAGAGGAACATCCCATACACATGCGGGGCGAACGGCCTTTCTTACTGGTAAGAGATGGTCTTCATGCGCGTATTCAACGCTCAGTCTTCTACCGATTGGTAGAAGAAGGGCAGCCCCAAGGAGAGGATTTGTTGGTCTACAGCAATGGTCTTGGCTTTAACCTTGGTTCGATTGTCGCCTAAGCGCAGCCGCCAGCAGGCGCGCAGATGCAAAAATACCCGCTGATTACCGAGTTTTTTGTGCAGTTGAGCACGAGCCTACATATTTGGGTAGTTCGGACCGCCGGCGCCCTCCGGCACAACCCAAGTAATGTTTTGCGACGGATCTTTTATGTCGCAGGTTTTACAGTGTACGCAGTTTTGCGCGTTGATTTGGAACCGTGGCCCACTGGTTTCTTCAACAATCTCATAGACGCCAGCTGGGCAGTAACGCTGTGCGGGCTCTGCATACATGGGCAAGTTGTCCCGTATTGGCACCTCGGTGTCCTTCAACGTTAGGTGACAGGGCTGATCCTCTTCGTGATTAGTATTGGACAAGAAGACCGAAGACAGCTTGTCAAACGACAGCACGCCATCAGGTTTGGGATAGTCGATGAGTTTGCACGAGGCGGCTGGTTTCAAGGTTGCATAATCAGGGGTCGGATCGGTTAGCGTCCATGGCTGATTGCCAGCAAAGAACTGGTCAGCGAAAGCGTATCCCGAACCCCCAAGCATACCGAGTTTGTGTAACGCAGGGCCGACATTGCGGGCGCGGTTCAGTTCGTCGTACAGCCAAGAATTCTCAAAGCGGCTTTGAAACGTAGTGGCGTTCGTTTGTGCATGGCCTTGGCTGATTTCGTCAAAGACTGCTTCCGCCGCCAGCATGCCGGACTTCATTGCTGTATGGCTGCCTTTAATTTTCAGCGGGTTTAAAAATCCTGCATCGTCCCCCACGATCAGTGCACCAGGTACGGTGAGTTTCGGTAGTGCTTGCAGGCCGCCCTTGGAAAGTGCGCGGGCGCCATAAGAGACACGTTCGCCGCCCTCCAGAACCTCGGCAATGAGCGGATGATGTTTCCAGCGCTGCATTTCGTCAAAAGGTGATAAATGCGGGTTCTTGTAGCTTAGATCGACGATTAAGCCGAGAGATACTTGGTTAGCTGGCAGGTGGTAAAGGAAGGAACCGCCCGTCGCGCCCCCAGGTAGGTGGCTTAAAGGCCAACCGATACTGTGCAAGACCTTACCAGGCTTGTGTTTGGCCGGATCAACCGTCCACAGTTCCTTGATACCAATACCATAGTGCTGAGTACCGCTGTCGGCATTGAGTGCAAACTTGTTGATCAGCTGTTTGGCTAGGTGACCCCGGCAGCCTTCTGAAAAGATCGTGTATTTGCCAAGCAACTCATAGCCCGGCGTGTAACTGCCTTTCTCTTCGCCTTCTTTGCTAATGCCCATGTCGCCAGTGGCCACGCCGCGGACAGCGCCATTGCCATCGTACAAAACCTCAGCGGCCGCGAATCCTGGAAAAATGTTCACCCCCATGTTTTCTGCCTGCTCGCCAAGCCAGCGGCAAAGATTGGCTAGGCTAATGGCGTGGTTGCCCTCGTTATGAGAATCGCTGGGCACGAAAAAGCTCGGGACTTTAATACGGTTGGTTTCATTGACCATGTAATAAATCAAGTCTTCCGTCACCGGGTTGTCCAGTGGCGCACCGCGCTCTTGCCAGTCCGGGAAAAGCTCGTTTAGAGCGGTGGGTTCGAAGATCGCACCGGATAGAATGTGCGCACCGATTTCAGAACCCTTTTCGATCAAGCACACCGATAGCTCTTGGCCAGTTTGTTCGCCTAGCTGCATCAGTTGGCAGGCTGCGCCGAGTCCTGCTGGGCCTCCACCGACGATGACGACGTCAAATTCCATGGATTCGCGCTCGATCTGTTGTTCCATTGCTCTTAAATCCCTTTCTCGTTGGAAAAGTATACTCTTCGCCATACCTCTATTGCTGCGCTGCGATTAAAACTTTGCAGATCGCTTGACTAAGCAGGGCCACGTTGCGACATGTCTTGACCTATGCTCAGGCCATAGGGACAATGCGTCGCCCCAATTTGCTGGGAACAGCAGTGGGCGCAGAGGCGGCAGATTAATCGGTTTGTGTGCTTTCGTCACCCGACTTTGAGCCCGGGATACGGTTTGAGATGCTAGCAATACCGTGGGAACTTACCCAAGAGCGTGACATTTCACCGCCAATTAGCGGTTGATCACACGTCGTGGTGAGAGTGGCATGAAGGCGGTGCAAATGGGCATCACCTAAAACGCTTGAATGATGGGGGCAGAGCCCTGTCATTACGGCCAACTTAAAGAGGATCCAATTCAATGAAGGTAATTGTACCTGTCAAGCGAGTAGTGGATTACAACGTCAAAGTACGTGTAAAACCAGATAACACCGGCGTCGATCTCAGCAATGTGAAAATGTCGGTAAACCCTTTCTGCGAAATCGGCATAGAAGAAGCCGTACGCATGAAAGAAGCGGGGGTTGCGGAAGAAGTTATTGCTGTTTCCGTCGGCACCACCTCGTCCCAAGAGCAACTGCGAACTTGTTTAGCCTTAGGCGCAGATCGGGCTATCTTGGTGGAAACTGAAGCCGATACCCAGCCGCTAGCCATTGCTCGTGCTTTGGCCGCCGTACAAGAGCGTGAACAGGCGGGCATTGTGATGTTTGGTAAGCAAAGTATCGATGACGATAATGGACAAACTGGCCAAATGTTTGCGGCACTCACTGGCATGCCTCAAGCGACATTCGCCTCTGAGGTTACGGTCGCCGATGGCAAAGCAAATGTCACTCGCGAAATCGATGGCGGCATGCAAACCTTGTCGGTAACCCTGCCTGCAGTCGTCACCACGGACCTGCGTTTGAACGAACCACGTTACGCATCGCTGCCAAACATTATGAAAGCGAAGAAGAAGCCTCTGGATGTACTCACACCAGATGAGCTTGGCGTGGATATGACACCTACCGTTGAGGTGCTCAAGGTTGAAGCACCTGCTGAGCGCGCCGCGGGCATCAAGGTGGAATCGGTTGAGCAATTGGTCGACAAACTTAAGAACGAAGCGAAGGTGATCTCATGAGCATATTGGTAATTGCAGAACACGATAACAGTGAAAATAAAAGCGCCACGCTGGTAACCATTGCCGCTGCGCAAGCAATCGGGGGCGACATTGATGTATTGGTAGCCGGCAGCGGCGTGGACGGGGTTGCCAGCCAAGTGGCTGCGGTACCTGGTGTGAGCAAAGTGTTGGTCGCCGATAATGCTGCATACGAGCATCAGCTAGCCGAAAATATTGGTGACTTGATTGTCGAAGTGGCCGGCCCTTACAGCCATTTACTTGCGGCACATACCGCTAACGGTAAGGGCATCATGCCTCGCGTCGCGGCTAAGCTGGGCGTTGCGCAGGTCTCTGACATTGTCTCTGTTGAGAGCTCAGACACCTTCAAACGTCCTATCTACGCAGGGAACGCCATCGCGACGGTGAAATCCAACGATGCGGTGAAAGTGGTCACGGTGCGCGGCACGGCCTATGACGCCGTTGCGGCGACAGGCGGCAGCGCGTCTGTTGAAGCGATCAGCAACGTTACCGACGCAGGCGTTTCTAGCTTCGTCTCACAAGAAATTGCGGAGTCGGAGCGTCCAGAGTTGACCGCAGCTAGCGTGATCATCTCGGGCGGACGCGGCATGCAAAATGGCGAAAATTTTGGCTTGCTCGACGGTATTGCAGACAAACTGGGTGCCGCTATTGGTGCCTCACGCGCCGCAGTCGATGCGGGATTTGTGCCAAACGACATGCAGGTGGGTCAAACCGGTAAAATCGTCGCACCAGACCTATACATTGCCGTGGGTATTTCAGGTGCAATTCAGCATTTGGCCGGCATGAAAGACAGCAAGGTCATTGTGGCGATCAACAAAGACGAGGACGCGCCGATCTTTCAGGTGGCCGACTACGGCTTGGTCGCTGACTTGTTTACTGCACTGCCAGAGCTGGAAGCGCAGATCTAGCGCAGCCCAAGTCGGCAATGAAACAGGGCTCTTTTAGAGCCCTTTTTTGTGCGTGTATGAAACCGAAAAGAGGCCTAACGGTGCCGTTTCGCGGTAAACCAAGTTACCGGTTTCGCGTGATTATCGACCTCATCGACGACATCCAAGATCAGCGCGAACAGCGCCATGCGTATCAGCATGCCATTGTCGGTTTGGCGAAAGATTGCCAGATTAGGGTTTTGGTTAAGGTCATCATCCAGTTCTTGGGCCTGAGCACGGGAATCACGCGGTAGAGGGTGCATGATGACCGTATTGGGTTCACAGTTTTGTGTATAAATGGCCTGATTTAGGCGAAACAGGCCCCGATATCGATCCGCTTCTTGCTGCGAGGGGAAGCGTTCTTCTTGGGTACGGGTCACGTACAGAATATCGACCCCCCGGATGCCGTCAGCCATATCCGCGTATTCGAGAACCTCGTGGCCAGCAGTCTTCAGTAGGCCGATGATTTCTTGAGGCAGGGCAAGTTCGGCAGGAGAGATCAAGTGCAGACGAATATTGTCGTACAAACATAATAGCTTACACAAAGAATGCACCGCACGGCCAAAGCGTAAGTCGCCAATAAGAGCGATGCTAAGGCCGTCTAGTGATTGGCCGTGGGCGGCGATCTCCGTGCGCATGGTGTACAGGTCCAAAAGCGCCTGACTGGGGTGTTCGTTAGTTCCATCGCCGCCATTGATGACCGGGACACGGCTGGCCTCAGCAAATTTAGCTACGCTGCCTGGCTCAGGGTGGCGCATAACAATCACATCGCTGTAACCGGAAAGAACCCGCGCGGTGTCATAGAGTGACTCGCCTTTCGCTAGAGAGGATGTTTTGGCTTCGCTGGTCTCCCGGACTTCGCCACCAAGAAGGTTAAATGCAGAGCCAAACGATACGCGCGTGCGGGTGCTGGGCTCGAAAAACATGTTGGAAAGAATGGCGCCCTGCAGCACTTGGGTGATGCGTTGCCGCATGGCGTAAGGCTGCATTTTGTCGGCCACTTCAAAAATGCGATCTGCCGCAGATCGATCAAATTGGTCAACGGAGATGATATGAGACCCGACAAAATTCAAGCGATGGCGTCCTCTCAATTCCTTGAGCGCTGATACTATGGTCCTATGGGTTGCAGCGCCAGTAAAAATAGCCGGAGGGCCTGCAGTCATGTCGTCAAAGTAGTTGACACGTTCACAGTTTGCTCAAGACTTGCTGAGGTTTTTGTAGTCGGCTGAGGTAACATTCGGTTTCCACTATGGGTGTACGTTGATGTCAGACGCGAGTTCTATTGATCTTGATGAAGTAGGTGTTGAAAGCGAGCTTGAGAGCCTCCCAGACATCAAGCTGCCGTTTGCTTTTGCGCGTCGTTTTGGTGTGATCTTAGTGCCAGATCAGTCGCAACAGGTGCTGGAGGTTTGTGCAAAATCTCAACCCAGTCTGTCGACCTTGGCGGAAATTCGTCGCCATGTCCGGCGCAAGATCAAGCTGCGCGTGGTTGCTTCAGAAGAGTTTGATGAATTACTCAGCGCCGCCTATGCCACCGATTCCAGCGAAGCCAAACAGATGGTAGAGGACCTAGGCGAGGAGATGGATCTCGCCAGCTTGGCCAGTGCGTTGCCTGAGACCGAAGATCTACTCGAGCAGCAAGACGACGCGCCGATTATCCGCTTGATCAACGCGCTGCTTGCCCAAGCGATTCGTGAAAACGCTTCTGATGTGCACATAGAAACTTTTGAACAGGCGTTGGTGGTCAGATTTCGTGTTGACGGTGTGATGCGTGAGGTCGTGCGACCTCGGCGTGAACTCGCATCGCTCTTGATCTCTCGCATCAAGGTCATGGGACGCCTGGATATCGCTGAAAAACGCGTGCCGCAAGATGGTCGTATTTCCCTGCGTATTGGCGGTCGTGAAGTGGATGTTCGAGTGAGCACCCTGCCGGCGAACTTCGGCGAACGTGTTGTACTGCGACTATTAGACAAACAGGCAGGCAGGTTAAAGCTGGAAAAACTGGGTCTGGCGCCTCACACACTGAATGCTTTGCAGGGCATCGTTCGTAAGCCCCACGGGATCTTTTTGGTCACGGGACCTACGGGCTCTGGCAAAACCACGACGCTTTATGGCTCTCTCGCTGAGCTCAACGGCAGTGCGATCAATGTGCTTACCGTTGAAGATCCTATTGAGTATTCACTGCCAGGCATCGGTCAAACACAGGTCAACAATAAGGCCGATATGACCTTTGCCAGGGGTTTGAGGGCAATTCTGCGTCAAGACCCTGACGTGGTGATGGTCGGTGAAATTCGCGACCTCGAAACGGCAGAGATAGCCGTTCAAGCGAGTCTGACCGGGCACTTGGTGATGTCTACATTGCACACCAATACCGCTGTGGGCGCGGTGACGCGCCTGATTGACATGGGCGTAGAACCCTTCCTTTTAAGCTCCAGCCTCATTGGCGTTTTAGCGCAACGGTTGGTGCGTGTTATATGCCACGAGTGCCGCGAACCTCGACCAGCGAACCCAACGGAACTTGCCTTCTTGCAGGAGCGTGCTGCAAACATCTACGAAGCGAAAGGATGCGCGGCATGTTCTCATTCGGGTTTCTCGGGCCGTACTGGCATTTACGAAATGGTAGTCGTGGATGAGACAATGCGTCAGCTGATTCACGACGCGGCGAGCGAGCAGGAACTCGCCCGCTATGCTCGTAGCATGGCACCGAGCATTGGCGAGGATGGCAAACGGAAGATCCTCGCAGGCCAGACCACTGTGGAAGAAGTTTTGCGAGTCAGCTTGGATGATTAACCTGCGCGCTGCTGGTAGTACCGACTGATGGCAGCCTTTGAGTATCAAGCGCTCGACACGTCGGGACGTAGCCGCAAGGGTGTTGTCGAGGCGGACAGTGCGCGTCATGCGCGAACGCTTCTGCGCGATCAAAACTTGGTACCAACCAAGGTCAGTGTTACCTCCAGCCAAGCGGTGAAGAGTCAGCGAAAGTTCGCTTTCCAAAGACACCTAGGCCATCTTGATCGTGTGCTATTTACTCGCCAACTCGCGACCTTGGTAGGGTCTGGCTTACCCATCGAGTCAGCCCTGGCGGCAGTTGCGGAACAAGCAGACAAGCAGCGGGTTAAGGGCCTGATCATGGCTGTGCGCAGCAAGGTGCTTGAGGGCTACAGTTTGGCCGTAAGCCTTAGTGATCACGAAGGCAGTTTTAATTCGCTCTATCGAGCTACCGTAGCCGCGGGAGAGCAATCAGGTTTTTTGGACAAGGTTCTGGAGAATTTAGCCGATTACGAGGAGCGTCAGTTTTCAGCCACTCGTAATGTCGAGATGGCCATGATCTATCCTGCTGTGCTTCTCCTTATGGCGGTGTTGATCATCTCCGGTCTGATGGTTTACATCGTCCCCGACATGGTTAACGTTATTGTCGATACGGGCCAAAAGTTGCCTTGGTTTACGGTTGCTCTGATCGCGATGACGGACTTTATGGCCAGTTATTGGTGGTTATTGATTGTGGGGATTGCAGGGCTCGTCGCATTTAGCCGCTGGTTGCTGGCGAAACCGACGCTGCGACTGCGTTGGGACCGTTTGAAATTCGAAATCCCCCTGATTCAGCGCATCACGCGTAGCGCTAACGCATCGCGCTATTCCAATACGCTGTCAATTTTGACGCGCTCGGGTGTGCCGCTGGTAGAAGCCATGCACATTGCCAGCGGTGTGGTATCCAACCAGTGGTTACAGCGTGCTTTGCGCGAGGCAACCCAGCGCGTAAGCGAAGGTATCAGTTTGCACATTAGCCTGGCCCGCATCGGGCAGATGCCGCCCATGCTGCTGCATATGGTAGCGGCGGGTGAGCAAAGTGGCACATTAGATGCCATGCTTGGGCGCGTAGCGGATTTTCAGCAAGACGAGGTGGAGCGCGTGGTTTCTACCCTTGTGAAGTTGTTTGAACCCCTGATGCTGTTGCTGATGGGAGGGGTGGTACTGTTTATCGTTATGGCGATTTTGCTGCCCATGCTCAGCATGAATCAGTTGGTATAAATTTGTGGCAGGAATCGAGTGGATAGAAACGTGGGAGAGTTCGATGACTAATGGTCACGTTCAGCAGCGAGGATTTACCTTGATTGAGATATTGGTGGTAATCGTCATCCTCAGTATTTTAGGCGGGTTGGCTGCGCAAACACTCTTGTCGCGGCCTGACGCAGCGCGGGTGCAGGCAGCCCAAACCGATTTGCGCACCTTGTCCGCTGCGCTGGATGTTTATCGCCTAGACAACTATCGCTACCCCTCGTCAGATCAGGGTTTGGAAGCCTTAGTTCAACGCCCGAGCGGCTCACCGGAAGCCAAGAACTGGAATCCCAGTGGCTATCTGAAAAAACTCCCAGCAGACCCTTGGGGCGCTGCCTACCTGTACGAAAATAGGGACGGTCGTGTCGAGATGACGAGTCTGGGTGCTGACGGCGCTGAAGGCGGCGAGGGCAATGCCGCGGATATCAGGCTGTCAGACCTCTAAAGCAACGAGGTCCAACTGACGCTACTCGGCTGAACGCCATGCACAAAACTGATAACAATTCGCATGTTGAGGCTGGCTTTACGCTGATCGAGCTCTTGGTCGTGTTGTTGGTAATGGGTATTTTGATGGGCACTGCGGTCATATCTATCGACGTAGGGGGCGATCAGCGAGCATTTCAAGCCTTCGGTCAGAGACTGATTCAGCGAATTGAGTTAGCTCGAGACCGGGCCATACAAAATAACCAAGAGTGGGGCATGCGCGTAGAAGCAGACGATTACTTTTTCGTGGCCTTTGATGAGGATCAGCGACAATGGTCTGCACAGCAGCAATACCCATTCACTGCAGATAAACCACCACGCCCCGTGGTTTTTCAACTCCAAGTCCACGATCAATTTGGCGTCGACCCCGACGAGGGAATGTTCGCGTCCAGTGACGAACAAAATGACAGCTCAATGGCCTCCGATTCGTCTAGAACACCCATGAAAAGAACGCCGGACCTGGTTTTTTTCTCCAGCGGAGAAACCATGCCATTTGATCTTGAGGTGGTAATTGAAGATTCGGCGTCTCGTAGTGCCGACGGCTTTCGAATATCCACCGATGGTTTTCAACCTTTGCGCCTTGAGATGATGGGCGCACTTGGTGCGGCAGCACGCTAATGCGCGGCTTTACCTTGCTCGAAATGCTTATTGCCATCGCTATCATTGGCGTCATTGGTGCCGCCGTTTCTACCGCGGTGGGAGGTGTTGCTAACCAGACACTGAGCTTGGAGCAGCGCACGGTGGCGAATTGGATTGCCAATAACCAAATGACGCGCATGCGCATGCTGCAGCGCCGAGAGCAACAACCACTTGGTGAAGGTAAACAACAAACACGCCTTGTGTTTGCCGACCGGGAGTGGGAAGTCGAAACTCAGATAAAAACCACAGATCACCCTTGGATCCGCAGGGTAGAGGTGTCGGTTTATCAGTCCTCTGATGAGGAGGGTCGACAAGGCCCTTATGGTCAATTATCGGGATTTTTTGGCCAGTACTGATGCGCAGAGAACAACTCCCCAACCGCCAGTCGGGATTTACGCTGATGGAAATTTTGGTGGCGCTGTTCATTTTCGCGGTTGTCGGGCTGATCAGCGCGCAATTGCTCGGTCGCACCGTCAATGCCTATGAAGTATTGGATGATCGCGGTCAGCGGTTGGGCCAAATTCACCGGGCCATGCTCGTCGTGGAGCGAGACATGCTGCAATTTCGCAATCGACCTATCCGTATGGCACAGGGTGAACCCTTGCCTGCCTTGATGATTGGTGACGAGGGAGCACTGTCGATGACCCGTGGTGGCTGGAGAAATCCTCTACAGCGGCCGCGATCTGAGCTGCAGCGAGTTGGCTATCGCATGCAAGACGAGAAACTTGTGCGTGGCTATTGGTCTGTGCTGGATCGACGCGGTGATGAGGAGCCAATATCTCAGACCCTGCTTGAGGGGGTTGAAGAATTGGAATTCTTTGCCATCGATCAGAATGGTGAGGAACATAAGTTTTGGCCGCCCAAAGCGGGGCAGGGAGCCGGGCAGCTACAGATAGCTGGCCTAGTGTTGCGAGTTTCCATGGTGCCTCTAGGCATAGTCGAGCGTGTGTGGGAGGTGCCAAGTGGCTAGATCTGAGGTGCAGCCCACAGCGCCAGCATCTCATCAGCGAGGTATTGCCTTGATATCAGTGTTGCTTATCACCGCGATACTGATCGGTCTAACGACGCAGATTCTGTCTAGCCAGCACCTGGTGATTCAGCAGAATCAGAATACCTTCGAACAGTCCCAAGCCGTGCAATATGCGCTTGGCGCTGAGGCACTCGCCCGGCAAGCACTCTACGACGATGCGGTCAACTCAGGCCCCGACGTCGATCATCTCGATGAGTTCTGGGCACAGCCTGTTTTACCCTTGGATCTTGATGGCATCGGCGTCATGCAGGCCTATGTGCTGGACTTGAACCGGTGCTTCAACCTGAACTGGCTTGCGGAAGACGAGGACAAAGCGCAATACAAACGGCTGCAGCGCTTGCTAACCCATTTGCAGTTGTCGCCGGAACTCGCCGATCTGATTAAGGATTGGGTGGACAGCGATCAGCAGGTTAGTGCTCTTGGCGCAGAGGATTCTGCTTACCAAATGCAGATGCCCCCGTATTTTGCGGCAAATCAACCCATGCTGGATCTGAGCGAGTTGAATATGCTGATCGATGTAGATCCCCTTGAGGTGCAGGTTTTGTCTCGCGAAGTCTGTGTATTGCCGGACACCCAGAGTAAAATCAACGTCAACACGGCTGCAGCAGAAACGTTGTATGCGCTAGACGATGCCATTTCGATTCAGGATGCGCAGGCCATAGCGCAGGCGCCACGGAACTACCAAAATGTCGCCGAATTTGTGCAAAACCATCCTGACTTTGCTGCGGTTCAGCAGCGACTCTCAGTGACCAGTGAGTATTTTATGTTGGTTGCGGAAGCACGACTTAATCGTAGTAGGGTAAACCTCACATCGGTGCTGTATCGCGACGCCACCAATGGGAGAATCACACTTCTGCACCGTGATTTTGGCAAGCGCTTTGGTGTTAGAGCAAAACCTGAAACCTCCCAAACAGGCTGAACACATGTTGTTATTGAGTCCTCAACCTACAATGCACGGATCATCACAGGGCGTTGGCCTGCAGTGGAGCTATCTGTCAGCACAAGGGGCGGTAACCTCTGGAGAGGTTGACGCTGAACATCTGCCCGATCTTGTCGAGCGACATCCTAGCTGGTTCGCTACGCCAGATCGCATAGCCGTAGTATTAACCGGTGAGGAAATCGTTCACCTCAACGTCAGCGTGCCGGGTCGGTCGGTCAACAGCATTCGCCAGGCCTTACCCTTTGCGGTGGAGGAGTTCATTACCAGCGATGTCGAAGATGTGCATATCGCATACCAGTCCATCCGCCCAAATCAGCCGGTCCATTGCTCGGTCATCAACACAGCCAGGCTAGATTTTTGGCTGAACCTGTTATCGGGTAGTGGGGTGACCCCAGGCGCAGTGGTCTCTCAGGCCCAGTTGATTAGGCCAAACGCAAACGAAGCCGCCTTGCTGTTTGAGGCGGATCAGGTTGTGGTTGTGACCGAGGATCAAGATGCGCTGATTGACCGCGATGCGGTCCCAGACATTCTCGACACCTTGGATGTGGCGTCGCTGACCTGCATCGGTGGGTCGTTGACAGACCTCGAACTTGGTCAACTGTCGACGGCGCCAACACTGAATATTATTGAAACGTCGCCGATGCAGTACCTGCTGGAGCGGTTAAGCCCCACTGGTGGAGGGCTGGTATCTCACCCGAACTTGTTGAATTTACTGCAGGGCAGCTACGCGGTGCGCTATGAGGACTCCAGTCTCGACGCAGCTTGGCGTAGAACGCTTGCGGTAGCCGCTGTTTGGTTTCTCGTCCTTGTGGGAGCGATGTCTCTCCAGGGTATATGGCTAGAAACCCAAACAAATCAAATAAATACGAAGAACTTTAAAACTTACAAGGAGCTTTTTCCCAACGATAGCGTACCCGTAACCGCAGCACAGCTACAACGCCGCTTGGTGAGTAAGCTCAATCCATCCTCGGCGACCGGTACCAGTACTTCAATGACCGACCTAATGCTGCGAACCACCAATGTATTGGGATCAAACAGCGAGCTACAGTCGCTCAGATTTCGGGCAAAGCAAATGGAACTGACTGCAGACGTGCTAATCGATGGGTTTGAAGAGCTAGAGGCTATCAAGGCTCGCAGCCAATCCATGGGGATAGACGTTGAGATCAGTGATGCAACCGCCGAACAGAGTAGGGTGCGAGCGCGATTAGTTGGAACCTATCTATGACAAATATGACGGAGACCTTTACTGCTGCCTTACGCAGCATAAGCGCCTATCAATGGTATATCTCTAAGAGCGACAGTGACCGCCGTGTGCTGAAGTTTCTTATGGCAGCCGCTGGATTACTTATCTGCTACATCGGCATTTGGGAACCCTTGAGTCGCTACGCTGCAGCGCAACAGGTTCAGGCGAATCGCGCACAAACCACCGCGGACTGGTTAGTTACGAATCGAGCTGCCTTGGAGGCAACAGCTTCGTCGACGAGTAAAGCAGGAATCGGCAGCAGCGGCGCTGCTCCGACGATCTCGGAGATCACCAACAGCGCTGCAACGTTCAATTTAACGCTAAGCAGGCTTCAACCCGAAGCTGATGGCAGTGTCAGCGTGGCTCTTGAGCAACAGCCGTTCAATGGGGTCGCGGAATGGCTTATCGGCATTGAAAACGAGCAGGGTTACACCATTGATCGAGCCAGCATCGATAGAACCAATGCACAGGGCCTTGTGAATGCGCAGCTTCGTATCCGTTAGGCGGTAGCCAAGCACACCCCAGATATCAGCGATGATTGGCACAGCGGAGTAGCTAACAGGATTACGTTTGAGGGTATGAGAAAGACGATGCAGGGTAAGAAGGCAATGCGCCCTGATTGATCCCATCGAAGTAGGAAAAAAGACGCGGCAATACTGGGCACGATAGTGGTGTCGGGGTAAAAAAGGTTATTGAGACGTACTGGCGAATTAGTCACTTGCGCCACTTTGACCAGGATTGGCAAGGCAGGGTTCTCTTTTGACAAATACTATTTAACATAATATATATTATACGAAATTTATTGCGGCGAGGGTTCTCGCTTAGCACGCCTTGCTCGTCGTGCTAAGCCTGTCTGTTCGCGTACAGATCCGGCCAAATAATAAATCAAAAGTTAACAGCTGCACTTGCTACGCATCGGTACCAATTTGCCATGCCAGTTCGCGTTCTTGTCGATAATATGGACGTGAATCTCGCCACGCTGGGGGCTATAATCGATCTGAGGCGGAATGGCGCCGCAACAAATCATAGATTGGTAGTTATATGGCAAACCCCGAATCGGGCCTGGTTGTGACCTTTTGGGGTGTACGCGGCTCT
>PYIJ01351026.1_pt1 | contig 18085 bp, 16 predicted proteins | sample 3578051 | NCBI WGS metagenome assembly PYIJ01 (sample SAMN08408021, study PRJNA431606) | Marine metagenome isolate SA_KN192-05_S13_5m, whole genome shotgun... | biome: marine; feature: oceanic pelagic zone; material: water; isolation source: surface water sample, 0.2-0.8 um fraction ... | reverse complement strand
TAATAAAATTGCAAAAAAAGAAATTGCAATGATAAAAATAGTTGCACCAAATATGGCAACTAATGTAATAGACAGAGCGATTCAAGTTCATGGAGGAGGAGGGGTTAGTAGTGAATTTCCCTTAGCAGCTGCTTGGGCAATGGCGCGAACACTAAGATTAGCAGATGGTCCTGATGAGGTTCATTTGGCTCAGTTAGCGAAACTTGAACTTGGTATGCAGCAAATAAAAAATTAAAATCGAACTAGTGATATAAATTTTTTTTATGCTATCCTTACTTCAGTTAAATAAAGATTTGTAAAGATATTATGTCAATAATCATTTTTAACTTGATTTATAATTAAAAAAAAACATAATAATGTTCAAAGTACAAAGTGAATTCACAGTAGTTAGAAATTAATTTAAAAAACTTTTAAGGAGTGCCCATGAATCGGTGCATAAAATATTTTTTGACAATAAGGGTGATGCTAACAATTTTGTTTGGCTCAACAGTTGTCATTGGGGGAGCATTTGCTCAAACAGTCGATGATGTTTTAACGGCAGATGCAAAAAGATTACAACTTGCACAGGCATCTCAGGAGCGAATCAATGAGACTGTTGATGGAACTAGAACGCTCACAGATCAATATCGTGCGATTAACAAGGAAATTGATGGTTTAAAAGTCTACAATCGCCTTATGACAGCACAAGTCCAGGGTCAGGAAGCGACTCTTGAAGATATTAAGATTTCTATGGATCAAGTTGATGTAATCAACAGGCAAATTTTTCCACTTATGGAAAGAATGATTGATGGTCTTGAGCAATCAATAGCTTTAGATATCCCGTTTCTAAAAGAAGAACGTGTAGGGCGAATTGATGGATTAAAGTCACTCATGTCCAGATCAGATGTAAGTGTCGCTGAAAAATTCAGAAAAGTGATGGAAGCATATCAAATAGAACTCGACTACGGATCGTCAGCAGAGTTTTATAAGCAATCTTTGGATCTAGGAAGTGACTTTGGAGTGAGAGACTATAATATGCTAAGAGTAGGAAGAATTGGACTCTATTTCCAATCGGATGACTCCTCAATTACTGGAATGTGGGATGTTGATCAAAATGCTTGGGTAGTTGATGATGAATATCGCTCAGAAATTAGAAAAGGTTTAAGAATGGCCAGACAGCTTATAGCACCTGAGTTACTCTTGATTCCTGTTCAAGCAGCTAAGGAGGCTTCTTAAAATGACTAGAATTATATTTACATTATTGATGCTGGTATTTACATTTGGCCAGCTCAACGCACAAGAAGATGCTTCTTCAATGTCTGAGCTGTTAAGGCAGATTGAACAAGGACAGGCCAGAGATTCTGTTGAGGCTCAAAATAGAGAAAAGCGTTTTCAAGTAGCAAGAAATGAACAGCAAAGGCTTCTTAATAATTCTCGTGCTGAAAGAAAAAGAGAAGAAGATAAAAGTCAAAAACTCGAAGATACTTTTGCGAAAAACCAACAATTAATTGTTGATGCAAGAGCCGCATTAGATAAGAGGCTCGGAGCATTAAAAGAGCTTTTTGGAGTCCTTCAAACAGTTTCCGGTGATGCCCAGACTCGTTTTAATGGTTCTCTCACAAATATCCAATATCCAAACCGTGAAGCTTTTTTGGTAGAGTTAGGTAGTAAGATGGCAAGTGCTAGCACACTCGCATCTATACAAGATATAGAGGGCTTGTGGTACGAACTTCAAAGAGAGATCACAGAACAAGGTAAGATTGTTAAATATCAAACAGAATATGCTACGGCTGATGGCGAAAGAATCACATCAGATGTAGTGAGAGTTGGTGTTTTTAACTTAGTCTTTGAAGATGGATATCTCCAGTATGATAGCACTACTGGTAATGTGACAGAGCTACAACGTCAACCAGACCAATCACAGTATACAAACTCTGCAGAAGATATTATGGAAGAATCAAGCGGTTACGTTGGCTTTGGCTTAGATGTTACCAGAGGTGGAATATTGGCATTATTGGTTGAGTCTCCAACGATAACCGAAAGAATTAATCAAGGTGGAATTGTTGGATATTGTATAATAGCGCTGGGCCTTGTTGGTTTATTCATAGCCATATGGAGATGGTTATCTTTGAGCAAGGATAGTAAAAAGGTTACAGCTCAATTATCAAGTCAAACTGCATCAAGTGATAATCCTTTAGGAAGAGTTCTATCTGCTTATGATGAAACAAAAGGCGCAGATACAGAGACAGTCGAACTTAAATTAAGTGAAGCTGCATTAAAAGAAATGCCTAACCTGACAAAAGGTTTACTTTTTATCAAGGTAATTGCAGCGGTTGCTCCACTAATGGGTCTTCTTGGTACTGTTACCGGAATGATCAAAACGTTCCAGGTTATTACTCTTTATGGAGCTGGTGATCCTAAGCTTATGGCCGGAGGTATTTCTCAAGCTCTCATGACAACAGTACTTGGGCTTTGCGTAGCAATACCAATGGTACTGCTTCACACTGTTGTTAGCGGTCAAAGCAGGAAGATTATCAATATACTCCAATCTCAAAGTGCAGGAATTGTTGCAAAACATTCTGAGGCTAATGATTAAGCTCAAAAATATAAATAAGGAGTATTTATGTATTGGTTAGCAGATTCTTGGGATGCAATAATAGATTTTCTTTACCTGGGTGGGAATGTTCTTAGATGGATTGCAATTACAATATTTTTGATGTGGGTTTTGATAATCGAGAGGTTGCTATTCTTCAGATCAACAATGTCTCTATTGGCCAGTGAAATCAAAAATAAATGGGAAAAAAGAAAGGAGAGAAAATCATGGCATGCTCATCAAATTAGAGATGGCATGATTTCTCAATTCTCAATGGCAACAAATGAGTTTATTCCAATGATACAAACCTTAGTTGCTCTATGTCCACTTCTGGGTCTGCTTGGAACTGTAACAGGAATGATAAAAGTATTCGAAGTTATGGCTGTCTCTGGATCAGGAAATGTAAGAGCAATGGCTGCAGGTGTGTCACAAGCAACGGTTCCAACAATGGCAGGAATGGTAGGAGCATTATCAGGCGTTCTCCTTGTAACAATTTTGACAAGACGAGCTGCTCGAGAAGTTGAATTTCTTGAAGACTCTCTTACAATGGATCATTAAGAAAAGGACAAATATATGAGAAAAAATAATGCAATGAACCAAGAAGAGGAAGAAAATGAAATAAATCTAACACCTATGTTAGATGTCGTTTTCATTATGCTTATATTCTTTATCGTTACCGCATCTTTTATCAAAGAATCAGGTATTGATGTAAACAGACCTGATGCACCAACATCCGAAAGAGTTGAAGATGCAAATATCTTGGTAGCAATCAGCCCAAACGATGAAATATACATGGACAGAAGGTTGATTGATCCTAGAGCCGTTAGAGCAAATATTGAAAGAATGCACGCAGAAAACCCCAAAGGATCTGTAGTTATTCAGGCTGATAAAAAATCTACTAATGAAATGTTGGTAGTTGTTATGGATGCGGCAAGACAAGCCGGTGTATTCAATGTTTCAATAGCTGCGAATAATGAATAAATAGAGGAGCACTGATGTACACAAGGTATATTTACTCGATAATCGTTGGAACCACAATAACAGTAGGCCTTCTATTTGTAATGCAGTTATTAATAGCCTCAGGTAAGAGCGCACTTACTGAGCCTAGAGCAAGACATCTTTTGGAATTCGTTCGTGTTAGAAGGAACGAAAATGTTAATACAGAAGATTTAACTCCTGAAAAACCTCCAAAACCACCTGAGGTTCCTCAAGAGATGCCACCTCAAGACATGGACAGTATAGATCCTAATGCACCGACAATTGCAATACCACCACCAGCTGTTAATAATAACCTGAATATCGGTGGCCCTGGCGGTATGAATATAGCAGAGGGTGATTATCTTCCTATAGTCAGAGTAGCGCCAATCTATCCTGCTCGTGCATTATCAAGAAACCTTGAGGGATATTGTGATATGAATTTTACAGTAACACCAGCAGGAACAGTTATTGATCCGGTTGCAGAATTTTGTACAAGCTCATTGTTTGAAAGATCGTCTGCTAGAGCGGTAACAAAATTTAAGTATAAGCCAAGAGTTGTAGATGGAATACCCCAAACTGTTCCTGGTGTAAGAACTAGAATTACATTTAAAATCGAAGACTAAGCGAAACATAATACATAAATAAATAATGAGGAATTATTAATGAGATTGATTAGAAATATTCTAAAAAACACTGTCTTAATATCTTTGTCATTAGTATTGATTGCTCCAATTGCTGAGAAGCAGTCATTTGCTCAATCATCTGCTCAAACTGAAGCAGATAGAGCGAGAGAAGAGAGAAATAAACGCGATGGGCAGAGAACTAAAAAATCTCAAGCAGTAAGTAAAAGTGTTTACGAAAAAATTACGAGGGCGCAAGAAATTATGGAAGCAGGGGATAATGAAGGTGCTCTAAAAATATTGACGGCATTAAGATCTAGTTCCAAATTATCCGAATATGAGCAACAAAATGTATTAAATTATCTTGGCTTTGTCTACTACAATATGGAGGATTTTCCTCGAGCAATGAGAGCTTACGAAGATATGCTCAGAATTCCATCCATTGAGGAGCAAATGGCAAAAACTACAACATTTACACTTGCTCAGTTGAATACAATGGAGGAAAACTATATAAAATCAATATCATTGATTGAGCAATACTTTCGCTTGGAAACTAATCCACCACCCGCCGCTCATATCTTGTATGCACAAAATCTTTATCAACTTGAGCGTTATAAAGAAATGATTCCACCAATTGAAACAGCAATGGTGAATGATGTTAGACGGCAAAAAGCAGCGAGACAAATAGCTTTAGAGAAAGCACAAGATGCATTTAAAAAAGCTAGGGGTGAAGAAGAAATTCCTGCGGCTCGAGCAGAACTTGAGAAAGCCACTAAAAGGGCAAATACAGAGCCGCTAATTAAAGAAGATTGGTATGTTCTTTTGAATTTTGCCTATTTTCAACAGGAGAATTTCAGTAAGGTCAGAGATATCCAAAAAACATTATTGATGCATTATCCCAAAAAACGATACTGGTTTTCGTTGGCCGGTGCTTACACTGAACTCGGTGAAGATGAAAAATTAATCTATGCATATGATGCAGCTCATACTCAAAAAATGTTAGAAAAATCAGCTGAATTTGTAACTATGGCACAATTATATATGCAGGCAGAGGTACCATATAAAGCTGCCACTCTATTAGATCAAGAAATTAAGAATGGCCGTGTTGATAAAAATGAAAAAAATTATCGTCTATTATCACAAGCTTTCACATTGGCATCTGAAGATGAAAAGGCTATTCCTGCTTTAAAGGAAGCCGCAAAACTCTCAGATGAAGGTGAAATGGATCTTCGTCTGGGTAATGCATATCTAAATCTTGCAATGTATGGTGATTGTGTAAAATCTGTTAGAGCAGGTTTAAAAAAAGGAAAGATCAAAAGCCCTGATAACGCTCAAATATCTCTGGGAATGTGCCTTTATAATGAAAAAGAATATGAAGACGCTATTGATGCTTTCAAAGCTGCAAGTAAAACTAATAGATCAAGAAGAATATCTGGTCAATGGATATCTGTGATAGAGAGTGATATTGAGCGAAACCGACAAATCGATCTAGCTGAAGCAGCTGCAAGAAAACAACTAGAAGATCTAAAAAAACGAAGAGAGCAGGCCGCTAGGATTTAAAGATAATTTAGCCTCTTTTCAGTAATCATAAAATTTTAATATACCTTAAATTATTTAAGGTAAAATACTAATATGCCAAAAATAATTTACATTACAAAAGATCAAGTGAGGCACGAAGTAGAAGTCGAAAATGGATATACAGTAATGGAAGGCGCGGTTAATAATGATATCGATGGGATGCCTTCTGAGTGTGGTGGTGCGTGCGCATGTGCAACTTGTCATGCATATATTGATAATTCATGGATAGACAAAATACCTGAGTTAGATGATATGGAAGACAGCATGTTAGATGCTGCCTACGAAAGAAAGGAGAATAGTAGGTTGACCTGCCAGATTGAAGTTAACGATGATATGGATGGTCTTATCGTTCACATAGCAGAAAACGAGTATTAAACCAAATAAGAGAAAAAAAGATGACTATACAGATCGGAGATACTTTGCCTGAGGGCTCATTCAATATCATGTTAGACGATAAACCATCTGAAATTGACACTGGAGATTTATTTGGCAATAAAAATATTCTTCTATTTGCTGTTCCAGGTGCTTTTACACCGGGTTGTTCACTTAATCATCTGCCAGGATTTGTTTCAAATAGAAGTGAGCTTTATTCAAAAGGCATAGACCAAATTATCTGCATAGCTGTTAATGATATCTTTGTGATGAGTGCGTGGGCAAAAAGTCAGAATATTTCAGATGAGATCATGATGATAAGTGATGGTAATTGCGACTACACAAAAAAAATTGGCTTAGAGATCGATAGTACGGCTTTTGGTATGGGTATCAGAAGCAGGAGATACGCACTTGTTGCAAATGATTATAAAATCACGCAACTATTTATTGACGAGCCCGGTAAAATAGAAGTAAGTACGGCTGAATCTGTACTTTCCAACCTTTAATTTTAATTTTTTAATTCTGCCTCTAATTCAGGCACAACATCAAATAAGTCACCTACGAGCCCAATATCAGCGATCTCAAATATTGGTGCTTCTTCGTCTTTATTAATTGCGACAATTGTGCCCGCATCTTTAATACCTGTTAAATGCTGAATAGCACCTGATATTCCGATGGCTAAATATAAATCTGGCGCGATGATTTTTCCAGTCTGGCCAACCTGCATTTCATTTGGTACATATCCAGCATCAACTGCAGCACGGGAGGCACCAGCACCAGCATTCATAGTATCAGCGAGCTGATATATGATTTTGAAATTTTCTTCACTACCAAGTGCTCTTCCACCTGAAACAACTTTTTTGGCCGTTTGAAGATCAGGTCTATCTGATTCAGCAGTTTTTAATGATTTAAATCTAGTGTGTTTTGGTAGATCTATTGAAACTTGATGATTGATAATTTCAACATTATTGTTCGTTTCGGCATCATGAAATGACGCTGTTCTGATAGTTCCAACTATTTTTTTATTAGCTGATGCTTTAACAGAAACTATTGCATTGCCTGCATAAATAGGACGTTTAAATTCACAAGCATTTATTACCTCCATGATATCACTGATCTGATTAACATTTAAAAGAGCTGCAATCCGAGGCATCAAGTCTTTACCAAATGTGGTTGATGGACCAAATATATGAGTATAGTTATTACTTATTGATAAGATTTGTGGCGCAATAACTGCAGCAATCATATTTTCATTAACTTCGTTATCAATCAATATTACCGAATTGATATGATCAATTTTAGATGCTGTTTCTGCGATATTAGAAGCATCTTTTGCACAAATAACTATATCAATACTGGCGCTTTCAATATCTTTTGCACATGAAACACATTTCAGTGTACTGCTGTTTAGTTCGTTTCCATCATGTTCTGCAATAATTAAAACTTTATTCATTCTAATAATCCTTTATTTTTAAGTTCAGCTACCAATTCTGTAACGCTGTTTACCATTATGCCTTTTTCTCTCTGCGGTGGTGATTCTGTCAGTGATGGTGTCAGTTCAGACTCATTTGAATTGACAATTTCATCATAGGAAACTTTATTCAGTGGTTTTTTCTTTGCTTTCATAATGTCTGGCAATTTTACATATCGAGGTTCATTTAGCCTCAGATCAGCAGTTATAACTCCAGGTAAATCTATTTCAATTGTCTCAAGCCCAGTGTCTACCTCTCTAGTGACTGTCGCTGTATTTTCATCAATATCTATTTTTGATGCAAATGTGGCTTGAGGACGATCCCATAGTGCGGCTAACATCTGTCCAACTTGATTGTTATCATTATCAATGGCTTGTTTTCCAAGTAAAACAATTAGGGGTTGCTCATCATTTATGACCTCAATTAATAATTTGCTCAATGTTAATGGATAAAGTTCTTGTGATGTTTCAACCAAAATCGCTCTGTCTGCACCCATTGCTAAACCTGTTCTAAGCTGTTGCTGGCAGTCTTCGCTACCAATAGACACAACAATTATTTCATCTACTAAACCTTTTTCTTTTATTCTCAGCGCCTCTTCAAGGGCAATCTCATCAAATGGATTTATGCTCATTTTAACACCATCTTTTTCTACGCCTGATTGGTCACTTTTAACTCTTACGCGGACGTTATAATCGATTACTCTCTTGAGACCTACAATGATTTTTTTCAATTTCAATCCTCTTATATCTATTTAAAATTCACCTATAACCAGAGTATACTTTGGTAGTTAATTATAGGCATTATTTTATCGAATTTTTTTTGAATATGTTCCCAGAAAGTCCCATTATTTCAGTATCTGATTTGCACCACAATATCAGTAGTCCTGATATAAGAATCATTGATACGCGCTTTTCACTATTTGATAAAAACGAAGGAAATGCACTTTATAAAAAAAATCATATCATTGGTGCAAGCTATGCTGATCTTGATAAAGATTTAGCAGGAGATATTACTGAATCGACAGGCAGACATCCGTTACCAGATGTTGATGTAATATCAGAAAAATTAAGACTCTGGGGTGTAAATAAATCCTCACACGTAATTGCTTATGATCAGAATAATGGATCAATCGCTTCACGACTCTGGTGGCTACTCAAATGGCTTGGTCATAGAAAAGTTTATGTTCTTGATGGCGGATACTTAGAGTGGAAAAAAAATGATTTTCCTGTAGATAATTCAACACCAAGCTATGAAATGGGAGATTTTTCACCAATCATAAAAGAAAAAAAAATATGGAATACAAATTTAATAAGCAAGTGGGTAAAACAATCAAAAAATTTTTTGCTTGTAGATGGCCGTGATGAGAATCGCTACAAAGGTTTTGAGGAACCCATTGATAAAATAGCAGGACATATACCTGGTGCACTGAATGTTCCATTCACTCATTTTATCGATAAAAATGGAAAATGGAAAAAGTCAAATGAAATTCAAGCAATATGGGAAAGATACAAAATAAATAATGTTGTAGAATGGGCTGTAATGTGCGGATCTGGTGTAACTGCATGTCATTTGTCAATTTCTGCAGAGTTAGCAGGATTATCCGCACCAAAATTATATCCGGGTTCATGGAGCGAATGGATATCTTGTAAAAATCGGCCAATAGTTAATGAGTGATAAAATATTAAATCAAATAAGGATTATGGATCTTAGTCGAGTGCTTGCTGGCCCTTGGGCGACTCAATTATTAGCAGATTATGGTGCTGAGATAATTAAAATTGAGAATCCAGTCAATGGTGATAGTACAAGAAAGTGGGGCCCTCCTTGGAATAAAAACGATGATCAAAGAAATGCATCATATTATTATTCTGCTAATCGAGGAAAATTCTCATTAACATGCGATTTAAAATCTACTGAAGGCCAATCAATTATTAAAGATCTTGCAAAACACTGCGATGTGGTTGTAGAAAATTTTAAATATGGAACAATGGATAGATATGGATTATCAATTGAGCAACTTCGTGAGGTAAATCCGAATCTTATATATTGCTCAATAACTGCATATTCTAATGATTCAAGCCTAAAAAAAGAATTAGGATATGATGCAATGATCCAAGCTTCAGCTGGACTTATGAGTATAACAGGTGAAAAAAAAGGGAAACCTCAAAAAGTAGGTGTAGCTGTAGCAGATATCATGACTGGTATGTATGCAGCATCAGCAATATTAGCTTCATTGTATCAAAGATCAATCACAGGCATTGTGCAAGATATTAATGTTCCGCTATATGATACTCAGGTAGCCTGGCTGGCAAATCAAAATATGAATTTTTTAATGTCAAATGAAGTTCCATCAAAAAATGGAAACGCGCATCCAAATATAGCACCTTATCAGACATTTTCTACTAGTGATGGCGATATTATGGTTGCAGTAGGTAGTGATGATCAATTTCTAAGGTTTATGACATGTATCGGCTGCAATGATCAAAATATAATAAATAAATTTAAAAGAAATGAGCAACGTGTTGAAAATATTGAAGAATTAGATAGTATCATCTCAAAAATAATTATAAAAAAAACAACATCAAAATGGTTGCATGAATTGAAAAAGAATCATATTCCGTGTGGCCCAATAAACAATATTTCTGATGTATTTAAGTCAGATTATGCAAATGAGATGGGTTTTGTTTGTTATGGTGAGAATTCCACGGATAAGCGTGTTCCTACTGTAAAAAATCCAGTTAAGTTTTCAAATCATGAGATTAACTACCATCAAGCATCACCTAATCATGGCGAACACAAATACGATATTCTAAGAAATCTTCTAGGGTACTCTGAAAATGAAATTATTGAGCTTGAAAATAAAAAAGTTATATGAGCTGTCAATTCTTTCCATATCATCAATTTATTGACCATATAAATAAGACAGGCATTGTATTAACTTCTTCATCACAATTGGCTGAAGATATTATTCAGCAGCATACTTTACACAAACTATCTTCAAATATTTCTGTTTGGGATACGCCAAATGTTTATTCATGGCGAAATTGGTTAAAAGTTCTTCATTTTGATTCACATAGAAATATGACCTTTACACTCTTGAATCAGGGCTTGTCCGTCAATATTCTTCAGAGCTTCATTGATGATGCCATTGATAACCCACTTATTAAATCATCTTTATTGGCCTCCAATTTTTATGAAAATATAAACTTGATGTCAAATCTTTGTATACCTCACTCTGAAATAGAAAAAACCGCGTCAACTGATGACGAGAAATTATTTAGCAAAGTAATAATCAAATATCAAGATTATCTAAATGATATGTCATGGCTTGATTCACCATCTTTCTATAACTATGCATTGGAGAATATTGAGCTTTATTTAAGAAATCACGACGATAATACAAAGATTACTTTTGTAGGTTTTGATGACCCCTTACCTATTGAGGAGTTATTCATTCAGGAAATATCCAAGGTCATTGATACTTTTGTTGTAAAACGTCAACCTCTAAAATCCAATTACGACATAGTTTCCTATGAAAGCAATGATTCTGAATTCAGAGCAGCGGGCGCTTGGGCAAGAAAAATATTGGAGCACGAAAAAAATAAAAAAATTGGGATTATTATTCATAAAAATGATATCAATTTAAAAACAGAACGAATTATTAATGATGGCTTTACACCTGGCTGGCAGTTGGGTGCCGATATGAATTCATCATTGTGTAGATTTAATGAAAGTTCATGTTTAGGTTATTTTCCCTTTATAAAAAACACTTTAATGCTTCTCAAGTGGCTTGATGAACCGACCGATTCAATCGATATATGTTGCTTATTAATGTCGAGATACTTTCAAGATATAAGTTATTCTGGCAGTAACAAGCTTGATGATAAATTAAGACTTAAATATCAAAAAAAATGGACCATTACTGAATTCATTGAAGTATTTAAATTAAATTGCGACCAAGACGAAATTTTAATTATTGAGACCCTTGAATTATTGCAATCCACTAATCATGAGACAGATCAGCATAAGAGGCCGAAAGAATGGTTAAGCCTCATAAATAACAAACTTAAAAAAGTTGAATGGCTGACATTAGATAATGAGTCTAATAGTGATAATTTTATTTTTAAAAAATGGATTCAACTTCTAAAAGATTGCGAGCAATCATTGATATCTCATGAATCTATTTCATATCGAAATTTTATAAAGTTAATAGAAAGCACGGCTGAGAGTACATACATACAAGTACATCCATCACATCAACAAGTAAAACTATTAGAATACAATGATGCAATAGATATGGAGTTTGATTATCTATGGTTATCAGGTCTTGATAATCATGTATGGCCAAATAAGCACAAACACTATAATTTTTTTTCACGTGAATTACAGAATCAATATAATTTTCCTCAATCTACCCCCAATAAGAGTGCGGAGCATGAGAAAATAATACTGAACACCTTAATGAACTCATCAAAAAATGTTGTTTTGAGTTATGCCCGTTCAAGAGATGAGATGCAACTCTCTTTTACCGATCTAATAACAATAGATTCGGAAGAGAGCGATACACATAAGGACCCAGGAGATTTTTCTGAGTCTAATTTTGATATGGAAAATATTGTATTTCTTAAAGAACATTTACCGACCATCAAGAATACTGAAAGATTAAAAGGTGGGGCATCAACAGTACAGCGATACAAGGAAGATCCTTTTTCAGGATTTGCTTTAGGTAGATTGAAAATTGGCGAAAAACGAAAACCTACATTCGGAATTGATCCTCTAAATCGAGGAACTATAGTTCACAACGCCATTGCCATTTTCTATTGCGACTTACCCAGTCAAGCAGATATAAAATCCTGGAGCACAGAGAAAATTCAAAATAAGCTGAATAAAACCATTTCTGATGCATTTCGTCCTTATGAAACGTCTAATGAAAATGCATTTGAGAGGATTTTTTTTGATATTGAAAAAAATAGAACAAAAAAAATACTAGAAAACCTGATTGATTTTGATCTTAACAAAGATGATTTTAAGGTCAAATCAGTTGAAAAAAGCGTTTTGTTAAAATATTCAAATATTATTCTTAATCTTAAGATTGACAGAATTGAGGAATATACAAATAAACAGTTATGCATAGTTGATTTTAAGACCGGTAAAGTAAAAAAAATTCTCGATAGAAATAAGCAATTCAAAGAACTGCAACTGTTTGTCTATGCGGCTGCATTTGATGAGCCTGTAGATTTAATTTCATATTTGTATTTAAAAAAAGACAATATTACTAATGAAGCTCTTGCTTTAAATTCAGATACAAAAAAAGTCGATCCAGCAGATGGTGGCATTAAGAATGGAGTCCAATATATATATTCGATTCTTGATGAAGTTATTAAGGGAAATATAGATATTAATTTAAAGACACATATCAAAAGTGATGCAGGTCTTCGACATTTACACGTAGTTTCAAGAATAAGGGATTTAATAAATGATCAAGCATAATGATGAAGTAAAATCAGATATCAAAGCAAGAAATTGTGCTCTCGATATATCGAATTCATTCATCATGCAAGCACCTGCTGGTTCAGGTAAAACCGAATTATTGATACAAAGATATTTAAAGCTTCTTTGTGTTGCAAGCCAACCAGAAGAGATTATTGCTATTACATTTACTAATAAAGCCGCCAATGAAATAAAGCAGAGAGTTATAAGTATTCTAAAAGATGCAAAAGAAGGCGTAAGACCATCTGAGGAATATAAAATAACAACTATAGGGTTCGCAATAAAAGCATTAAAACGCAGTGAACAGCTAAACTGGAATCTAATAATTTCTAATCAAAGAATACGTATTTTAACGATCGATGGACTTTGCTCGGAAATAACAAACAAATCTCCGTTAGCGGGTGGCTACAGAAGAAGAATAATTGATAATTTTGAGTTAAATAATGTTTATCGACAAGCCTCAATTTCCGCAATAAATACGCTTTCAGATCTGGATAAATATCGCTCCGATTCAATTAGAGTGCTCTCCCATTTGGATGGAGATATTGAGAAATACATTAGTCTGATGTCGCACATGTTGGAATTGAGAGATCAATGGATTGAAATAATCGGCTCGGGTGTCGAAGTCAATCAAAAAGATTTGAATCATCTAAAAACCATATTAGAAGAAAATATTGGCAATGCAATAAATAATCATCTCAATGCGCTCTCTGAGATTTTCCCAGATAAGGAATTTAGGAGTCTTGAAAAAGCATTTGATTTTTTGATAAATAATCAGGAATCTTTAGTTTCCAATGATCAAAAAATCTCGCCGATTAAAAGAGACACTTTCAATCAGAATATGTGGAAAGCGATCGCCAACTTGCTAACCACGAATAATGGCAAATGGAGAAAGAGGGTATCTATTAAAGAGGGTATACCTGCCTCTCAAACAACTATAAAAAAAACGATCATTAAATCATTGTCATGTCTAGAAAAAAATCATCAACTTAGGGATTTATTGCACTCAGTAAAAAAATTACCAGAATCTAAATACGATGAAAATCAATGGGAAGTATTGCTTTCTCTTATGCGGTTACTTCCAATTGCTGTTGCTGAATTAAAAACAATATTTAACTCCAGAAATATTTCTGATTACATAGAAATAGCTGATTCTGCTCTCTTTTCATTATCTAATGACGACGGACCAACTGATCTATCTTTAATGATGGATTATCAAATTAAACATATTCTTCTAGATGAAGCTCAGGATACATCTCGGAGACAGTTTAACTTGATCGAAAAACTTGTTGAGGAATGGGAAGAAAGCGATGGAAGAACTTTGTTTCTTGTGGGAGATCCAATGCAATCTATCTATCGATTCCGAAATGCTCGTGTTTCATTATTTTTATCAGTAGTCAAAGACGGTATTGGCAATCTTAGGCCAAAAAAACTCAAATTATCAGAAAATTACAGGTCTGAAAAATTACTTGTTAAAAAATTTAATGAAGTTTTTACTAAGGTATTTCCAAACAAAACACATCTCCTATCAGGCGCAGTTAATTACTCTAAATCCACTGCAACCAAAATGAATGATAATGAAGGCCAATTTCAGCTTCATACATTATTTAATCAAGATGAAAAAAATGAGTCTGTTTATATTAAAGAACTAATACAAAAGAAACTAGAATGTACAGACAATGAAATTGTAATTCTTGTCAGGTCAAGAACTCATCTATTCCCAATATTAAAAGAATTAAAGTTAGCAGATATAAAAGTTTCAGCAATTGAGATTGATCGACTCGTAGATCTTCCTGAAATGATTGAGCCAATAGCAATCACAAGGGCATTAAGCAACAAATTTGACCGAGCTGCTTGGATTGGACTCCTAAGATCACCTTTGATTGGGTTAACTTGGAATGACATTTTAGCGCTAATAAAAAATACGAATGATGATATTTGGAATATCATAAATGACAGTAACAATCTCAGGAACTTATCAATAACAAGAAGAAAGATCATAATTAAATTTCGAGAAATTATAAGAGAGAGTTTTCAAGCAAGTAACAACAGATCTTTAAGAGACCGAGTGGAGGAAATATGGTTCCAAATGGGCGGATTAGCACTCATTAAATCATCAAATCAATTAAAAAATATTAGGTATTATCTTGATATTATTGAAGAAATTGAAAGTGATAGTAACTTGAAAGATTTATCAAGAATCGAGGATATTCTTGATTATTACCGTGTTTCAAATATGAGAGACAATGATACAAGAGTGAAGGTAATGACTATTCATAAAGCAAAAGGACTCGAATTCGATCATGTAATTATTCCTTTTTTAGCAAGAAAACCCCATCATAATGATAAAACACTCATCAACTGGATTGATTATAAAACAGATAAAAATGATCTCATCATAAGTCCAATTGGGACAGATGGTGAAGATCTTCTATACAACTATATAAATGATCACATTAAAGACGCTAACGAAAACGAAATCTTAAGGCTTATTTACGTAGGATTTACACGGGCATGTAAATCATTAGACATTATTGGGAATGTAAAATTAATTGAAGAAAATGGCAATAGAGTAATTAAAGTGCCATCAAAACAATCATTCCTCAATAAGCTCTGGCCGGCATTCAATGAAAATTTTGAGCGTAATAAAAATTTAAATAAACCCATACAAAATCAAAAAAAAGAAAAACAATACATAAAACCTGTTCTAAAAAGAATTAAATCTGATTATTGTATTAATGAAAAATATCAGTGGTGTGACGAAAATGTTTTTTCTAAACAGGATATCCCTTTAAGTGAAAATGATATTGAATTTTCATGGGCGACAGAGAACGCTAAGCATTCTGGTTCCATTATTCATCGGTGGCTTCACATATTTTCCTTGGAAAAAAGAATAACCCCAATAGCAAAAATTAAACACTATAAGTCAATTAATAATAAACTGATAAAGAGCTATTTTATTGACGAAGATCAAATCCCTGATGTTATAAATAGGATTGATTCTACGCTCTCGAATGTAATCCAAGATAAAAAAAATCATTGGATTTTCCTTGGTGATGGATACTCAGAAATACCTTTGACAGGAATCTATCAAGGCAGAGTTGAATCAATAATCATCGACAGGGTGAATATTGATGAAAATGGAAATCATTGGGTAATAGACTATAAAACTGGTTCACATGATGGTAGTGATACTGAAGGATTTATTGAAAATGAAATTATTAGATACAAGCCGCAACTTGAAAAATATGAGTATATGTATAAGGGCTATTCTGGCCGGGCACCTAAATTAGCCCTTTATTATCCCAACCTAAAGCAGTTGATTGAATTGAATCAGTCAGCTTAAATTTCCCCTTCAAATCTGAATGATCTCTGACCATTTTTATTTTCAGCGCCCAAAAAACTTAAAATAGTTTTTACCTGATTGCTCGTATTCTGTTTTGCCGAGACAGCCCCATCAATAATATATTTGCCAGATAATGTTAATGACATTGTTGCCGCAATATCAACTTCTCCGGAAACATCATCTATACTTCCATATATTTCGCCATTACGTTCAAATAAGTCAATCTTATAACTCCCCAAAACTCTATTGGATACTCCCTTCATTACTAAATTGTTTAATAGTATTTGCCCCTCAATTTGCTTGATGTCTTTATTATTTAGAGATAAGGACTTTATATTCATGTCGATTTCAGAAGAAACACCAAGAAATGGTGCAAGTATCTCTAATATATCATTTGGAAAATTTCCTTTAATATCCGTTGCACTTAAATTATTCATAAGGTCTAAAATAAGATTGAATTTTAACTGACCATTAAATGGATATGTTGATATATCAAAAGTTAGATTGCCTTTTAATAGTTCGCTCGGAACGATTTTCCATCTTGTCTGCCTGAGATAAATTTCATTGCTACTGATTTCACTTGCACTGCCTTTCCAGACTGTTCCGTTTACACCGTTTACTTTAAGATTATTCTTATTTATCGAATTAATTGCTGTTATAGCAGGAAATTGCAATATCAACATTAGGAATAATGCAAAAAGTAATATGAGTAACTGTTTCTTTTGTACTCTTAATTTCATATTTCTATTAAGGTGATACTCGCGTTTACAAATCCAGGACTATTTGTCTGAGATTCGGATATATTGGCGCCACCTATGTCGATATTATATTGATTGCTAAACTGCACTATACTTTGAATTAGAGTGTTAAATAACACGTTTTCTAAATCAAGTCTGATCTGATTTTCACCAGTTGGTTGGCTTCTTTGTAATGTTGATAGCATATTATTTTCTCTCAACACGCGATCTACAATAACAACCATTGACTCACTGTTTTGTTTGATGAGTATATTTTCAGATGCATTGGATCTAATTTTTTTTAAGTGCTTTATCTCAACAATTGACCATTCTAGTTCAGCGATTCTTTTTTTTAAATTTTGCTGCTTCTCTATAAAAGGGTTAACTATATAGATAGGTATAACTAGTGTTATTAAGACTGCAAAGAGAATTAATAACAGTATTTTTTCGCGTTTTTGGAGCTGCTTAAATCTATTCGTAATCATAGATTTACCTGTATTTCAATTCTACTCTCAACTTTATTGTCAGACTGATTGGTAGTTTGGATTATTGCGTTGAGAGAACCATTGGTGTTTATATTGGTAATCAAAGAATCCAGTGATGTCAGGGTCGATGTAAGCAATCTCAAGTTAAAGCGATTATCAGTAAAACTTATTGAAGACAGTTGAACATTATTCTCTTTTGCAACTGATTCACTGATTATATTTAATCCATTCAAAAAAATTGAATTGTTCATGTTTAATTGAGCACCATTCTTGATGGAATTCACTATTCTTATGGGGTCATCCACATTACGTGCATTATTATAGAAATATTTATATTCATTCAGAAAATAAGCAGACAAATCTGCCTCATAATTAACTAGCTTATTCATATTAAGCACATTATTGATTAACAGTGATAATAGAAGAAAAGTAGCAAGG
>PYIJ01449968.1_pt1 | contig 18103 bp, 13 predicted proteins | sample 3578051 | NCBI WGS metagenome assembly PYIJ01 (sample SAMN08408021, study PRJNA431606) | Marine metagenome isolate SA_KN192-05_S13_5m, whole genome shotgun... | biome: marine; feature: oceanic pelagic zone; material: water; isolation source: surface water sample, 0.2-0.8 um fraction ... | reverse complement strand
TTTGTAAATGATAAAGCCGAATGGAATGATATAATCGAATAGAATGATAAAAAGAATTATTATCATATCGCCCATATTTATCGCCTTGCTTGTTTCGGGCCAGGATATAGTTACTACAGAGGAAAGCCCATTGATAAAAATGGCTGCAAAGGAGGTTAGGAGGTATACTTACCTTCGGACGGGCAAATTACCTAATTTCAAATATGATATAAAAAAAGCTGATCAAGCGATATTAGTTGGTACCCATAATGCGGTGGCTATTCGGGAATTCACAGAATTACGTGCTCCGAAAGGAGGATTCTTCATAAAGTCTATTGACTCAAAATACGGAAAAGTTATACTTATCTCAGGAGATACAGAGGTCAGTACGCTTTATGCGGCTTATCGTTTTGCAGAACACCTTGGGTGCCGATTTTACTTACATGGAGATGTTATTCCAGATCAAAAAATTGATTTGACTTCGATGGATTTTGATGAGCAAGGTCAGCCAACGACTAAAAACGGACGACAATGGCAGAAAAGGGGGATTCAACCATTTCAAAACTTCCCTGCTGGATCTGTCATGTGGGGTACTAAAGATTGGAAAATGCATATCGCTCAATTACCAAAAATGGGGATGAACTTCATAGGCCTACATACCTATATGTCGGATCCTGAGGATGATCATGTCGGAGATTATGGTCCCAACCTCAACGTTTGGATCGGTCACGAAAATGATCTGAATATGGATGGATCGGTCGATTTTGCCTATGATGCTACTTTTTTTCATACCCATCAGCAAATCATTGGATGGGGAAAGACCAATACTTCCGAGCTAAGCGGAGGAGCCAATCAGTTATTTCCATCCGATGGATACCCCTCCGAGATCATTGGTGAATCCTATCATTCCGACCAAAGTGGGTACATACGATCTTTTAATGAGGCAGGTAAACTTTTCAAAAATGTATTTACCTATGCCAACCTGCTGGGCGTCACTACAGCTACCGGTGTGGAGCTACCTTTAGGTCGGGATAAAGAATCTGGCTCAGATGATTTGGTCAATGGCGTTCCGGATGTGTTGCAAGATCGCCTTATCAACGAATATGGACTGGATCCGATTTCGGATGAGGCATCCAAAGCACTATATCGAGGTATTTATCTTTGGCTGATCAATAATCAGATTCCTGTGGATTATTTTTGGATTTGGACAACCGAAATTTGGATGCCCTGGGGTGGAGCCGGACGTGATTCTGATCGCATAAAGGCAGCCAAAGATAATTTGAAAATTGCGGTAGAGGCATGGGAAGAAATGGAAGAGAAACCTTTTGATCGATTTGCACTTGGAGGTTGGACGTTTGGAGCACAGGGTAATCCAGACGTTTTTGGTGATATTCTTCCAAGTATTGAAGATGCTTATTCTTTCATGAATCCACCCTACAACATGAGAGGGCGACACATGAGTACTAAGGAATGGGTCGATCAGGTACCAAAAAAGCGTGTTAAATGGCCCTTTACCTGGATGGAGTATGATTATTCACTTGAACAACCTTCCTTCCATATGTATCGGGTACTGGAGGATGGACAAATAGCATGGGAACAAAATGCGGATGGATTTATTGGAGAGTTTTGGCGTACTCGGATGATCGGCCCTCAGTTTGCTGCTGTAAAAGATTTGTCATGGGACTATTCGCGAACAGATAAAGCAATCATATCTGATCTTCCTATGAGTCATCAAGATAGAAACATAAAAATTGATGAAATTTATTTGGATTGGGCAATTCACGAATTTGGAAATAACAATGCCGCAAAACGAATAGCTTTCGATATGGCAGCTTTTGAAAAGCCTGATGATAAGCGTTTTATGAATGTAACTAATTTTACAGAAGGGGCAGATGATATTTATTCTCAGGGATATATCACGGGGGATGATTGGGGAAGTGACCACATCTGGGGAGAATGGGAGAATGAATCTCCTAAACTCAATTGGATTGATGAGTGGGAAGAATTAAGGAGTACAATCGAAGGGCAAGGTAATCTCACCAGATTTGACTATTGGATGAATACCATGAAATCTTACCGTTTGATGGCAAATATATCATCAGAAATCAATCAATATAAAGATAAAACAGAGAGAGGAGTATTGGTGAGTGCGGCTGCGCATCGTTCAAATTTAGCTAGACTCTGGGAAAAACTCATGAGTTTGTTAGTTCAACGAGTGCATGATGAGGTAGATTTAGGAGTCATCCTAAATCTGCATTGGCGGTCTTGGGATAATTGGATTGTAGGTAAATATGATAAGGAATTTCTGAAGGAAGGTGGACAGTTACCTCCGGATCATGCCCCTTCTATGGCTTATCAGGGAGATGCTTTTATTACCTGCATGCCTATTAGGACGCATATCCTTAATCAAGAAAATTATCAGGTTAAAGCACTCATAATTGGAAAAGTGAGTGAAGTAATCATTCATTATCGAAAGTTAGGTTCTTTTAAGTTTGAATCCCTACCCATGCTACATTTGAACAGAGGTGTTTATCAGATTCAAATACCAGATCAAGATGAAGATTTTGAATGGTATGTCACAGCCAAAACCAATCTGGGAGACGTAAATTATCCCGCTTCAGCCAAATCAAATACTTTCTCTCAATATCAAACCGTTCTTGTATTAAATCAATCTTTGTGATAAATAAAGTGGATTTGAGCAAAATCGTATTACCTTTTGTCTTACTTTTGATTTTGTCATGCAGTCAATCCAGTGAGCCAATTGTCATCGCTACATTTGATCATTCCTTTGAGAAATGGATCAAGGAAGGAAACGCATTTGGTGAGGGGCCGGTAAAAGAAACTATGGGATATTATGGTGAGGCACACCTGTCAAGCCTTAATGAGCTTGATGAACCATCCACTGGTAGATTGACTTCTCCGGAATTCAGAATAGAAAGGAATTTCATTCACTTTTTGCTTGGCGCCCGTGAGATAGATTTCATGAATGGAAAAGGTGATATGTCCATTGAGTTAATACTTAATGACGAAGTAGTTAGGTCAAAAAAACCTGAAGAATTTCACGCTATGTTTCATTCTGGTTGGAATGTCTCAGAATTTAAAGGTGAAATGGTTCAAATAAGAATAATAGATGAAGACGATCGACCTTTTGTTTATTTCGATGTAGATCACATTGTACAAAATGACATTCCTTTGGAGGGTATTGTGGTGGAGCGTACTATTAAGATGACTTCAGGCACGATCAATATTCCAATCAAGGAAAATGCGCCTCGGTATTATTTTGAGATTCATGCTGATAGTGGGTTAATTAGAGCCTTTGATGCGTCCATCGCACTAACTGATGACATAGATTTCTGGGTGAAACATGATATGTATGAATGGTATGGTGAACAGGTTAAGGTAAGAACATATCAATACTTTGAAAATGAGCCACAAATACTTAAAACCCTTATTATAACCGATAATATTGTTGACTCTGATAAATTGTATAAAGAAAATCTCAGACCCCAATTTCATTTTACTGCCAAGCGAGGCTGGCTTAATGACCCTAATGGACTAGTTTTTCATGAAGGTGAGTATCACTTGTTTTATCAGGCTAATCCTTATGGAAATGATCATGGAAGAAATGATTATAATAAGACCTGGGGACATGCGGTTAGCGAGGATCTGATTCATTGGAAGGAATTGCCTGCTGCAATTAATCCCGACCATCTTGGGTCGATTTATTCAGGCTCGTCTGTTATCGATCATAACAATAGTACCGGATTCGGCTCAAAGCAAAATCTTGCAATGGTTGCACTTTATACTTCGGCTGGAACACGAAACCGCTGGTCTTTGGGAAAACCTTTTACTCAGTCAGTTGCATATAGTTTAGATAATGGAAGGACCTTTATCAAGTATGACGGTAATCCAATATTCGAAAATATTGGATACATTAATAGAGATCCAAAAGCATTCTGGTATGAGCAAGGTCAGTTTTGGGTGATTTTGTTGTATTTGGATCATGGTGCATTTGTATTTTTCACCTCTAAGAATCTCAAGGAATGGAAACAACAAAGTACTATTGATATTGAAGATCTTGGTATCTCTGAGGTGGCAGAATTTGAAGACTGTCCAGAATTTTTTGAATTACCAATTGACGGAAATATGGAAAATACAAAATGGGTGCTCTATGCCGGATCAGGTGATTATGTTTTGGGTGATTTTGATGGTAAAAAATTTATTCCTGAAATGGGAGTGCTTAAATATAACTATGGTGATTGTTTTTATGCTTCTCAGACTTTTAATAACGTCCCTGTGGAAGATGGTCGCAGGATTCAAATGGCGTGGGGCACAGTAGATTTCCCAGAGATGCCATTTAATCAGATGATGACATTTCCTGTCTCATTGACTTTAAGAAATACAACAAATGGAGTAAAGATGTTCGCAAATCCGGTGAATGAAATTGAGACACTGTATGATTCAATGAAATCCTATATTGACATTCTTTATCGACCAGGTGAGAATTTACTTGAGGGCTTTAATAGTGGCCTATACGATATATCGATGAATATATTATCAAGTTCAAAGGGTAAAATCATATTCGAGGCGAATGGAAGAGAAATTAACTTAGATTTAGATGGGCAAAAGATTATCAGCGGAGATTTGGAAATTAATTATCAAACCAAAGATGCTGAAATGAATGTTCGGTTATTGGTCGACAAAAAGTCCATTGAAGTGTACTTGAATGATGGTGAAATTTATATACCTTTAAAAATCGATGGTAAAATCGAGTCTGAGTCGATTTCATTAACATCAGATTCACCTGTAAATATTCAAGAATTGAAAATACGAACACTTCGATCAATATGGAACTAAAATTCACGATGCCAAGAAAAAAATAAGATCTATGAAATTAAAATCTATTATTCTACTCATCTTGATCAACATATTTGTTAGTTGTAATCAAGACAAAAAACTGGAAAGAGAATTAGTAACTAAACGTGTAGGCATGGTGATTAAGCTAAAAGAAGAAAGTTTAGCTGAATATAAAAAGCTTCATGCAGATGGTACTACTGGAGTCCGAGACCTGCTAATTAAATATAATCTTCACAATTTTTCAATCTTCCTTACTCGGCTTGAAGATGGAAATTATTATGAGTTTGGATATTACGAATATACGGGTGAAGACTTTGATAGGGACATGAGGGCACTTTCAGAGGAACCTCGAAATATTGAATGGTTAAAGATTTGTGATCCAATGCAGGAGCCAATAGGAGAAGCTAAAGGTTGGAAGGAAATGGAAACGGTTTACTTTAATCCGTAAGTGTCGAATGAATCAACTAAAATGGTGATTAAGATAATATTTGAATTCTGTAAAAATTATGTGGTTTTAGTAATGGTGACTTGTTGTGTAAATGTCTGATTATAATATTTTATTTTTGGATTTAAGTTCTTACAGTTTTAATAATTTTGGCGTTATGGCAAAACGTTTTTTTATATCTGGGATTCAAATCACTACACAACTTACATGTTCCTTATCTTATCACCCCGATGAACACTATAAGACTAATAAGGTTAAAATAATTTCGTTTTAATAATATATTGTAATTGATTTTGGTTTTTAAAGCATTTAATTTACGAATCCGTAGTGATTTAATCAACCTAGTCTAGGTCATCTACTGAACAGTTGATAAAATTAGGTTTGGGTTCTATCCAAGTAATTGCATCTCTACTGAAATCTTCGCAATCCGAAACATTACCCACGTCCCAAAAACTAAGATCTTGGTTAAAAGATTTCGCACCTGCAAACATGCTGTTCATATTTGTAACATTGCTTACATCCCAAAAACTAATATTTTGGTTAAATCCATCAGTTAAATGAAACATATGAGATGTATTGGTTACATTACTCAAGTCCCATGAGCTAATGTCTTGATTAAAATAGGGAAAAGATCTTTTTGTAAAATTGATATGACTCAAATTTGTAATTCTCGTGGTCACAACGTAGGTCATATTTTCATCATTCAGTACCATTTCGTATAAAATTACCGAATCAACAACCACATAATTAAATTCACCCAATTCATATGATTCTCCGATTTCGGCATTATCCGAAGCTTTAATCGTAACACCATTTTCGGCTAAGTAAATAGGTGGTTTTTTAGTTCTATCAACTGTATTTTCATCTGAAGAATCAGCATTAGCGATTTTAGTACCATCATCTGTAAAAGGATCAATATTTTTCTTCTTACAATTAATGAAAATTATGACTGAAGAGACAATACTCAATAATATTAGGTTTTTGAATTGATTTTTGATGGTCAATTATTGTTACACATTAAAAATAATAAAACTTTTTCACCCCAAATGAATTCTTTTTATCCGAAGGTATTGCTCTAGTACAATTTAATTTTTTGTGAAGGTTTTGATTATCGATAATATTAACAAGTTTTTAAAAAGAAAAATTAAATATTTGGAGTTCTGTTTGATATAATTAAAATAAGAGATGAGATAATCAAGCCAAAAGAGGCGGAAGTGGTTCGCGATATTGATAATCTTGAGTGTTAAGGTTATGGGTAATGATATCATCAATGATGTCAAATTATTCCTCCTCGGACTTTATTCACACTTTAATCATATGTGATACTGTTTCGATCTTCACTAAAAAATTATTTATTATAATTGGAATCTTTTTTTAAAAGGCGCATGGGATTTAAGAATACTTTTTATTTAGTCTGAGAGTTTCTTTTTTTTTTGCATAATCAACTTATTTTTACATTCTTATTTTTTTTGCGCACGTGGCGGAACTGGTAGACGTGCTAGGTTGAGGGCCTAGTGGCTGATTATGGCCGTGGAGGTTCGATTCCTCTCGTGCGCACACCCTAGGCTTTGGAAAACAGTTTCTTTTCCAAGGCCTTTTTTAAATTTCAGATTATGAAAATGAATGTACCCCTTTTGAAAAAGTTGTGTGAGACCCCGGGCACTTCTGGTTTTGAGACTCAAATAAGAGACGTTATTGAAAAAGAAATACGGCCGTATTGCGATGAGATTTCTACTGACAATATTGGTAATTTGATTGCATTGGTTGAAGCTAAAAAAAGAGTGTCTCCTCAGAGAATTATGCTAGCTGCCCATATGGACGAAATTGGTTTTATGGTTACAAATATTGATGACAATGGCTTTATTCGATTTCATGCACTGGGAGGATTCGATCCTAAAACTCTTACCGCGCAACGTGTGGTGATCCATGGAAAGAGGTCAGTGATCGGAGTTATGGGTTCGAAACCTATTCATTTAATGAAGTCAGGAGAAAGAAAAAAGGAATTGCAAATAGAAGATTTCTTTATTGATACTGGGATGTCTGGATCAGAGGTAAAAAAAATCATAGCTGTAGGTGATCCTATTACCAGAGAAAGAGAATTGATTGAAATGGGGAATTGTATAAATTGTAAATCGCTAGATAATAGGATATCAGTTTATGTATTGATTGAGGTTATTAAGGCTTTAAAGGAATCGCAAACGGATGTTTATGCCATATTCACAGTTCAAGAGGAGTTAGGATTGCGAGGTGCCCAAGTAGCATCACATCAAATTGATCCACATTTCGGATTGGCCATAGATACTACTATTGCCTTTGATTTGCCCGGGTCACAAGATCATGAGAAAATAACATCACTTGGGAGTGGACCCGCAATTAAAATAATGGATGCCTCCACAATTTGTGATCCTAGAATGGTAAAGTATTTGAAACAAACGGCTGACGAAGCCGGGATAAAGTGGCAACCAGAGGTGCTTACAGCAGGAGGAACTGACACTGCAAGTTTACAACGAACTGGCAAACATGGGGCTATAGCAGGGGCCGTTTCCATTCCTACGCGCCATTTGCATCAAGTTATAGAAATGTCACACAAGGAAGATGTTCTCAATACGATTTTATTGATCAATCAATTTATTAAAAAAATAACTAGCTTCAACTGGAATAGATAAAATGTTTTTTTTTGATCTTAGATTGATATTTTATTACTCGTCAAAATCATATTTTAGTAAGTTTTTATCTTCCCTATCCTTTTTTGCCATTTTTGATTTCATCATATTTTTCTCATGCGCATAGCTATGAGTTATTTTTTCCGTTTGAGCCAATAGTAATGCTGACAAAATAAAAACTATATGAATGATAATTTCAATAATGATTCCCTCACTACTTACCTTGGTCGCAGCCTCTCTGTAATCAACAAAAGTCTTTAAGAGTTGAACACCGGTAATAGAGGCAAGCGAAGTTGCCAATTTTATTTTTAATTGCCCTGCGTCTAAATTATTTAACCAAAGGGGTTTGTCTTCATGTAAATCTACTTCCATACGGCTCGTAAATATTGAGTATCCACCAATGGTTACAATGACTAAAAGATTCATGACCATTGAGATATCTACAAGGTTTAAAACACTCAGCATCATCTCAGTTTCTTGCCATGGACCTGATTTTGAACCAACAGGTTGATTCAAGAGCCTTGTAAACATGTTGTATAGTTCATGAAAAAACACATAAAGATAAATGAATGATCCAAAAATTAATCCACCGTACATAGGAGCCTGCACCCAACGGCTCCAAAACATGAATCCTTCGAATAAGTTTTCTAATTTTTTTGACATAAATGCAATTGATGTACTAAAATTTGTGGAAAGATAGACAAATTATTTTTTAAAGATTTGAGTTTAGAATATTAATGATTTTGAAAAATGAAGATCAGTTAATAGGAAGTATTTTAATTTATTATTCTAACGGTATTTCGTTATTCATTTGTTTGTGAAAAAATAAAAAATTATAAATAATAATTTTTTGGGTTGGCGTGATATTTAGATAATTTTACAAAAGTCAAATGCCAAAGTGGCGGAATTGGTAGACGCGCACGACTCAAAATCGTGTTCTTTCGAGAGTGAGGGTTCGATTCCCTCCTTTGGTACAATAAGCACTCCTTTAAATTGGAGTCTTTTTTTATAAATTCCTGATCTCGTAGTTATAATCCTTTATTGAGCGAAATGAAAAAGTCATTGAATGTGCTATTGCAACCCTTTAAAACAAGTAAAAATTAATCAGGTAATTTTTGTGAAAAGCAGTTGTATTGATATGGAAATCCCAGCTTTAGGGTTTGAGGTTATTGCTAAACTATCACGGGACATTTAGTTAAGTGAATATGTTCACATTTTCTGTAAGTGAAACTTTTTTATGTTATAAGTTATTCTAAAAAGTTAATGATCTTTATTTGTCTAAATGCACTAATTTCAGGAAATAACTTTGTCGTTTATTTATTGATTTTGATATTTTTTCAGACGAATAGTTTCATAACCTTGTATTTTAATAACATAATCTTTTATTATTTCAATAGGTTTAAAAATTTAGCATCTTTTTTATAATCCAGACACACGTTTTCAATATTATGATTGAAAATTGAAATTTATATAAACATTAGCATCCATGCGAATTCCTAAAAGTTCTGAGGCACGTCCCATATTAATGCCAATCTGTAGAACTTTTGCTGAATTAAAAAAAACAAAACACTCTCCGGATTCAACTTCATTATAGCCTTTGTGCAATCTATCAAAGATCTCTCTACCTACTTGTATTTGGTAGGGGCTGTTTCCATTGATTTTCTGAATTTCAAGAAAATCTTTATACTGAATATTGGTAATTAAGTTACCATAGTGATCGATGTGAATGACATGGCCCACTATGCCTTTTTTTGTTATTTTGGCTGTTCGGTCTATGAGTTGAAGATGATCGGTTATGATCCTTCCGATATGCTTCAGATCACCTCCCATCGCAAGGGTTTTTACTGCTTGACCCACTTTTTTTAGACAATTGTTTTCTGGAGTGATCGGACAAATCTCAACGACTAGAGTTGGATTTTCATTGCTAATAATGCTGAAGATACCAGAATCTGTTCCGATGAAATGATGTCCTTCAAGTGTCATCCCGATCCATCTATTTTTTAGACCTCTGGAGGAATTCATAGCGACGAAATGGACAGTCCCTGTCGGAAATTTTTTAAAAACATTGCGTAATACATAACCTCCATGGCTGATATCCGACAAATTGATTTCATGACTGATATCAACTATTGTTAACTGGTGGTTTAGGCTCAGCAAGGTTCCTTTTGTAGCTGCCACATAATGGTCCTCTAATCCATAATCAGACATAAAAGTGATTAGAGCCATGTTTGAAAAAAATATTTGTTTAATTTGTTTTTAAATATATAATTGTAAAAATAGGTAAAGTCAATTTTAAAAGATACTTCAATTGCTCGAAAAAATATTTACTTTAGAAGACATACCTTTGGTTGATTTTCTTGGAACAGAAAATGTTAATATTAATGAGATTATATCTGCTTTTCCGGATACTAAAATTATCTCAAGAGGCAATGAAATCACTGTTCAAGGAGCAGCTCCTCAATTAGTTAAGATTAACGAACTTTTAAACGCATTGACTCTTCATTATCACAAATATGGAAATCTCACTCAGGATCAGGTGATTTCATACTTGTCGAATGAAAACCATTTAAATGAGAAAGATGATTCGGGAGAAATTTTAGTTTACGGTACAAAGGGAATTAAAATTAGTGCAAAAACAGTAAATCAAAGAGAAATGGTTATTGCGGTACAAAAAAATGATTTGGTTTTTGCCCTGGGACCTGCAGGAACTGGTAAAACCTACATATCAGTTGCCTTGGCTGTTAAGGCATTGAAAAACAAAGAGGTAACAAAAATAATCATTACTCGTCCGGCAGTTGAGGCTGGTGAAAGTTTAGGATTTTTACCCGGAGATTTGAAGGACAAAATAGATCCTTATTTAAGACCGATTTACGATGCTTTGAGTGATATGATTCCCGCAGAGAAATTAAAATTTTATCAAGAAAATAATATTATCGAGATTGCTCCATTGGCTTACATGAGAGGAAGAACACTTAATAATGCCTTTATTTTACTAGATGAAGCTCAAAATGCCACACAAAGTCAGATCAAAATGTTTCTTACTCGAATGGGCCCTAGTTCAAAGGTAATTGTAACGGGCGATAAGTCTCAAATCGATTTACCCCAAAGACAAAAGTCAGGATTGTTAGAAGTTTTGGAGGTGCTCAAGGACACAAAAAACATCGGATTTGTACATCTTGATGATAAAGATGTACTTAGACACCGCCTTGTAAAAAGTATAATCAAAGCTTATAATAAGCATTATGAATCATAATATTATATCCGTAGATTCAGCTTATCTACTTCGTAAAACTTTTGAAGTACTACAACTTGTTTTTGTAAATGAACAAGGTCTTTCCGAGGCAGTTGTGCATGATGATCCAAATAAATCGGCTCATTATTTTGTAGCTATAGATGCAGAGGGTAATGCGATGGGTACCGCTCGTTGGAGGGTAACCTCTGAAGGGGTGAAGCTCGAAAGGTTTGCAGTTTTACCAGCATATAGAAATAAAGGTTTGGGTCGAGATTTGTTAAAGTCTATTTGTAATGATATTAGAAGTAGGTTTAGCACTGGAGTGCTTGTTTATTTAAATGCACAATTGGAAGCTGTAAACCTATATAGCCGCCAGGGATTTTTACCCGTTGGCTCAAGATTTTTAGAAGCAAATAAATTCCATCAAAAGATGGCTCAAAAACTTTAAGTGTGATAAGTATTATTTTATTGTACTTCCTATACAAAAATCATATGTTTTCATAGGTAAGATATAAAGTTAAAATGCTATAATTAAGTGCTATATGGAATAAATACTCTTTTTTGTAATATTTCTAGCATTATCTTGGGCATATACTCTATGATTTATATTTTAAAGTTGTCCTTAAAATCTCACTCATATTATTCTGTTTATCTATTATTTACTTTTTTCTCAGTTATGAAAAATTAATTATTTTTTGTTGGAATTATGAGTATTTTGACTTTTATATGGTTGGATATGCTATTCCTCAAAACTGATAAAATCAAGGAGTTTATCATATGTATTTCTAAGTGCATAATATGAAAAAACTTGACTTTTGAATTTAAAATTGTAGTTGCACAAACTGATATTATTTTTCAATATTTTTACAAAGTAGAGTTAAGAGGAATATTATAATCTGATTAAGTTTGACTGATCCGAAAGATATATTACGAACTCATTGGGGTTTTGAACATTTTAGGGAATCCCAACTTGAGATTATTGGTTCTGTACTAAGTGGTCAAAATACTCTTGCATTATTACCAACTGGTGGAGGAAAGTCTATTTGCTTTCAAATCCCCGGATTGATACTTGAAGGTGTTACCCTTGTGGTCACTCCATTGATTGCTTTGATGATTGATCAAGTAAATGAACTCAAAATTAAAAATATTAAGGCAGTAGCTATTCATGGGGGCTTATCTCCTCGAGAAATTGATATTCTTTTAGATAACTGTATTTATGGAGATATAAAATTTCTATATGTCTCTCCAGAAAGATTGGCTTCAGAACTTTTTTTGGCTAGAGTAGAAAAAATGCTAATTTCTTTGCTCGTAATCGATGAGGCGCATTGCATCTCTCAATGGGGACATGACTTTAGGCCCTATTATTTGAAAATAAAAGATTTTAAGGAGTTATTTCCCATAGCCAAGTTCATTGCATTGACGGCTTCTGCTACTGAAGAGGTAAAAAAGGATATCATCAATCAGCTTAATATGGAAGATCCTAAAGTATTTCAGAATAGTTATTTGAGATCCAATCTTTCCTTTGTTGTGATCAAAGGAGAAAATAAACTTCAAAAGGTATTTGAGATACTAAATAAAGTAGCAGGATCTTCTATCATATATGTGAGGAGTCGAAAGAGAGCTGAGTGTTTTGCCAAAGATTTAAATCAACAGGGTATTTTTGCACAATTTTATCATGCGGGCTTATCCCATAATGAAAGAAACCAAAGACAAGTTGAATGGACACATTCCAAATCAAGGGTAATGGTTGCAACTAACGCCTTTGGAATGGGAATTAATAAGCCCGATGTACGCACGGTATTGCATTTGGATTTACCGCAAACTTTGGAAGCCTATTACCAAGAAGCGGGAAGGGCAGGTCGAGATGGCTTGAAGGCTTATGCAATACTCTTTTTTCATGAACAAGATATCATAGAGACAAAAAAGCGTATTTTTCAGGCAGCAGTAGATATTAAATTTATCAAACGTGTTTATCAAGCGCTCTCAAATAAGTATAAGTTGGCAATTGGAAGTGGAGCAGGATTAAGTTTTGATTTTACTTATTTTGATTTTATTGATGATTTTGATTTACCTACTTATCCAACTATTTTTGCTCTTAAGAAGCTAGAAAGTGCTGGTCTCATTCAGCTGACAGAAAATATTTATCAAAAATCTAAGATCTCGATGTTGATGCGAAGAGACATACTTTACCAGTTTCAGGTAGCTCATACAAAACTTGATCCCTTGATAAAAGTACTCTTTAGAATTTATGGGGGCGAGCTTTATACAAGTTATATAAATATCGATGAAGCTGAAATAGCCCGTGTATCGAAAATCAATTTAAAAAAAGTAAAAGATCAGTTGTATCTCTTGCATGAGTATCAAGTAATCGATTATAGAAAAATGAGCTTTAAGCCACAAATTGAATTTTTAAAGGGAAGACTAGATTTAGCATCTTTACCCATTCGATCGGTCGATTTGAAAAAAATAAAGAAGCAGACTTTTGACAAGTTTGATCATGTGGTACGTTATGTGAAAACAGACTGTGTATGTAGAGCTAAAATACTTGTAGGTTATTTTGGTGAGCATATGGAACTTGGATGTGGTTTATGTGATTTTTGTCTCTCAAAAATAAAAAGTAATCAAAGAGTCAATTCTTTTTGAGAATATTTAGTCCATATCTTGTCAAGGAATAGATATAGATGCCTCAATCGTTTTTTAAATTCTCATTTATCATATTATTTTATCATGGACGTATTTTGGTGGATGTAAATAAGATTTATCTTGAAGGAGACGGCTATAAAAGGCTATGATTTTTACCTAAAATCGCTAATTTTCCAATATTGCTACCCCTGGCAAAGTTTTTCCCTCCATATACTCTAATAGAGCTCCTCCACCCGTTGAGACATAGGATACCTTATTACCATAATTCAAATTATTGATGGCGGCTGCAGAGTCGCCTCCTCCAATGAGTGAGAAACTACCATTTTGGGTAGCATTCACCACAGCCTCTGCGATGGCTTCGGTGCCTATAGCAAAATTTTGAAATTCAAAAACTCCCAAAGGACCATTCCAAAGAATTGTTTTTGATTTTTTAATTATATCCTGAAATGTGGAAATACTTTTAGGGCCAATATCTAGGCCCTCCCAGTCATCAGGAATTTCTCCCGATTTGACAATCTGACGTTTTGCATAGTTACTGAAATCATCAGCAATTACATTGTCAAGGGGGAGGCAAAGATTTACGTTTTTGATTTTGGCTTTTTCAATTAGTTCAAGAGTGTATACTTGTCTGTCGTCTTCACATAAAGACTTACCGATGGATCCCCCTTGTGCTTTTATGAAGGTGTATGACATGCCACCACCAATTATGAGATTATCTACTTTATCTAAAAGCTTTTCAATGATCATGATCTTATCTGAAATTTTAGCCCCACCCACAATAGCTGTGAAAGGTCGGTTCGGGGTTTCTAGTACCTTCTTAGCATTTGCTAATTCGCTTCCCATAATGTATCCAGCACATTTATCCTCAAAAAATTGTGCTATAATCGTTGTCGAGGCATGTGCTCGATGTGCCGTTCCGAAGGCATCATTTACATAAATGTCGCCTAGTTTTGCTAATTCAATAGCGAAATGCTGATCACCTTGGGTTTCTTCTTTATAAAATCTAACATTTTCAAGAAGTATAATTTCTCCTGTTCCCAGTGTTTTAGATAGCTGTAATGCCAACGATCCTAAACAGTCTCCGGCAAACTTTACTTCTATACCGAGTTTTTCTTGTAGATTAGGTATGATGTGTTTCAACGAATATTTATCTTCTGGACCCTTTTCTGGTCTACCAAGATGGCTCATAAGAATGACAGAACCTCCTTCGTTTATAATTTTTTTGATGGTGGGAATTGCAGCAATAATTCGAGTTTCATCTGTGACTATAAGTTCGTCATCCAAGGGTACATTAAAATCAACCCTCAATAATGCCTTTCGATTTCTAAAATTATAATCATCTATACTTTTCATATTTACTGAATATTTTTTGAAAACAAAATTGTAATTATTTTATTCAAATTTAAATTAATTTTGTCAAATGTAGGCCGCACGTTTTAAACGGTCATTTATGGCTTTTCCAATACCTTTTTTGGGAACATATTCTCCCAAAATGAGGTCTATATCTTCGGTATCTAAAGTCCTTAATGCATTGAAAAAGTTTTCAGCGGCTTCATTTACATCACCATTTTTTGATAGGACAATATTTTTGTTGGAGTTAGAATATATTTTTGAAAAAGAGAGAATACCTATTTTTGAGTTAGAATATTTTAAAAGGAGGTCATCTAAATTACCGATAATGAACTTTTTTTTTGGTGCATAGTGACTGTCCAGTTGGCCTGGTCCATTGGGATTATCTCCCTTGGAATTTCGCACTATTACATTACCAAAAGTTTGAAGTTTTTCAATATCAAGTCCTCCCAACCGATGTATGTAAATGACTTTCCCTTCAATGGATACAATGGTGGATTCCAAACCAATGTGAGCTGGTCCTCCCTCGAGAATATAAGGAATTTTTTCTCCTAACTGGTGGTCTACATGCCTAGAAGTTGTAGGAGATATATAGCCAAATGGATTGGCACTAGGAGCGGCTAATGGGAAATTTATTTTTTTTAGTAATTTCAGTGTGATAGGATGATCAGGTACTCTAATGGCCATTTTTTCTAAACCTGATGTGAGCATATCAGGGACGTATTTTCGTTTTGGTAAAAGTAAAGTCAAGGGACCTGGCCAAAATTGCTCGGCTAATCTATGGGCGAGTTTTGGAAATGGATGTACTAAAGTTGAGGCGTCGGTAATATCTTTTACGTGTGTGATCAATGGATCAAAACTTGGCCGTTCTTTCGTGGCATATATCTTAGCTATGGCGGTGGGGTCAAGTGCATTACCCGCTAAGCCATATACGGTTTCTGTCGGAATGGCCACAAGTTCGTTGTTCTTTAGTAGTCGTGATGCTTTAGATAGATTAGTACCAATTTCAGCCATGGATTTGATGAGGATATAATTTTCAAATATATTTACAATTCGAATTAAAATAACATGGATCAAAGGAAGAAAAATTTAATAAGATTTATCTCTATACTGTTGGTTTTAATTGGTGTTTTGGAAAAATTGAAGATTGTTCATTTGGATATTTTTTCTGATAATGGTGCTTTTTGGGTCTTAATTGCCGCTTATGGGATGATCATTATCACATTAAAAAAATAGGCTAATCAATAAATAATAAAATTTTACTTTTTTATTTGTTTAAGCAATAAATCATGGCTGAGGGCTGTTTTTTTGAGCCTATTTTGGTATCTAATAATATAGGGAATAGATTTTATCTTCTAAAAATAACTTCTCATCTCTCTACGGCTTCTCATTTTCCAAATTTGGTTTCTTATATCTTTTTATATCTTTTGTAATGGAGAGAAGCACTTCTTTTTCATAAATAAAGATATGCTGAGTAATTCATCAATTGCATTCTTAGGATTAAGAAGTTAGGATTTTATTCAAGAATGATTGCTAATTAAAAAAGGATCATTAAAATATAACTTACTTTAGCTATTTTTATATTTTTATTTATAATTAATCATTACATTTCTTCATCGTATCAATGAGATCGATCCATATTGAGTCTGCATACCTAAGTCTGGCTTTTCTATATTAGTGTATTTAATTACGTATGCATACGTGGCAGGACCAATTATTTTGTCATTATAGGTACCATCCCAAATGAAATTTTTATCGTTGGAGTAATAAATCTGCTCTCCCCATCTTGTATAGATAAATATTTCAAATTGATCAATAAATAAATTGGGATAAACAAAAAAATTCTCGTTTTGACCATTACCATTGGGACTAAATGCATTCGGTGCAAATATTTTAGGTTTACAGTCATTTATACCCGCAACTAGGGGAGTAATCAGTACAGTATCAGATTGAATACAAGGTCCGTTATCACTAATTTCTTCAATAGTGACATAATAAAATCCTGAATCTAATTCTGGTGTAATACTTATCGGGACAAAGAGATTATTTTCAGTATATATCGTATCGTAATTAGTATCACTTATAAACACATTTACTGCTGAGGGAAGTGTTACTCCCGAAACCGTCAAACTCAAGTTTGCATCAATATTACAATCAGGAAGATTATTTGCCGATATTGAGAACAAAACATCATCTTCAATAATGACTGGATTTTCTAAAACACAGCTTGATACTAAGTTTGTGATTTTATAATTATAAACTCCAGCAGATAGTCCCCCCGAAACGGATAAGGTGTCAGGACCATCAATCGACCCGAAAGTACTGATATCGGTACCCTCAAAATCATATCTGTAACTTCCTAAAGATGAGATGAAAAATGAAAGAACGGCATCGTCGACACCGCAATTAGAGGGTGGTTCATAAGTTGAATTGACCTCTGGTGCTGCCTTTATAGTTATCAAAACGGTATCTGTATTACTGCAACCTCCAAAAGCGTCGTCCTCTTTTGCATAAATGACATATTCAAAAATACCTGGAATTTCTGTAGATATATTCTGTGTACTGGTTGTATCTCGGGCTTCTCCATTAATAGTCCATTGCTGCGTATTTAAATCATTTATATAGCTGTTTAAATCAGGTGCGGAATCAAATTGACAATACTGTAGATCAATACCTAAATCAATATCTGGACGTCCATCTCCAATAAATATTTCTAATGTGTCCGAAGAGCAACCATCATCATTTATAATTGCTGAATAGAGGGTAATTGGATCAAAAATTTCGATGATACGGGAAGTATCTCCTGATGACCAATAATAGTTATAATCATCTCGATCTTCATTCCATGCGGCAAGTTTCAAGGATTCTGTACAAATGGAACTAGATTCCATAAGATTTGGATTGACTGGAAGACTGTAAACCTCTAAGGTATCT
>PYIJ01319539.1_pt1 | contig 18195 bp, 13 predicted proteins | sample 3578051 | NCBI WGS metagenome assembly PYIJ01 (sample SAMN08408021, study PRJNA431606) | Marine metagenome isolate SA_KN192-05_S13_5m, whole genome shotgun... | biome: marine; feature: oceanic pelagic zone; material: water; isolation source: surface water sample, 0.2-0.8 um fraction ... | reverse complement strand
GAGATCAATCCTGTTGGGAAGAAGCTTTCTTCGCTAACTACCCAAGCAGCGCTTAGAGAGGGGAAAGTAGCCGCAGCATTTGATTGTGAAAATCTTGAAGTTTCATCATTTCTTACACTTACGCTTAAAAAATACCGATCTCTGTAAGAATAATTCAAGTTCCCAAAATAAGAAGCAATAGCATAATCACTCATACCTGAACCGGTAACTACAGGATCATTACTACCATTGGTGAGAAAATAAAAATCTGGATCTTCAAAAAGGAATCCTGATCTTTGAATGTTCATGAATCTAAACGTGTTATATACAGCTTCAGTTCCAGCCAAAACATTAAGACTGTGATCGCCAAAAGTTTTAGCATAATTCAAGGTATTACTAAATACCCACTCGTAGTTACTTTGCTCACCATGGTATAGAATTGGATCCGCGCGTGGAGTTTCAGCATAGGGGTTTGATGGGGCAAATCCTCTTTGTTCAAATTGGCGATAGTTTATACCTGCCGAAGTCTTGAAAGTTAGATTCTCCAAAATGTCAGCTTCTAAATAGACATCTCCAACAGCTCTAAGAGTTTTGTTGTAGTTATCTTTAGAGGCCATTTGTTCAGAAACCGGTCCTGATGAATTCCCTAAGCCCAAACCAGCGTAAGGTCCACCAAAACCACCATCAGCATCATAAAGCGGAATAAGTGGACTAGCGCGTAATGCATTCTCATGATTATTGGCAGTACTACCATTTTCAAATGACACATTCATATGCTGTCCTATTCTGACGCGATCTTTGACCGTAAATTCGCCATTTAATCTGGTTGAAACCCTATCATATTGGGTTGCCACCTGTATACCATCTCTATCTTGGTATTGGAGTGACATCATGAACTTAGCTGACTCGCTTCCACCTGCAGCAGAAATTGCATAATTTTTAACAGGGGCATCACGATATAATTCTTTCATCCAATCTGTTCCACCTGGTGCAACATTCATTACAACATCTCCGGGAGTACCTTGGATCACGCTTGGCACAGTAGCAGAAGCTCCGCTCCCGTATTGCTGGTGTCCCCATGCTTCACCATCATTGGCGTAGCTTTGGAAAAGCATGTCCCCATGCTGTTGAGCATTTAAAAGTTCTGGCAAGTTGATTGCTGTTTGAGTACCAAAATAAGCCTCGGCAGTAATTTTAACTTTTCCACTTCCATAGTTTCCACTTTTAGTGGTGATAATTACCACACCATTCGAAGCACGAGCACCATAAATAGAAGCTGCACCATCTTTCAAAACATTCATTTGAAGAATGTCAGAGGGATTGATCGTGTTCAATACATATGCATCAGTAGTTTGAACTCCGTCTATAATATATAATGGGTCATTGTTATTTGTAGTTCCATACCCCCTAATACGGATGTTTGGAATTCCACCAGGTTCACCGTTATTTGTAACTGTTACACCAGTCACCCTGCCTTGCAACGCCTCACCAGCATTGAGTATGGGCACTTTTGTAGCTTCTGAAATGTCTACAGAAGCAACTGCGCCTGTTACCGATTTCTTGGATTGCGCAGTATATCCCGTGACCACAACTTCTTCGAGTTCCTCTACATTGGTAGTCATTGAAATATCAATAATTGACCGAGAACCAATCACAACCTCTTGTATATTATAACCGATTGCGCTAAAAATAAGTGTAGAACCCTGTTCGGGAACATTTACTTGGTAGTCACCATTAAAATCAGTTATACTTCCTGTAGAGGTACCTTTGACAATGATATTTACTCCGGGAAGGCTCTCGTTATTTTCATCAGTCACTGTTCCAGAAATGACTCGTTCCTGCGCTAGAGCAGTTGAAAGAGATAATCCAAATACTGCCAGTAATTGCAGTCTTTTGAGCAGGGGTTTAAACAACTCCCTTATAAATTTAACATGCTTCTTCTTCATATTAGTTTTTTTAAGGTTACTTGATTGAATAAATTTAATTGCGTGTTAAGGTTGATTTATTTGAATGGCTGGAAATTGTTTTAAATGGATCATTTAGTACATAAAATGACATTTTTTTACACGAAATTGAAACCAAAATTAGCTTTTTCTATGAAAAAAAAAAAAAATATATGTATTTATGCATACTATAATTTCCACCTGGAAAAATAGATCTATATCATAATCCAATATTCACTGTGGGATATTTAATAAATTTTATTATTGTTTGAATTTAATTTAACGATATGTAATATTTTTTGGTATTATGAATATTCTCTATTTTAATTCAACCATTTCAATTTTAATTGAAATTTAGTGTTTGATAATACACAATTTATGAGTTTACACACCTATATAAACAGAGTATTGAAAAATGAATCAGGTTTAGAATTTAACCGGAGCCGACAATTAGAACCACTATCTTTTTATATTTTTAATAAGATTTTTAAGGGAGAAGCTGCGAATTTAAATTTTATTTGTACCCACAATTCAAGAAGAAGTCATTTAGGTCAAATTTGGTTACAAATGGCGGCAGCTTATTATGAAGTTGAATTGGTTAAGGCCTACAGCGGAGGAACTGAAGAGACCGCGTTTAATCCACGGGCAGTGGCCGCATTGCAGCGAGCTGGATTCGCTGTCAGAGAAGGAATTGGGGGAAATCCCAAATATGAAATTTCAAGTGATCTTCACACATTGCGTATAGTCAGTTTTTCAAAAAAATATGATAATTTGGAAAATCCGAAAAAGCATTTTTGTGCCGTAATGACATGCTCTGAGGCGGATGAGGCATGTCCAATTATTTTTGGAGCTGATTTGAGAGTGAAATTGTTTTATGAGGATCCTAAATCTGCCGATGGTACAGATTATGAAGTCAACACCTACGATGAGCGATGTTTCCAAATTGCTACGGAAATGTTCCATGTTATGAAAAAGGTGTTCATGAAGCTTAAGAAAATCAAATGATGGGTTGCAGAAAAGACATTTTAGAAGATAACCAATAAAAATTGTTTGGTTAGGACCTTCAAGATTATCATTTAACCTCATTTAACATATAAATTACTTTACAAAGGGGGAAAAGGGTTTTTTGTTAATAAAAGGATTTCTATTTTTGCTGCCTAATAAATTAAGTATAATATGGATACTCCAGAGATTAATCAAGATCTGAAAAAGGAACATCAGCAGAAAATCAATCAGGTTATTGAAGAGGTAGGGAAAGTAGTTGTTGGGCAAAAGCATATGGTGAATCGATTGCTCATTGGTCTTTTCACACAAAACCATATTTTATTAGAAGGTGTGCCTGGGATTGCTAAAACCTTGACTGTAAATACCTTGGCAAAGGTGCTAAAACTGGATTTTAAGAGGATTCAATTTACGCCTGACCTTTTACCTGCAGATTTGATAGGTACCATGATTTATAATCAAAAAAAAGCCGTTTTTGAAGTAAAAAAAGGGCCTATTTTTTCTAATATGATTCTAGCTGATGAGGTCAATAGGTCTCCAGCAAAGGTTCAATCCGCCCTTCTGGAGTCTATGCAGGAAAGGCAAGTTACAATTGGTGAGGAGACTTATTCATTAGATCGTCCTTTCTTGGTGATGGCAACACAAAACCCTGTAGATCAAGAAGGAACGTATCCTTTACCAGAGGCACAAGTTGACCGATTTATGATGAAGGTTCATGTTAAGTACCCCTCAAAAGATGAAGAACTTGAAGTAATGCGTAGAATGTCGAATATGTCTTTTAAGCCAGAATTGAAATCGTTATTATCAAAGAAAGATATTTTTGCCATTCGAGAAGAAATTAATGATGTCAGTTTATCAGAATCTTTAGAAAAATATATAGTAGAATTGGTTTTGGCTACAAGAGATCCCCAAGCTTATCAATTAGATGACCTTGCCCACTACATTCAATTTGGAGCTTCTCCGAGAGCTTCTATCAATTTGAATCTCGCAGCAAAAGCCGTTGCTTTTTTTGATGAAAGAGATTATGTCTTACCTGAGGATATTAAGGCTGTAGCCGATAATGTCATGAACCACCGTATTTTATTGAATTACGAGGCCGAAGCTGACGGTATTACGACGCATGAGATTATTAAAAGCATTCTTAATAAAGTTCAGATTTCCAAATAAGCATAACTTATATTTCTCGGTAATTATCTGGGTTAACATAGAGTTAACATTTGATTAAAAATTTTAATCAAAACATAACAGTTTAATACTGTACAATTAATCTTCAGAGTACATTTTTGTCTTGTCTAAGGACAAATATTGTTCTTGACAACATTACACAAACATTTTTGTTTAAATGCCATATATAAATCTTTAAAAACCATAATAATCGATGAAAAAAATTATCTTAACTTTTGCTTTGTCAAACTTACAGCTACTGATAATAAGTATTGTAAAAAGTAATATTATGTTTTTCATTTATTGTATTGGTTGATTTCCTACAGGATAAAATAGTGAAAAATAAGGGGACGAGGTTTATGTTGATAGGGCTAATTGTAATTTTTTTAATTTTTCAATCTCACGATTGATGGCTAATAGATTTTCCAATATTCTATGACCTTCTTTCGAATTTGCGCTTTTTTTTGAAATTTTTCTGTATCTTTTTGAAAGCTTATGGGCCTCTGCTGTTTTAGCATCAACAACTTTTTGATATTGTTCCCAATAAAACTTTTTTTTAAAATCTAAAATTAAATCTTGGGTTTCTTGTTGATATACGGACAGACTTGCGATAGGGATTTTAGTGGTATCCAATGCCATGTGAACTAAAGTCTTATTTTTACCTGAGAGTTTTAAGAAAAGGCGAAGCTCGATATTTCCATCGTTATTGGTGATCGGAATCTTGAGTATATAATGGGATCCATAATTGATGAGCTGTCCAAAATGCTTCGTGTATTTCCAAAGTCCAAGTTTGACGGTCGCAGGATTAAAATCAAGCTCGGTTTGGTATCCTGCGTAGGAAATTCCTGTAATTGATAGGTTGAGAAGTTCTAATTTTGTATCATAATCTTGACAAATGGAAAAAAAAGGGAAAGAACTGAACAATGTGATGCCTAAGACATGTTTATGGATAAGACAAATTAAACGATAAAACTTCATGGGGACAAAGATATTGATAACCGGTGGATCAGGAATGATAGGTCAAGCATTAAGTGCAGCATTGAGTGAAAATGGGCACCAAATTTCTCATTTAAGTAGGAATCCCTCTGAGAGTGCTAATTACACTTCTTATAAATGGGATATTGCTAATCAATATATTGACCCAAATGCGTTGAAGGTAGATCTTATCATCCACCTATCAGGCGAGGGAATAGCCAACAAGAGGTGGACAAAAAAACAAAAACAAAAACTAATTACGAGTCGTATAGATGCTGCAAAACTTCTTTACGACAAGATTATGGAATTAAAAAAGCGTCCTTCAAAGATTATTTCTGCTTCAGCTGTAGGTTATTATGGCAGTGATACGAAGCAGGAGGAATGTTTCGAAAATACGCCTTCCGGTAAAGATTTCATTGGACAATTTGTATTTAAATGGGAGCAACAAATCGGTCAGTTTGAGAAATTAGGTATGCAAGTAAGTATTCTGAGAATCGGAATAGTTTTGTCAAAAGCAGGAGGAGCACTTCCTAAACTTTCCCTTCCAATCTCGTGGGGGATCGGTGCACCGATTGGATCAGGAAGGCAAGGTATCAGTTGGATTCATTTGGATGACTTAGTGAAAATGTTTGTTTTTTTAGTTGAGCGAAAGGTGAAGGGTATTTATAATGCGGTCACACATAACACGACAAACGCTTTACTGACCAAGGCGATTGCTCAGCAATTAAAAAAACCATTATTTTTACCCAATGTACCTAGTTTTATCCTTAAAATAATTTTTGGGGAAATGTCAAAAATAATTTTAGGGGGGAATCGGGTAAGTGGGATAAAAATTATCGAACGGGGCTTCAAGCCCGATTATCCAACTCTTGAAATAGCATTAAGTGATATATTCAGAAAAGTAAATAGGTAACCGAAAATCAAGGTATCAATATGACTTTTTTCTAAATAAGGTAGAAACTTGGGAAGTTTAAGTCAATACAATTTTTATAGTCTAAGCTCAAGAGATCTACTAAATTTAAAAAGGGGTATTGGTTGATTGTTTTTTGTATTGGGAGCTTTTGCTTCTTTCAACGTTTTAGTTTTAGATCTAGTTAATATTAATTTTGCGGTTTATTGTACCAAATAATTCATGGGGAAAAGAAAATTGATTGAACAAAAACACACTGATAATGATGTCATAGAAATAATTGGAGCGCGTGAGCACAATTTGAAAGATATCCATTTAGTCCTCCCAAGAGAGAAATTTATAGTCATCACTGGGATCAGCGGGAGTGGAAAATCATCTTTGGCGTTTGATACCCTAAATGCTGAAGGTCAACGGCGATACATGGAAAGTTTTTCTGCCTATGCACGTTCTTTTATCGGAAATATGGAACGGCCGGATGTTGATAAGATCAATGGATTAAGTCCTGTGATTGCTATTGAGCAAAAGACGACCTCCAAAAACCCGAGATCTACCGTTGGCACTACGACGGAAGTATATGATTTTTTGCGATTATTATTTGCAAGAGCAGGGAGAGCGTATTCCCATGTTACAGGTAAAGCTATGATCAAGCAGTCTGAGGTTCAAATTTTGGATCAATTGTATAAAAATTATCAAGGACAGCGACTGATCTTATTAGCACCTGTCGTTAAGGGTAGAAAAGGGCATTATCGTGAGCTTTTCGAGCAGATTAGAAAAATGGGATATTCCAAAGTCCGCATCAATGGAACCATTTTAGATTTGAGACCAAAAATGCAAGTTGACCGATACAAGACCCATGATATTGAAATTGTAATTGATCGTTTGGCCATAGCCAAGAAAGATCATAAACGTGTAAAAGATTCTATTGCCATGGCATTGAAGCGTGGTAATGGAGTTATGATGGCCTTGACAGAGAATGAAGAACTCTCTTATTTTTCAAAGAATTTAATGGATCCGGAGACGGGGTTGGCATATGATGAACCTGCCCCAAATACGTTTTCTTTCAACTCTCCTTACGGGGCATGTAATCAATGCAATGGTTTGGGGGTGATAGAGGAAATTACGGAAACAGCAATCCTCCCTAATCCCTCATTAAGTATTAGTAGAGGAGGGATAGCTCCTTTGGGTATGTACAGAGATATCTGGATCTTCAAAAAGATAGAAGCGATTCTAAAGAAAAATAAAATAAATATCACTTCACCAATTAAAGATATTCCCAGACCGATTTTGGATATTTTGCTCTACGGAGAATCTGAAACCATTCAGGTAAGTTCTGTCAAATATCCGGGGACGGATTGGAAGACTACTTTTGAGGGGATTGTCAATTTTTTGAATAAGCAGCGAGAGGAGGGATCCGAAAAAACACGTCGGTGGGTACGAGATTTTATGGATATCAAGACTTGCGATGCATGCCAGGGCTTTAGGTTAAAAAAGGAATCTTTGCATTTTAAGATTGCAGATAAGCACATTGGAGAGCTCTCAATGATGAATATCAGTGTATTGGATGATTGGTTTAAAGATGTAGAATTAAAATTAGATGAAAGACAAAACATTATAGCTAAAGAAATCTTAAAGGAGATTCGAAAGCGGATTAGCTTTATGCTGAATGTAGGTTTAGATTATTTGGATTTAAATCGTCCTTTGAGGACTTTATCAGGAGGAGAGGCCCAGCGTATTCGTTTGGCAACTCAAATTGGGACGCAACTGGTCAGCGTTCTGTATATTTTAGACGAACCCAGTATTGGACTTCATCAAAGGGATAATATGAAATTGATCAAGGCGTTACAAGAGCTGAGGGATTTGGGTAATACGGTTATCGTAGTGGAGCATGATAAAGATATGATGCTAGAATCTGATTTTATTGTAGATGTGGGTCCGGGTGCTGGAAGGTTTGGAGGTCACATTGTTGCTGCTGCAAGGCCTGAAGAATTTTTAAAACAAAATACAATAACAGCTAATTATTTAAATGAAGACCTCCAGATTAAGGTCCCCAAAATACGTCGAAAAGGTACGGGGGACCAAATTGTCTTAAATGGTGCTTGCGGGCACAATCTTAAAAATGTCACGTTAAAATTAAGTTTGGGTAAAATGATTTGCATTACCGGTGTCTCAGGTAGTGGCAAGTCAAGTTTGATTCATGAAACCCTTTATCCGATTTTAAGAAAACATTTTTATAAGTCAACAAAAGAACCGTTGCCCTATAAATTTATTAAGGGGATAGATCATTTAGATAAGGTAATAGAGGTAGATCAATCACCTATTGGTCGCACTCCAAGATCTAACCCAGCAACTTATACAACTGTTTTTTCAGATATTAGGTCTTTATTCTGTGAATTGCCAGAAGCCAAAATTAGGGGGTATAAGCCCGGTAGATTTTCTTTTAATGTAAAGGGGGGAAGATGTGAAACTTGTCAAGGGGGCGGGATGAGAGTCATCGAAATGGATTTTCTGCCTGATGTGTTGGTAGCTTGTGAGACGTGTAAGGGGAAAAGATACAACCGTGAGACTTTAGAAGTACGGTTTAGAGGTAAATCTATCGCTGACATGCTAGATATGACAGTAGAAGAGGCGGTAATTTTTTTTCAAAGTCAGCCAAAAATATTAAGAAAAATTGAAATGTTAGATCAAGTAGGTCTTGGCTATATCACTTTAGGACAATATGCAACAACACTTTCTGGGGGTGAAGCGCAGCGGGTCAAGTTGGCTACTGAGCTATCCAAAAAAGATACTGGAAAGACACTTTATATTCTAGACGAACCAACAACAGGATTACATTTTCAAGATATAGGTCATTTGTTAGATGTGTTGAATCGATTAGTGGATAAAGGGAATACAGTATTAATTGTGGAGCACAATATGGATATTATAAAGGTAGCTGACGAAGTCATAGATTTGGGGCCTGAAGGGGGAAACCATGGGGGGAAAATTTTAATGACAGGCACACCTGAGGCATTGATGAGTTGTAAAGGCAGTTATACCGCTACTTATTTAAGGAATGAGTTAACTTTAGGGAATGAGTAAGCATCAGCTTTATTGGATATGTCAAATAATTGGTTGGTCCTTATATGGAGCCATTCAACTATTTCTATATAGCGTAGAATTTCAGATATCGTTTTCCTTTTTTTTTGGCCAATTATTACAGGTGGCTTTTATGGTTAGCTTGACTCATTTGTTTAGGAATTACATTATTCGTAATAATTGGATTGATGTTAAATGGTTAGTCTTGATTCCAAGGTTTATAATTTCCATTCTAACTTTTTCACTTACTCATTATTTGTTTATTATTCTTATTTCGTTCTTCTCTGGAGATTTGAATGGAATCCAAGAATTTAATTTGCTCTATGTTTTGGCAAGTATGTTACAATCTATGGGTTTATTTGGTATTTGGTCTTTGATTTATCTTTCCTTTCTTTACTTTGAAAGATACAACAGATCCTTAAAATATGAAGCTGCCATCAAAGAGATCGAACTTAATAATTTAAAGTCTCAGCTTAATCCTCATTTTATTTTTAATGCCCTCAACAGCATTCGAGCTTTGGTGCATGAAGACCCCGTAAAATCTAAAAAAGCCATCACACAATTATCAAATATTCTTCGGAATGTTTTGAAGGCCCAACCTCAAGAAACTATCGCTTTCAGCGAAGAGTTGGCTACCGTTAAGGATTATTTAGAGTTAGAAGCTATCAGATATGAGGAGCGAATAGAGATTAGTTATGATATTGATGAGTATTCAAACTTTTTTCGTGTACCCCCATTGATGTTACAAACCCTAGTTGAGAATGGAATTAAGCATGGAATTTCCAAACTCAAAAAAGGAGGGAAACTTAAATTAATTACCCAAAAGGTTACGGAAGGATTGCAAATTCAAATTAAAAATAGTGGACGAGTTACAACTAAAAAATATAAAAAAAGTGGATATGGGTTGTTAAACACGGAAAAGAGGTTGAAATTAATTTATGGTGATCAAGCTTCATTACAAATTGGTAATGCAAATGATCATACGGTATTGACACAAATTATTATTCCTAAACCTGTATGAGAGCGATAATTATTGATGACGAAAGATTGGCGAGAAATGAGTTAAATAACTTGCTAAAAAATTACCCAGAGATTGAAATTGTGGATCAGGCAGTAAATGCTGACGATGCATCAGAAAAGATCAAACGATTAAATCCTGACTTAATTTTTTTAGATATTCAAATGCCAGGAAAAACAGGTTTTGAATTGCTTGAGGAACTTGACAAAGTACCTAAAGTTATATTTACAACTGCTTATGATGAGTTCGCAACAAGAGCTTTCGATGTGAATGCGTTAGATTATTTGTTGAAACCGATTCAAGAGGAACGTTTGAAAGATACCATAACCAAGGTTTTGGCAGTCGAGGCAAGCGTTTTGTCAACACGTGCCCAGGAAGGGACTTTGGAGGCAAAAAAATCATTAGGGGTTAATGATCAAGTTTTTGTCAAAGATGGTGAGCGGTGTTGGTTTATAAGTTTGAAGGAAATTAGACTATTCGAATCTGATGGGAACTATATAAAAGTGTATTTTGACAACTTCAAGCCCATGATTCATAAAAGTTTAAATGCTTTGGATGAAAAGTTGGATGAAAGAAGTTTTTTTCGAGCAAGTAGAAAGTATATAATTAATCTGAGTTGGATAGAAACAATTGAAACTTGGTTTAATGGCGGATTATTAGTGCAGTTGAAGGGTGGAGAAAAAGTAGAAGTAAGTCGAAGACAAGCAGCGCGATTTAAAGAGAAAATGAGCTTGTAGAAGCAATTTTCATGGTATGGGATAAAATAGTTGGGTACAGATTTCATCGCTGTTAAGAAATCCATCAAAAGTAAGTTTGAGCTTATTTTTTTCCAAAAATCCCAAGCCCTCTAAGCAAATTTGATCAATCAATTTAAGGTTCTCACTCTTGATATCTCTGTGAAATTCCTTTTTGAATAGTACAAAATCAAGGCCAAAACAAGTTCTAAGTCGTAGCATAATGTATTCATTCATTTTTTCTGTTAATGATAGTGTTTCTGAGGTTTGGTGGATATGACCGAAATCAAGATTTTTTAAATAAAGTTGATTGTTACCTATGTTTTGACTTCGATACTCACCATCAAAAGAATGTGCCCCAGGCCCAATCCCGAGATATGACTTTTGAAGCCAATAAGAAGTATTATGACGGGAAAATTTCTTCTTTTTTGCAAACGAAGAGACTTCATAATGTTCGTAATGATGTTGTGTTAATACTTCATGAACCATTCGATAATTTCTTTCATAGTCAATGTCCGAAGGGAAAACTCGTTTATTTTGATTTTTCCATCTACCGAAAACAGTTTTCTCTTCTATGGTTAGTCCATAGATTGAAAGATGTGGAAGATCTAAATTTTTTAAAATTTTTAAATCTGCCTTCAATACGGCATCATTTGAATCTGGAAGGGCAAACATAAGATCGGCAGAGATATTGTCAAATCCAGCTTTACGTACCCTTTCGATACTTTTTAGGGCTTGATTTGCAGTGTGAGATCTATTCAAAATATTTAAAATTTTATCATTAAATGTTTGAATACCAATGCTCAATCGGTTGATACCAGAACGCTTCCAAGATATGGCTTTTTCAACATCTATGTCATCCGGATTGGCTTCTAAGGTGATTTCGGCAGAAGTAGAAACATTATAATAGGTTTTGATTGTTTCCATCAGAAAATTTAGTGCTTTTTCAGTTAAAATTGAAGGGGTACCTCCGCCGAAATAAATCGTTTCAATGGTAATTTTTGGAGTTGAACTTTTCAATTTCAATTCTTTGGCAAGTCCTTGAACCATTCGATTCATAGAATTTAATTGCGTACTAAAATGGAAATCACAATAGTTACAGGCCTTTCGGCAAAAAGGGATATGTATGTATAATCCAGACAATTTTAAGTCAACAAAAGTAATTGGATTCTATTTTAAATCTTTCATTTGAAGCTGTCAAGATATGTACAAGTGCAGCCTTTCTGTTTTTATGGGATTTGATAATATTTAATTTTACTTTTGTCCTCATTTTATGACATAATAAATGAATAATTTGAATCAGAAATTTACTTTATAACTCATCGAAATTCTTGTGAGGTGCTTATTATGCTTTTTCTTTATTGTTTTTTTAGGCTCAACGATTGCCTTTCCCGCGGGTCCTTCTGTTATTACTAAGAATATATCAGATCAGTTTATTTGGACTCATGAAGTTGAGGGCACAATAACCTCATTTTCAGGGGATGATGCTTCTGCTTACCTAGTTTTACCTAATAATTTGATTTTTAGTGAATTGTTGATTGAAAGCAGTCAGCAAATGACCATTTGGATAAATAACCAATTAGCAGTCTCAAATATTCACTCTTGCGCCATCCCGATAGGTCAAATATATGCGGACGGTAATCAAGATTCGGTCATTTTAATGGTTGAAGGGATACAGAAAACGAGAGATTTAAATGCGTATTTAAATGAGTTAAATACTATCTCTGTGTCTAAGGATTTAAATGAGGTGAAAAAAACAAATATGCAATATGATTTTTTTATCATACAAGTTCTAGTTTTGTTGTTTGTAATAGGTTTAATGAGGAGATTTGACCTTCCTTTTCTTTTTAGTTTAGCAACGAGACCAATTCTTTTTTCATTTCGAGGAGTGGGCAGTAATTCTACATTCAAAGAGAATTACAAATTAATTTTAAGGGTTACTTTTTTATCAATTTTTTTAGGCATATCCTATTGGTTTCTTGAAAATTATCAGCCAGGTCAAAACTTTACTTTAGTAAAAAATTTAGTTTCCTGGCTTATTTACTCATGCTATGCTTTTGGGCTGCTGTTGATTAAATACATTATAGTCAATGTATTTGGACATTTACATCAATTAAAACCATTGAGTCATTATCAGTTTTCCGTTTTCGTCAATTTTATTTCGGGGGCCTGTTTATTGTTTCTTATTTACGTCAACGGTCATCTTTGGTTTTTGTTTTATGAACCATATGTATTAACGAAATTTTGGAATTATTATTTTTTGGGAGTTATCATTTTGTTTTGTTTTTACTTTTTCATTTATATGACCCTTCAAAAAGAGGTTAGAAAATTTCACATTATTTTATATCTTTGCAGCACTGAAATTTTGGGCATTTTTTATATTGCTTTAATCTTGATAAAATAGTTTCGGTAATTTTTATCATTCATCTTTTAGAAATTAAAGAAATTGGAGGATACTACAAGAATAACAAAAGTCAGCAGTATTTTGGTTTCTCAACCAAAACCAAGTGGAAACAAATCACCTTACTTTGGGCTTGCTGAAAAATACAATTTAAAAATAGATTTTAGACCATTCATTCAAATCAATCCGACTGATGTCAGGCAGTTTAGGAAGCAAAAAATTAATATTTTAGACTTTACAGCTGTGATTTTCACGAGCAGGAATGCGGTGGACCATTTTTTTAGACTGGCTTCGGAGATGAAAGTGGAAATGCCTGCTGATATGAAATATTTTTGTGTTTCAGAACAAACGGCTAATTATTTGCAGAAATATATTGTTATAAGGAAAAGAAAGATTTTTTCTGGTCAGCGGACCGCCAAAGATTTAATTGAGTTGATAAAGAAGCATAACACGGAAAAGTTTATTTTTCCTTGTTCAAGTATAAGAAAAAATGAAATTCCTAATTTTTTGGAAGAGAACAATTTTATTTATGCTGAAGCTATTATTTATGAAACTGCGGCTAGTGATTTATCAGATTTAGCAGACGTAAATTATGATGTAATCGCCTTTTATAGTCCCTCTGGCATCCAATCTTTGTTCAAAAATTTTCCAGACTTCAAGCAAAATAAAACAAGGATTGCGGCTTTTGGTCCTACGACTGCAAAGGCGGTGACTGATGCAGGACTCTTCCTAGATATTCAAGCTCCTCATCCTAATGCACCTTCAATGACGGGCGCCTTAGAGCTTTATATAAAGGAAGCGAATCACGTAACTTAGAAATAATTTACTTTGAATAAATAGATTCAGGATGGCAATTAAATTCATTCAAAGCGTTAAGAATTTCCGTTGATTTGATTATTTTAATGAACAAATGTGGGATAAATTGGTTTTAAGAGGCTTTTGGATATTGTGGGTCATTTTACTTGGATCTTACGTTCAGGCTCAAAATGATTCTTTTGTCAGCTTTAGTATTATGAATCCAACTTTACATAATCCATCCTGGATTGGTCATGATCGTACTGCTCGGGTTGTTTTGCAGTCTAGAAGTCAATGGACTGGTTATAAGACATCCTTCGACGGGAATGGTGGGGCGCCTTCCTCTTTGGTTTTTAATATGTCCGTACCTATAGCTGCGAAGTTTTCAGGGATTGGATTATCCATTTTGAATGAAACGATAGGTCCGGTAAATAATACAATTCTTAATTTACCTATTTCTTATAACATAGACTTTAAAAGGAGTGAATTAGTTTTAAGTTTAATGCCTGGCATCATTTCTAGATCTCAGAATTTTAATGAGCTTCGATTTAATGATCCTAGAGATCCTTTCAACAGCATAGGTACCCAAGAGATCCAAACCTTGTTCAATTTAGGCTTTGGTGCTTTGTATTCTTTACCAAGAAACAGTTATGTTGGATTAAGTATTTCTAATCTTATGCAGCCGGGATTCAATTACGGTTTATCAGGAATATCTAACAAATCAGCCACAAGTTATACGTTAATTCTGGGTGCATTCCGGAGTTTAAAAAAGGGGTTAGAATTGAGGCCTAATTTGGTTGTTAAAACAGATTTAAATACTTTAACCTTTGACCTAGGGGCGCAAGTTCACTACAACACAAGAATTTGGATGGGGACTTCTTACAGATGGTCCGAGGCTATAGTTGTCATGGGAGGTTATAGCTTGATGGATAGGAATAGGTTAAAATTAGGTTTCGCCTTAGATTTAGTCATTCACGAAAATCAAGCGAAAAAGGCGACTTCTCAAGAAATATTTATAAGATATGATTTGTTAGATTTTGTATTTGGTGGGAAGAAAAAGATAAAAACGCCCAGATTTGTAAATTAATATGAGAAAATTCACATAGTTTTTAATTAATATTATTGAATTTTTGGTGGCTAATTTATATTCAGTTTATATTTAAGGCTTAAAGCATCATGAATAAAGATTGCATTTGTCAATTATTATTAGTTTTGCACTTTGAAGAAAGTTATTATGAAGTTTAAAAAAATTATAAAGTTGTCCGCGTTACAAACATTAGGAATCGCCTTGGGACTTTCTAGTTGCGGTTTTATTGGAGGACTAACTAGTGGTGGAGGTTCTGATGACCGAGGTGAGGTTTATGGTGTTCCTGATCGGGAGGGTTGGGAGATGACTCGACCGTTTGGTATGATGGCCATAAGAGCGGGAACTTTTCACATGGGTCAGGCCGACGAAGATGTCGCACACACGCAAATAAATTACAACAAGCAGATTACAATCAGTGCGTTTTTCATGGATGATACAGAAATTACGAATAATGAATATCGCCAGATGACACAAAGTTTAGCTGAAGCCTCTGATATAGAATTGCCTGAGGGGATTACATTAGCACAAGTTTTACCTGACACCATGGTATGGGTAAAGGACTACACGCATCACATGGGTGATCCTATGGTAGCCTATTATTGGTCACATCCTGCTTTTGACGACTACCCTGTCGTCGGGGTTAACTGGAACGCTGCAAAGTATTTCTGTGAGTGGAGAACTAACTATTTTAATTCTTACAGGGAAGAGCAGGGATTACCATTGATGCCTGCTTTCCGACTTCCCTCTGAAGCAGAATGGGAATATGCTTCAAGAGGAGGAAGAGACATGGCCAAGTACCCTTGGGGTAACCCATATGCGAGAAATATGAAAGGATGCTTGCTGGCCAATTTCAAACCGGGACGTGGGAACTACTATGATGATGGATTTTCCTATACAGCTCCAACGGCAACTTTCTTTGCTAATGATTACGGTCTTTATGATATGTCAGGAAACGTGGCGGAATGGTGTGAGGATGCTTACAATGCATCTTCTGTTCCATTAGTATGGGATTTGAATCCTACCTACTATGACGAAAGAATAGCAGAAAAAGTAACAAGGGGTGGCTCTTGGAAAGATATTGCTTATTTTATCGAAACGGGTACACGACAGTTTGAACATAAAGATACTGCCAGATCTTCAATTGGCTTTCGATGTGCTATGTCTTATATTGGAAGATCAACCCAATCATTTAATTTTTAATAATTTGAAAACTAAAACTACAAAAATATGAGCGAGAAAAAAGGAGGCTTCATGGATTTATTGTTCACTACTATTATGCCCAAGGTATATGGTATTGGAGCTGCAGTTGTAATTGTAGGTGCTATGTTTAAAATCCTCCACTTACCAGGATCTTCCATCATGCTAGGTGTGGGATTGACTGTTGAAGCAGTTATTTTCTTCTTAAGTGCTTTTGAACCACCACATCCTGACCCCGAATGGGAAAAAGTATATCCCGAACTTGCACTTGACTACGATGGACCGGCTGCGACACCGCCTCAGAGAAGGGCTGCACCAGTAGCAGCTGCTACGGGGGTTTCAGCACAAATGGATAAAGTCATGGAAGATGCTAAAATAGGTCCAGATTTATTAAAAGGATTGGGTGACGGTATGAGGAACCTTGCTGATACTGCAAGTAAAATGTCAAATCTTAGTGACGCTGCTGTAGCAACCAACGAATATGCTGAAAATATGCGATCAGCATCTAAAACACTAACTCAAATGAATAAATCTTATGGGGCATCAATGCAAGCACTGGGAGCGATGTCGGAAGCATCAAAGGGAGCTAAAGACTATCAAGCACAAGTTTTGACGGTTACGAAAAGTTTGAGTGCATTAAATGCTTTATATGAAATGGAACTTCAAGATTCTCAAAGTCATACAAAAGCATTAAATAAATTTTATTCAAATGTTACTGATGCTCTAGAAAGCATGGCTGAGGCAGGTAAAGAAACAGCAGCCTTTCAAGTTCAGCTAAACCAATTGACTTCCAATGTAGAAAATTTGAACAAGGTATATGGCGGTATGCTAACTGCCATGAAAAGTTAATCCTTAACAATTTATTAAACCTAACAAAAGATAGATTATGTCAGGAGGGAAAGAAACAGGACGTCAAAAAATGGTGGGTATGATGTATTTAGTACTGACTGCCTTATTGGCCTTGAACGTGAGTAACACCATCATTGATAAATTCGTCTTCATTAACGAAAGTTTGGTGAGTGCAAACAATGAAACTCAAGATAGAAATATCCAAATAATGGAGAGTATAATTAAAACCGTTGATGAAACAGGTAATCGAGAAGCTGATGTGAAGATAACGGAGGCCGCCAAATTGGTTCACGATAAAACGTCTGCATTAATGAAAAAAATGGTTGATCTGAAGGACACCATGGTCGCAATTACGGGAGGCTACATTGAATATGAGCCTAGCTATGTTGGCGATGCGAAACATCTTGCCGGAAAAACTGATTACAGTAAAGTTGGTCACTACATGATGCCTGTAGAAGAGGGGGGTCAAGGTAAAGGCCTTGAAGTTAAAGAAATGTTGAACGGTTACGTAGAAGACATCAAAGCAATTATGGTTGAATATGGGGCGCCCGAGTCAGAAGTTTTGAAATTTAAGCCAATTGCAGTAGATGCTGCGGATGATCCTGTCTATAACAAAGATCCGAATCAATTAGGGAAAAAGTTCGCTCAACTTGCATTTTCTGATTCTCCAACGCCAGCGTGTCTTGCCACAGTTGCTGAATTTCAATCAAGAATTTTAAGTTATGAAACTCGTGCCATGGGGTTTTTATCATCAAAGGTTGGTGCCGGAGATATTGCTTTTGATCAAATTGTTGCAATGGTTAGACCCGAGTCAAAATATGTTGCTGCTGGGACACCTTATAAAGCAGAGATGTTCATTGCAGCCTCAGCTTCTGCCATTGTACCGACAATGACTTACAACGGAAAACAGATTAAAGTTGAAGGTGGCGTCGGCTTAGTGGAGTTTACTGCCTCAGCGAAGTTTTCAGGAAAAGAAATGCAAAAACGAAAAACTTTCGAAGCAGCTATCACAATTGATTTGCCCGGCGGGGGAGATACAACTTACGCAAGTATTGAGGAATATTTT
>PYIJ01400511.1_pt1 | contig 18200 bp, 15 predicted proteins | sample 3578051 | NCBI WGS metagenome assembly PYIJ01 (sample SAMN08408021, study PRJNA431606) | Marine metagenome isolate SA_KN192-05_S13_5m, whole genome shotgun... | biome: marine; feature: oceanic pelagic zone; material: water; isolation source: surface water sample, 0.2-0.8 um fraction ... | reverse complement strand
TTGTATATTGACTCCTAGGGTGTAGTGACTCTAGGAGTTTTTTATATATTTATCTTCAATACAACCTAAAATCAATATGAAAAAAATTATAACATTTATTATGACAATACTAGCTAGTTCTTATTTGCTAGCTCAAGGTGGAGCCTTTACTTTGGATCCTAATATGAACCAGTTTTCTCAAAATCTTCAAATGTTTGAAATACAGCAAGCAAATTTTTCTCAGGAAGATTCTATTTTAGTTGAACCAACGCAAAAGAAAGTAAGATCATTTGACGCATCGAAAGAAAAACCAAGGAAGAGAAAAGCATCCAGATCTGGTAAGCGAAGTAGGAAAGTGAGAAAGTAGGAGTTTTTTATATTTACATAAAAATTATTATCAACCCTAAACAATAACAAAATGAAATACTTATACTTTATCTTGATTCTTTTCCTATCAATGACTGTCACCGTAGCTCAAAAAAAAAATAGTAACGGATTTGGTCCTTTTGAGGGTCAAAAAATAATACTAGGATCCCAAAAAACAGTAGATATTTTCAACAAAATTGATAAAGCTTGGTTAGAAAGAGACTTTCAAACATTAGAATCATTATTAAGTGAAAAATTAACTTGGAAAAGTGCTAATGGACTATCAGGAGTTGATGCAAAGTCATTTATTGAGTGGACTAAAAAGGATTATCAAGATATTAAAGCAGCTGGAAAGGATTGGGGATGGAAAACTGTTTATGCTTTTGCTGTAAAACCAACGTCATCAATAAATCCAAAGCCTGATAATGAATACGGTGAGTGGGTCAATGCTCAATTTACTGGGAGCGATGGAAACATGTATATTGATTGGTACCAAATTTATAAGGGGAAATTGATTAATTGGTACAATGCCAAAGCCCCGAACTAGTTTTATTGATTTGTCGTAAGGCTATCTCAATTGCTTAATAGATTAGGAAAAGGTCCCTGAAATATAGCTTCAGGATCTTTTTTTTATGACACACAAGCCTCACATTCAGGATCATCAATGTCACAGCCCTCTCTGAGATGTGGTGACTTTAGGAGTTTTTTAACATTGATTAAAACCTTGACTAATAATTTTCAAGGATCTAATTTAGAATTTTAATCTTATCACCAAATTCAAGATATTTTTTGGTATTAATCTAATTATCCATATTTTTACCGAAAGTTTCAATTAAAAACTATGAAGAACATTTCCATTGTAGTCCTAATTCTTTTTACTACATTCAATTGTCAGCAAACCCAACAGAATACACCTCAAAATTCAATATCAGATTCTGAAAAGGTTAGCAAAGGGCAACCAGAACCTAAAGCTCCTCATACCTCTAAAGAATGGAAAATATGGGCTCTAAGTACAGCCGCCCCATCATTCATAGCTAAAAATTGTACCGTAATAGATACCGATGGAAAAACCGTGCTGAGAGAGGGAACGAATGGATGGACAGCAATGGCAGGAAATCCTAGAGGAATGTCCGATCCTGAGAATGGATGGAAAGATGCACACGAAGCAATGCCTATGGTTATGGATGCTCAAGCCATGAAATGGGCTATGGCTTTTATGTCTGGGGAAAAACCTGAATTAGAACATGACGGATGGATGTACATGCTTCATGGGGATATGGGCGAGGATAATACAAAGCAATTAGTCTTTAACAAAGAAGATGCCGCAGAGGGTCATTGGATTGAATCTGGTGCACATTTAATGTTGATGCCAAAGGATCCAAGCTCCTTAAAAGGCCAAACCACCGATTTTAATTCTGGTGCACCATACATAATGTTTGAAGGGACAGGATATGATCACATTATGGTCCCTTTAGAAGGATATTACAATTATCAAGAGCAATCCAAATAAGATTAAAAACAGCATTAATACACCAAACGGCATAAAAACTGTTTGCACAAAAACAGTACCTTTTGGTAAATTAATTCACTAAGGTTTAAAACTGGTATAACACCTTCTTCTTTCTTGATTTTCTACTACTAGATTTTCCTGTCAAAGCCTTTGGAGCAATACCTTATGGTGAGAATAATTCACTTAGGTTCATTTGATTCTTTACAGTAGATTAGCTAGTTTTAAAGTGCTCAAAAAACAAAAGATGATAAAAAAATATCGTTGAATAAAGGAGAATTAATAGCCGATTACCCACTTCCAGAGTTGACTCATGATTGACGTTCATCTTCCAAAAAATTCCAGACGACAAAAGCAAAACGAATGAGGGATGAGGCATTAGTACAGTAAAAAGGCTCATGAAAGTGGAGATTTATCTACCATAGACAATGCTTTGGATGCCTTCAATGAAATTTTAAAGGAAATAACAGAAGTACCTGCCTATGAGCGTAAGCGTATCGTGCTTCCTAAGTGGCAAAATTTTATCGGGTAAAGTTGATATTAAATACTCCTTTTCTCTTACCAATTCAATGCTACTACAAAAAATATAGCCAGTAACGCTATTACCCAATACGCACTATTCTCACTTGAGATTGGTGCGCTGCCGAGTGGATCATAGACATACTTAATGAAATTACAGAGTGAATAGGAAGGTTAGTAAGGTATTTACAAATTCGTAGGTAATTTGACTAAAACTTACTGTTGAAGGCCACACAGCAGATAAGTTAGTAGTAGGCTTTCTAACTGTAAATCTCAACCCTTTTACTTTTTATTTATTCTCTTTGACAGCTGGCTTTTCATTAGCCACACTAATTTTTATATCAATTTCAGATATTTCATTAAAATTAAGGTGTTTAATGCAATAAACAATGATTTTACATTTTCAAAGCTGGGGAGCTTATACTTTCAAATTTAAATGAGGAATTTGACATGTAGTATTCCTTATCGATAAAAAATTGTCATATTCATTCAACACTCGCGAGTGTTCAATTAAACTATAAAAATAAATAAAAATCCTATTTATAGTAGAAATTTAAAATTAAGCTATATTTGATTACGCTATCACCATAAACATTAATTGATATGATACCAATAAAACATCTTTTCCATATATCTAAACCTATCAGAGAAGTCTTTAGGGCACTTTCACTGCCTGAACACCTTTCTAAATGGTATACAACTATTGTAGTTGGTAAATTTGAACTTAATGAAATTGTCACTTTTGAATTCAAAAATTTAGCATCGTTTAAATTTAAAATCATAAATCTGGTTCAAGACAAGTCAATTTATTTCGAAATTATTGAATCTGAGTGGGGTAACATAGGCCATATTATGAAATATGATTTAGATGAGAATGATGGTAAAACCAGAGTTCGATATACCTACGAAGGCTTCAAAGACATTGATGATGCCTTTGCAAACATGAACTACAGTTCAGCAAAATACCTAGAAAGTTTACGCCAGTTTTGTCAAAAGGGAATTGGAGAAGCTTTTGGCTCAGAAAATTATCGATCTTAAACCTTCAATGTTTTCCTAAAGTTTGAGAAGGATTATAAATTGCTTTCGCTAGGGCACAGAATCATTAATGACTATCAAAAAAAACGTATTTTTTTGAATTGGAAGCTTTCCATGTGTAGATAATGAAGAAACAATTACGTGATATTATTGAGGATAACACCTCCCCCTCAGGAAAAATATTTGATTACTTCATTCAAATATTAATTTTTCTTTCCCTATTTGCCGTTTCTTTAGAAACTTTACCAGATAAAAGTTTCATTCTCACCAAGCTATTAGAGCTTTTCGAAATCTTTTGCTTAACTGTTTTTAGCATTGAATATCTTCTACGCATTGTCGTGGCTAAAAAACGATTCAAATACATTTTCAGTTTTTACGGCATCGTAGATTTTTTAGCAGTGGCTCCTTTTTTCTTTCCAACTAAAGAAATTATTGACTTACGTTTTTTGAGAGCTTTTAGGATTTTTAGGCTCTTTCGAGCTCTCAAACTTATTAGATACAGTAAAGCAATCAATAGGCTAACTACTGCCATAGATATCGTAAAAGAGGAGCTTGTACTGTTCTTTGTCATAATACTAATTTTAATTTTTATGGTTTCTGCAGGTATTTACTTCTTTGAAAATGAAGCACAACCTGATATTTTTAAATCTATTTTTCATAGTATGTGGTGGTCCATAGTGACTTTAACTACGGTGGGCTATGGAGATGCCTATCCAATTACCATGGGAGGTAAAGTCTTTACTTTTTTTGTCCTCATTATAGGCGTAGGCGTGGTAACCATTCCTGCAGGCTTGGTTGGAAGTGCTCTCTCCGAAGCTAGGGATCTAGAAAAAAATAAATAATAAAAGAACTATTTCATTTAAAGCCATAATCGTTTAATGAATTTCATAGGAATTTATAAGCAATTTAATAGTAAAAAAATGACCCCTTGGTCTCTGTTAAAAATCATATATTTTCAATATAGTTGGTGAAAAATAAATAAAATCGCTCTGAACTTATCTTTAAGTTAACTTCAATAAATAAAATAAATCAGCCCTGTAAGGCCATTTTAAATCTATTTGTAAAAAACTATATTCACCAATTTTACGGTGACATTTAATTTTTTTTGCTTTATTCAGTAATTATCAAGTTCGTTTAATATGCTTAAAATACTCTCTTCACTTAATTTTTTTTTAATTTTAAAAATCAATGATAAATAATACTTAATCACTCAAAGTCAAAATTTTAATTTAGGAAAAAAGTTATGTTTAAAATAATTCTCTTCTTATTCCTGATCTTAAATGCTTGTGATCAAATAAGTTTGGATAAAAAGGAAATACAACGAACTTCGTTAAGTCTGAACACAACCCAAGCTCATGATTTATCTTTATTGCCGCTGAACTGTTTAAATAAACAGTACCCTAACAAACTCAATCAAACATTAAGTCATTCTTCACAAATTAAACAACCCAAGCAATTACACCCTGCATTCTACGGATGCTTTGATTGGCATTCTTCCGTTCACGGTCATTGGTCATTAGTTTATTTACTGAAGAAATTTCCTAAATTAGAGAATGCTGAATTAATCAAAAGTTTACTCATCGATCACATATCCTCTGGAAATATAATTACTGAGGTCAATTACTTCAATGATGCAGGTAATCAATCTTTTGAACGTACCTATGGCTGGGCTTGGATCCTTAAACTGGCAGAAGAATTACATACATGGGATGATCCCTTGGCAGAACAATTGGAAGCTAATTTACAACCCCTTACAAATCATATTGTCAATGCTTATATGAATTTTTTACCCAAGTTGATTTATCCCATTCGCATAGGAGAGCACTCTAATACGGCCTATGGTCTCTCACTCGCCTACGATTATTCAAAAGTCGTTAATCATAAACCCCTGAAACAACTTATCACATCTTCAGTAAATAGGTTTTATGCCAAAGATCGAGGATGCCCAATGACCTGGGAGCCTAGTGGCTTTGATTTTCTTTCCCCCTGCCTAGAAGAGGCTAATCTTATGAGAAAGGTAAATAGTCCAAAGATATTTAAGAGCTGGTTGACCTCTTTCCTACCCTCAATTCGGAAAACTAATTTTCAATTAACTCCCGCAAGCGTAGGTGATAGGACCGATTCTAAATTAGTTCACTTAGACGGACTAAACTTCAGTCGTGCTTGGTGTTTGTATGGAATTACTGAAACATTACCAGAATATGCACATCTTTCAAGCATTGCAGACAATCACTTTAACAGTGCGATCAAAAATGTTATAGGTGATCATTATTCAGGGGCTCATTGGTTGGGAACTTTTGCTATTTACGCACTTGATGCATCGGCTTCTGTAAAAAGACAGTCTAGTAGCCAGAAAAATTAATATTTATCTATGTTTCCGCCTGGAATCATCGAAAAAAAATCATATTTTATTATAATTTACCTTAATATCTCCATTTCACTACTACTCTGGTAGAGAATCAATCGGTAGTATAAAGATTCGTTAAAAATCAATATTTTAATTAATCTTGAGCAATTCCATGCATGCAGTTTTGAACGAAGATAGTGAAACTTAAAAAACTACACTAAATTGTAATTAAACAATATCCCTCGTTTAATCAAAAAGCTCTAACTGCCCTTACCGAAAAATATAAATAACGTTTTGGGTAACTTTCTGGACCATTCGTACAATTACCTCCGCTAGTAAAGTCTTGATAAAAAGCGAAATTTTCATTGTCTTGTGTTGAACTCCAATAACCATAATTATCATCAAAGATAAAATTTTCTCCTCCATTCAAAGTAGCTACAGAGTCAATTACTTCTAACAAGCAATGCATTTTGTCCAATTCATCATGAGAGGGTAAAAACCAATCATTATACCCTTGAGCGACCGAATTGGCAGCATAGGAGGCTGCCGTACTGTCTTCAGTGCAATCAGCTAAAATATCTAATGTGTTTTGAGCACCAGTTCCAATAGCCATTCCGTTTGAATGATAAATTTCCCTACCATAACAACCCCATACAATTCCAACATCACCTAAATTTTGAATGTCTGAAACCAATCCGTGCTCATTTGTTTCGTCCACATAAAAAACTACACCCCCTTCTCTATAAGCACCTATAAAAATATGACACCCCAGATCATTTATATTATCTATCTCTTCCTCAGGAGTGTTAGGGCATACGTCTACCAAATTGGATAAACCATCTCCATCTGTATCTTCGCATCCCATTTCATCCACTTCCTCGCCAAATATTGTACCTGGACATTGATCTATTTTATCAGAAATACCATCATTATCACTATCTAGTTGAGAAGCTGAACAACCCTGTACATTAACTGATTCACCAAAAGGCGTATTTAAACATACATCATCACTATCTCCCACTCCATCATTATCATTGTCAACAAACAAAAAAATCGCTACTGTATTTAGATTAGAATTCATGACAACTTTCAAAGGATTCGAAGTTTCACCATCTCTTAAATGTTTCCAGGCAAAAAGTTCATAATTATCATTAGCAACAGCAGTCAAAGTTATTTCGGAGCCTTCAACATGTGGCCCCCTATCGAATATCACCGATCCGGCACTGTCTGGACTAACTTGCACAGAAACATAAAAGGAACCTGGTACATCATCATTGCAAGCACTGAAGGCCATAAATACACCAAAAAAAAAGGTGAAAAAAAAATGTTTCATTTATATTTTTATTTCTAAATGATTGATCCAATATATTCACATATAGAAAAATCAAATTGTCCGTGTTCAAAACAAATATAATACATGCCAACGCTTGCTACCAAAATTGTCAGTTGAACAATCTGAGTATTGATTTTTTCTCAAATAATGCTATGCCCTAAGTGAACAGTCGCTTTCTAAAAGTAATACTTAGTAAAAACAATTATTTGAAACATTTCAAAAAAGAAAATAAAACAAAAGTTAAAAAGAATGAAAGTGAAAAATTTATTTTATAATTCTACTTTTTATTTTCAAAGTTAAAGCTGCTATTAATAATGAGTTGTGATTTCTAAATATTAATTATTTATTAATTAAACCAACTAGGAGAATGAAGCAATATACCTTTTCTCTTAAATTGTCCGACAAAAATTATTTTTTAAACGGATAGTAAACTCAAAATATATGAGTCTTATTTGACTAAATAAAATCATTAAAAATTTTAAGGTTAAATGCAGTAATATCTGCAATGGATAATCTCTTTTTGATAAAATTTGGATTGGTAAAATTTAAGAATCTTGATTTCAGATTCCGTATGGTAATTGAGCTCACCTATTAATTACATTTGTAACACAACAGCTTGATAAACTAAAAATTTCTAACTGCACGAAAACGAGCGGGAGTTTCTTTTGAATAGATATGATCATCCGCCCCGAATTTTAAATCCCAACACCAAGCATGATCGGCGTCATATTCTGAGGACGTCCAATAATAAGCATCGAGTCTTTTTCCACCCAATGCAATCGATCGCTCACTGATTATAAAACTATTTAACCAAATATATCGTAATTCTTCTTTTGAAGGCAAGTACCAATCTGTATATTTCTGAACGACCAGATCATTTACTAATCTCGCCGCAATGCCAGCAGTTTGACAAGTGGCCAATATGTCTTCTGTGTTCTTTAATCCTGACCCCACTGTCAAGGAATCGGCACCCACTATTTCTGTACCATTACAACCCCAAATAGCAGCATAATCAGTGATATCACAAACCAATCCGTGCTGACCAGTATCATCTACCCATATTACAATACCTCCTGCTCTAAAATCACCAATAAATGCGGATGTACCACAACCTAACGTATCTGCGGCTTCGTTAGGAGGCGTATCTAAGCAATTATCCACATTATCATTTACTCCGTCATTGTCTAAATCTTCATATTCAAATACAGCAGTAACTTTCGTATTAAATTTAATTATAAAATCAGTCGGATTCATTTGTGCAGAGGAATCAGTTATCCAATTAATTGTATCGCTTTCCCAATTTTTAAATACATAATTATCAATCGCGGTTGCCTCAATTGTTACAGTGCTTCCCTCCTCATAGGGACCAGGGACTACAGAAATCGATCCTGTATTTTCTGGTAAAACTGAGGTAGCCAATGAATACTCTTTAAGTGGTACAATTTCAACCTCTTCTTTACAAGAAATAGACAAAAGTGTAATTACCATAAAAACAAACAAACCCATTGGTTTGAAAAAGGGAAAAGACATCATAAAAAATTGATATTTTTGATTAATCAAGATACAAACAACGCAAAGAAGGGGGGTTATTACAAGATTAACAACAGTATTTGAATAAAATTATGACACATATGTACTATTGGCCTTGAATAATTTTAATTCAATTTTGCACTTTAATACCTTAATAATTTACTTAAATGCTGTGATTATTTCCCTTCTAAAAAAAAAGAACTATATTATTTGTGAATATGAAAGATTCACACCACTTGAAATCAATTAATTTCCTGTATATATTTTGCTTAATTTTACTAATGAGCTCGTGTGAAAGTCCTAAAGAACTAGACGAAGTTACACTCAAACTTAGTAATCAAAACATATTATATGTAAACTTAAGCCTTGGATTTATTATGCTAGGTGTAGCGCTAAAGCTACAAATTAAAGATTTTATTCTTGTCTTTTCATCACCAAAATCAGTTTTCGTAGGATTTGTTTCCCAATTTTTTGCCCTCCCTTTTTTTACTTTTTTGTTAGTATTGATTTTTAAGCCTATGCCCAGTGTCGCCCTTGGCATGATACTGGTTGCTGCATGCCCGGGAGGTAACATCTCCAATTTTATGGCCTCTCTCGCCAATGGTAATGCAGCCCTATCTGTATGCATGACAGCCGTTGCAAGTGTTTGTGCCGTTTTTATGACACCTTTCAATATTTCTTTCTGGGCAAGTATCTACCCACCAACTGCTGATATTCTAAATACTGTCAATTTAAATTTTTGGGAATTATTAAGGATTGTAGGTATCATTTTGCTGATTCCCTTGATCTTAGGTTTAACAATAAGGGCTTTTAAACCAAAAGTAGCTGATTTTCTTCAACCCTTCATGCATTATGGCTCTATCTTGATTTTTGCTGCCATAATCATACTTGCTTTCCGAGCAAATATGGATTTATTTTTAAATTATGTTCACTTAATCGTCTTCATTGTTTTTGCCCATAATGCAGTAGGTATCGCCACGGGACTAGGATTGGCACGACTTTTCAAACTGCCCAAACCAGATCAAAAAACTTTGGCTATTGAAACTGGAATTCAAAATTCAGGATTAGGATTAGGCCTTATTTTCGCTTTTTTCGATGGCTTAGGAGGTATGGCGATCGTGGCGGGTTGGTGGGGTATTTGGCACATCGTATCAGGATTAAGTCTTGCTTATTTTTTTAAAAATAGAAGCCTTTAATAATTTATTCATATTATCAATAACATAAAATAATACGATAAAATACCTCCAAATATGAAAAAATACATTTACTCACTTATCTTTTTTACTCTACTGCAATTTTCAACTTTTTCTCAACCCTACACTGAACTGGGTACCCTTAAGTTTCAGAAATATTCAGCAAATCAAAATGAGGCTAATGAATATTCAGCGGCTGTTTTCATCCCCATTGAAACAAAAAAGAATAATTATTTGATTTTTGGAGGTGGGTACAATAAACTTTCACTTAAAAATTCATTGAACCAACCAATAATTAGCAATTTCGGAGCTATATCTGTCCAGCTTGGTAATGTCCTTAATTTAGATAATAATCGGAGCCTAACTGTTATAATGATCCAAAAAATTAGTTCCGATTTTGATGATTTATCTAAAAAAGACTATCAAATAGGTACAGTAGGCTTTATAACCAAACAATTAAATAAACATGTAAAGTATAAGCTGGGATTATTTTATAATCAGGAGTTTTGGGGTCCTCAGATATTTCCAATTCTGGGCTTTGATATCATAACCTCTAACAAACTACGTTTTTTTGGATTACTCCCTCGAATGATCACCCTTGAATATCAAATTTCAAAATCAGGCTACCTCGGCTTTAAATTTAATATGAAAAGAACCTCCTACAGATTGGCGCAACAATATGCACACGGATATGTTCAGGAATTTAAGATTGAAACCCAAGGTTACATCGATTATTACCTCAGTGATGTTTTAACCCTTTTTGGTACTTTTGGTTATGCCCCCATTCGCAAATACAAAATTTTTGATACAACGGAATTATTATCTCAAGATAATTTAGCCGAATTTGATAATCAAATTATGGCTCAAGTAGGTTTGGCCATTCGTATTCGATCTGAGAATTAATTTAAAATTCTAAATTTTTTCAAGTACCAATTTTTTTTAACCCTTCTAATGACTTAAACCTGTCTATCATGATCTATAACCTAATAAAATATCTATTGAAAATCACCATTTATTCTTATTTCAGAAGAGTATCGATCGTGGGTCAAGAAAATATCCCGACCAAAGGACCTGTAATTTTTGTGGCCAATCACCCAAGTGCTTTGATAGATCCATTAGTTGTAATTACGGGAATTAAAAGGAGAATACACCCCATCGCTGCAGCTGAATTCTTTGGTGGTAAGATTAAAACATGGATATTGAAAAACAAATTTCATATGATTCCAGTCTACCGACCAGACTTATATAAAGACACACCAGAAAAAAGCAATAGAGATATGTTTACCCATTGCCATCAATTATTACTTAATCAAGGAGCGTTATTGATTTTCCCTGAGGGTACCAGCGAGACGGATAAAGGTGTTCGAAACTTAAAAACTGGAGCTGCCAGAATCGCTCTAGAGGCTGAACGTTTATCCAAAAACAAAGTAAATGTTAAAATTATTCCTATCGGTTTAAATTACAGTAATTCCCATAAATTTAGAAGTGATTTATTTGTAAAAGTAGGCCCTCCCATCTTATCAAAAAACATAAATTCAGATTCGAATAATCAAGTAAATGATTTGACAGATTTAATTAAAAAAGGGCTGATTGACACACTACTCCACACCGGGTCCAAAGAACTAAATAAACTCACCAATTCGATAGAGAATTTCTATCAAAATTACTTAGAGGAATCAATGGACATAAAGAAAAATGATGCTTTTAGCCATTTCAAAATTCAAAAGAAGGTAATTGAAGCCACATTGTACAGCCTGGACAAAAATAGAGAAAAAGCAATCAAAATTTCTAATCGTATCAAAAGACATTTAGATAGAAATAAATCTGAGGGAATTTATTTAAACGATGCATTTAAAAAAATATCATTTGGAGAAGTTGTAAAACTAATCTTTGGACTTCCATTTTATCTTTTAGGTTGTGTTCTTAATTTGTTGCCTTTTTTTTTAGTCAAAAAAATCTTTCAAAGTATTGAAATTAAAGAAGCATTTAGGGGTTCTTCGGCTATGATGATTGGATTATTAATTTTCCTGTTTTGGTATATTTCAATAGGCATAATGTCAACGTTCATCACAAGATTACCTGTAGTGGGAATTTTTATTTTTCTAGTGGGATATCTCTCGGGTTTATACGCGATTTCATGGTCAAAAATATTTTTTATTTTCTCTCAAAAATTAAGGGTATATAGAATGAAAAAAATAAAAAGCAAAGCATATAATGAGGTACGAACTGAACAAAAAAAACTACTTGAAGCACTTAACGAATTTCGTGTTGTCTTTGATTCAAAAATGAATTAATTTTTATTTAATTTCAGGCACTAAAGGCTATGCCAAATGAAGTTATTAATTCTTCAATGAGATATAATACAATAACTTTCAACAGACCAATGATGACTATTATTAAATCTCTTTTATGAAAAAAAATGTTTCTAAGGAAAAGAAAAATATTCATAACTCGATTTAACTTATCTTTTTAATATTCCTTTATTATTTACTTTTAAATAACTGATAAGTGTCCTGCTATTACCGAAATCAATAGTAGCTGCTATAGCAATTGAACCATCTGATAGGGTCAAAATAGCTTTTCCAATATCATTACCAGTCGTCAAACCAAAATGGTTTTGATAAGATAGATATTCGTCAGAAACCTTTCCAAACTGATTGGTACGCTTAAATAAAACTTGGTCATTATAGGTCTCCTTCGAAATAGAATCTTCGTAGTTATAAAAAATACCAGTAATTATCAAATCATTTTGAGCGCCAATTGTGACATCCATTCCTCCGGAATTAATATCTAAAATTGAACTATTTAAAAGTTCTTTGAAGACTAATGTCCCTGCTTTTCTTATGCGAAAAAGGAATGGAAAACTTCTTGGATCAACAGAGTTATTACTGGTGCTTGTGCCAACTATTATCACATCCTCTGTTTCCGTATAAATAAAATCACCTACTTCATCATTAAAATCAGCGTCTCCTTGGAATTCAAATCCATATACATTATCAATACTTGACGAACTTCCAATATCAGTAAAAATCGCAAAGGTTGCGTTTAAACCTGCTTCACCCTGATTTCCAGATTTTCCTGTCCTGCCGATTACACCAAGATTTCCATCCGATAATTCAAAAACACCAATGGCAAAATCATCCACATCATCGTATCCAAAGGTTTTACTCCAAAAAACAGTATCATTTTCAATAGATCTCTTAGTAAGATATCGTTGTTTTTCAGGTCTGGTGGAATTGTCTCCCTCTTCTTTTTTATTTGTGCCACCTACAATAACAAAATTTCCATCTCTAGTTTTAATAATATCACCCACTTCCCAATAATAATCAGCATCACTTATAACCTGTTTGCGGATAATGTTATAGTTATTATCGAGTTCACACCAAAAAATTTTTGATCCTATGCCATTTACATTATCGTCTTTTGCTGTGAAATTAGCACAAAGCAAATACCCACCATTTACAGTTTTGATTCTAACCGCTTGATCATCAGTAATTCCAAAAGTATACAAACTATCATCTGAGAATAAAGTTTGAACATCAAAGATCTTTTTTTTAATCAAATTCCCAACCGTATCAATTTCGAGAATCACTATATCTTTAGAGGCTCCAGATGCTGAGCTTTCTTCATTACCCAAAATAACTAAATTACCCTCATTTGAAATGATCATATCAACGACTTCATTTGAGCCTGAAATTCCATAATATTTAATAAAGGTATCTATTGGTCTTGGTCCATAATCTGGTTCGACCACACAGCCATATGTCATTAAGACAACTACGAATAAAATGAAAATAGAATACTTACCAATCATTTAAATTCCTTGAGTTTCTGAGGATTGTAAATAGAGTAAGTATAGCCAAAAGAAAAAGAAAGCATATCCAATGAAAAATCATCTTCAACAAATGCCAAGTCATATGTAGACAGTGGATTATTACTCCATCGATTATCTGGGTTAATATAATTAAGCAGTGCCTTGTTAAATGAAGCTTCAAAAGTTAAAAAATGTGTTTTTACTCGCATTTTTAATCCCAAAGATGCAAATACAGAAAAATTATTTTTAGTGATAAGACCTAAGCCTTTCAAAGAAAGATCCGAATCAAATTTATATTCAGTCCCTCCAGTTCGATTACCCTCTAAATATTTTGCATCCAATAAATAGTCATAACTGGCCCCTGCAGCTATATATGGAACGAAGCTTTTAGCTAAATCATAGTTAAAATTATATCTTAAAAACATTGGCATTCTTAGAAAAGATTGCTGATGTGTGACCGTTGTCGATAAGACAGCGAACTGAGCTATCTCAGTTGTTCCATTGGCTTGAAGGCTATCTCCATAGGTAATGTAATTATCTACGCTGTATTGTGAATTACGAAATTCAAATCCTAAACCTACCTCCAAGCCCCAATCCAAATACCGTTCTGCCATCGCATTGATAAAAAAGCCAGTTCCAGAACCTCCATTCACCGAGGCTCCCACGGGAGGTTGTCCATCACCATTATAAATTTTGGAAACTATTCCCGTATTTCCCGTACCGAAGGTTCTGATAATATTGGGATAACTCTTATTCACACCTGTCCTTAAACCTACTCTAAAAATGGGCTGAGACCTAAATTTTCTATATAAGTCGTACAATTCAGCAGGATCAACTTTAGCATCTAGTTTATGCTCTTTATCTGCTTTTAGCAGTTTAATCATGTACTCATCAGCCTTCGGCTCATTATCTAAAAAAATATAAACCTTAGTAATTAGTTTGAGCGCCCTTATCTTTTCCTCACTGGTGTATCCTTGGTCACCCAAAGATTTGTCAAATCCTCCTGTAATATTATCAACAATGTTTACCAACCTACCTGCATCATAATCTTGTTCGGCAACCAACAACTTCTGAGTCCAAGTCTGTGCAGATAGAAAAAATGTCGAAAGCAACACAAAAAAAGTGGCAACTAATTTAATGTTAAAAATACCCACTAACCCTACTTATTTTCCGTTTTAGAGACCCCATTTGACTCTAGCTTTTTTTCCTTTATACTTGAACTATTAACCTGAATTTTGGAATTTGAAGCTTCATCACTGGGCTTAATCTTACCAACACATGTCTCTACCCAAGGAATTTCATTAACATCTCCCACGTACTGGCGCCACTCAATATCCGACATATTTCGAGAAATGTAATTACACAAATCATCAACCATTTGAGTTGGCTTAAGTGGAAATCTTCTGAGCAATCCATCTTCGGCTGCAGTTACCAAATATCCTCCATCTGGATGAAAGCTGGCATCCCATACCCAGCCTTTGTGATCAAGAATAATTGTTGGTAGATCATAAATATTATCTGGATTCAAATCCCAAAACCTTACTGAATTATCGTTACTTGAGGCGGCAAGTAAAAAATCATCTTTTGAAAACTCAACGTCGTTTACTTGTGCTGAAAATCCCATCAGCTCTGGACCATACTGTGTATTGTTTTTTCTATCCCAAATGAATGCATAACCTAAACCATTATTAATATTAAGACCTCCTATGGCCAAAAATTCACCATTATGACTAAACTTAATATCAAGAATAGGCTTTATATCCATATCCTTTCTTACTATTTTTTTAGGTGACGATTCTCCCTCTAAATCAAATAAAATGATTTCTCCATTCATCGAACCAGCAGCTAAATATTTCCCATCGGGAGATATGGCTATAGTTTTTGTCGTAGACTCCAACTCTGCCAATAAAACAGATTCATTGTAACTGTTGAGTAATATTTTTTTATCTGCACCGACACTGGCAAACCCAAAATTTCCATCAAAAAATACCAAATCATAGACAGCGCCTTGATGACCCTGAAGCTTCTTTGGTTCTTTAAAAATATCATTTAGATCAAAAAGGTCAATTTCATCTTCGCTAGTCCCCAAGGCGAGCCAACGCTCATTTGGACTTATATTCACCACCCGGTTAACATTAGATTGGCTGTATACCTCGATATATGACCTGTCATTAAAATTCCATTGTAACAGGCGGCCATCACCACCAGCAGAGTACATTTTAGAACCATCTTTCGAAAACGTTACACTTCTTACATTTACCACTTCTCTACCGGGTCCTGCTTGCGTATGCCCATGGTATTGATTTAAAGCCGAATCCGCCCTAAAAGCAGCTGCATCTCTACCCTCCTCTGGAGTTTTTTCATATTGATCTAATTTTAATAAGCCCTTCAATCCATAATAAGCTCCTGCATAGATATCCCCATTATATTGCTTTTCAGGTTCTTTGTAAGCAATAAAAAAATCATAAGCCTGTTTGGCTATTACTCCTCTCAACTGATCATCAGGAACATCTATTGCCCTGAGAGCCATGGATTGAGCTACAGCTTGATAACGTAACTTTTCTGATGTTTTTTGAGCCTGAACAGCAAGTTTTTCTTGTAATACTGCATTGTCTAGCTGCACAACCGCTTCCATCTTTGCAGAATCTGCCAAAGTCTTTTGATAAACAGCATCTTTTGTAGCTATCTCTGCCTCATTTTTTGCTATTTCCGCTAATTTCTGAGCAGCTGTAGCACCATCTCGTTGAATGTTTGCTTCTCTTTCAGCAACTCTTGCTTGTTCCAAGGCGGACAAAGCTTTCTTCTCTTCTTCTTTTGCTTTTTCCGCACTGATCAACGCTTCAGAAGCACTTGCTTTAGCTTTCTCTGCATTGTCTTCCGCCAAATTAGATTGAGTAACTGAATACAGGGTTAAAAATATTCCCATCACTGCAAAAGCACCAAAAACTAATGCAAGGATTCTACTATTCCTTACTTTCTTTTTTTGTAAGAGAGCCTTGTTTCTTTGCTCATTTTCATATGCACGCTCTGAAGTTTCCAAGAAAACCATTGCTCTCTCGAAAGCTTCATCGTAGCGGGTAGCCCATACAATCGTAGGTCTATTTGAAATACGCCAATTAATAGCCAGTTGTAAATCTGGCATTTGCCATAAACTTGCCTTGCCTTCCTGAAATTTTCTTGAGGCCTCAGAAATATTCAGATACATATCAGCAGATTTACTCTCTTCTTCAAGCCACTGTTTTAATCTGTCCCAAATTCTCATCAAGCTCTCGTGCGAAATATCGATAACTGTTTCAGAATCAATTTCAACACCATGTGGTGGCATTAAAAGGGATCTTCCCGGTTCTCTAAATCTGTTTACCACTCGGGCTACATCATCTTCAGATACACCAGCAATTGCCGCAAGGGTACTAAGTTTGGTAGGTCGTCTGATTCCAGTGTTTTCGGCACCTTTTTCTGTTAATGCCTTGAACATAGATTCAGCGATTTGACGTTCTCTTTTATTCAAAAGATCAAAGGCCTCATTAGCGTGTTGTGAGAGCGCGCTTTTTAAAGTTCCAATAGCATTATAATGCTCAAGATCAATGGCCTCTGTATTCTGACGAGAGGACACCCAATAGCCCCAAGTACGCATTAAAGCATGTTGTAAAATAGGTAACTGATCAGGATTGTCGCCCACATCATTGAGAAGTTGCTGTGTTAATCGAGGGGTAATTTTTCCACCACCAACAGCAATAGGACCTTCGATAACCATGCGTTTTTGATCTCTAACCATTTGTGGTATTAAATAGTGAGAATCATTGATAAATTGAGTTAAATCAAGGTATTTAGCACATTCTCCGATAAAATCAGAGCGCATCGTAATTGTCACGTATACGTCTAATTCGGGGCTCTCTACAGCTTCAATTAGCAAATTAATAAAAGCAGCAGACTCATTTTCGTCTGAATTTTTAGACTCTAGCCTACTAAAACGAAAAAGTTCTTCAAATTGATCAATTACAATAAGTGTATTAATTTTTTGATCTTTGTTGATCTGTTTTATAACCTCTACAAGCCCGAGACTTGAGCTTCGTAATACGGTACTCACAATTGTACGTTCAATCTGCTGATCTTTTTCTGCAAGATCATGGTAATCTTTTTTGTATCTAAGTATGGACTCAGCGAGGTTATCAATTGGCCCAGAGCCAGGTCTGCTGACCATGGTCTGCCAATTGGAGCCCGCTGCTGTCATCATGCCTCCTTGTAATGATGGGATAAGTCCACAATACATGAAAGAGGATTTACCACTTCCTGAAGCACCTAAAATAGCTAAAAATCTACTTTTTGATAATTTAACTAAGGCATCATCACTTTGGCCTTCTCTCCCAAAAAACAAATAGGTTTCTTCAACACCAAAAGGTCTTAATCCCGGAAAAGGATTGAATATCTCGGAGATATCAGATTCAATAATTTCTTCTTTATCTAACGTCTTGTCACTCATTTTTTACCTTCCAGTAACTCTAAAAATGGTTTCAAATGGGCCATATTAAATTCAGACTGATCACCCAATATCATGGTATTATTTTTTTTAAGATAAT
>PYIJ01266088.1_pt1 | contig 18258 bp, 16 predicted proteins | sample 3578051 | NCBI WGS metagenome assembly PYIJ01 (sample SAMN08408021, study PRJNA431606) | Marine metagenome isolate SA_KN192-05_S13_5m, whole genome shotgun... | biome: marine; feature: oceanic pelagic zone; material: water; isolation source: surface water sample, 0.2-0.8 um fraction ... | reverse complement strand
GAAGAAAAAAGATTTATATGCTGAATTGCTTCATTTTCACTATCAACAATTTTAATTGCAATTTTTAAATCTAAGAATTCTGTTGCATAATGCTCATCATTAGCCACCTCTAACTCAGGAAAGTCATCTTTCATTTGTTCATCAATAACTATTTCTACATCATTTTCTTTTAATGCATCAATAATTTTTGACCCATGTTTATCGTATGTATCTTTGTGAAGAATAAGAGTTTCTAATGCATTACATACACCTGGACGTTGTACTTTTGAGTTGATCACAATTGGAATTATATATTCTGCTTTTGCATCACTATGAATATAGAGATGAACATTCCCATCACCATCCAAAATAAAAGGGACTTTCGAATTATCAACAAGAGTTTGAATTAATCCTTTTCCACCTCGAGGTACAATTAAATCAATATATTCTGTCATATTCATAAATTCAATAGTGTCTTCTCTGTCCTTACTTTCAATAATCTGAATACATTCTTTTGGTAAATCATTTTGTTCTAAGGATTTTTGTAAAGTTTTTAAAATCATTAAATTTGAATCTAAACAATAACTAGAGCCACGGAGAATAGATGCATTTCCTGACTTGAGACATAAACCAGAAACATCACTAGTAACATTTGGCCGTGCTTCATAAATTATTCCTATGACGCCAAAAGGTGAACGAATTTTACTAATATCCAGTCCATCTTCTGACTTCCAAGATTGTGTAACTTGTCCTACTGGATCATCCAATGGGATAATTTTTTTAAGTCCATCGGACATACCTTGAATTCTTTCTTTGTTTAGAGTCAATCTGTCTGTGAGTGCAGCTGTTAATTCAAGTTGTTTTGCGTTTTCTAAATCAACTTTATTAGCATCAATAATCTCATCAACATCTTTTACTAGTTCAGATGCCATATGGTCTAAAATTTGATTCTTTGTTTCTGTATTTACTGTTTTAAGCTGTTCTGCAGCCATAACAGCATTTTTACCGATTTCTTTAAGCACATAACAAGAATAATTTGATTTGTTAGAAAGTAAAATTTTTTAAAGAATTAATAAGTTATCTTTATGAATTACTACTGTGTTTTCACTATTTTTTGAATCTTCAATTTCTTTACTTGATAAATTTACAACTCCCCTACCAATTAGAGTGTTTTTTGTGTTTTTTATCTCTACACCACTATTTTCTTCAAAAGTTTGATTAACCTTTAATACACCTTTTGATAGGAGTGAAGCGTCTTTTACTAGTGCATCCTCTGCGCCTTCATCAATAATAATTTCACCATCAATTGTCATTCCAAATCCAATCCAGATTTTTTTAAGTTTAATATTCTTATTTGAAGGTTTAATAATTGTTCCAATTTTTACATCATCAATTACTTCATCTACACAATTTGGAGACCAGGAAATTATTTGGGTTTCAATTCCTGAAAATCCAGCCATTTGTGCAGCCATAATTTTTGTAGAAAATCCTCCTATGCCTTTTCCTGAAACAGATTTAGGGATCAATTCATTAAGTTCTTCCGAGTTATACTCAATATTTTCTATTTTCTGAGCTTCTTCACTTATTTCAGGATCCGAATCATATAAACCCTCTTTATCTGTAATCAAAACTAACTTATCTGCTTTCAATATGATAGAAACTATTGCTGAGAGCCTATCATTATCACCAAACTTTAATTCTTCAGTTGCAACGACATCATTTTCATTAATTATCGGCAATATATTTTTAGAAATCAGCCCATTTAGTGCTTCCGTGGTGTTTATAAACTGACTTCTATCTTCCAAAACATTTTTAGATATAAGTATTTGAGCAATATTTATATCGTGTTTATTAAATATCTCTTTATAAGTATTTATTAAACTTACCTGTCCTACTGCTGATGCAACTTGTAATTCTTTTAAATTTTTTGGTCTTTCTGATAAGTTCAATTCATTAGCCCCAGATTGAACAGCACCTGATGTAACAATCACAAAGTTAATATTTTGTTTTCTATACTTTTTAATAGAGCTCGCAAGAGTATTCAACATATCAAAATTAATTTCAGCATTATCGAACAATGTATTTGTTCCAATTTTTAAAACAATTAATTTGTTACTCATATGAAAACTCGTGTCCGTTTAAATCTACTATATCACCCTTTTCAATTCCTCTATTTTTTAACTCATTAGAAATTGATGATTTTTCAAACCTATAAGAGATTTCATTTAAGACTTCATGGGAATTGCCCTTTAGGTTAGTGATTTTATCTACTTTTCTTCCTGATACAATCCAGCTATCTTCATATTGATCAATAATAAAATCATCTGATTCAATAAATATTTTTTCGAAACTTTTATTTACTCTTTTTAATTCCTGAAAATTAACTCTATTTAACTCTTTTACGAGTTCATCAATACCTTCGTTTGTTAGGGTTGAAATATTTATAAAGTCTGGAACCTTTTTGTTTAGGTCTGATTTATTAACAACTTTTAGAACCTGTAAATCTTTGTATCTTGGATCGAATTTTTTGACCTCTTTTTCAAGTAAATCAATTTGTTGGTTTACATCATATTCAGAGTTGTCCGGATCGAGTAGATAGATAATATATTTTGTATTCTTGAGATGTCTAAGTACAGATTTACCAAGTCCAGTTCCTTCTGCTGCTCCGCTAATGAGTCCTGGTAAATCGCATATTGTTACCATCCCATAATCGTTTGTATAGGCTCCCAAGCTTGGGCTTATTGTTGTAAAGGGGTAACTGTCAATTTTTGAATTTGAGTTTGTAATTGTTTGGATCAATGAACTTTTTCCTGCATTTGGTAATCCAACTAAAGCTAAGTCCGTAATCAAACTTAATTGCAGATTAATTTTCATTTTTTTTCTTTTTTCACCCGACTCACATATTTCTGGATTAGGATTTCGTTTAGATAGCATATCCTTATTCCCTCTACCTCCCTGTCCTCCTTTGCAAATAAGATATTCTACATTTTCTTCAATTAGTTCTGCTATCAGTTCACCTTCATAAAATATTGAAGTCCCTAAAGGTATTTTCAACTCTAAATCTTCTCCATTTTTACCATTTTGAAGATTTTTTTGAGCATCTTCTCCATTATCAGCTTTAAATGAACCTTTAGATTTTAAGTTTGAAAAGTCGAAAAGTTTAGAATCAGTTTTAAATGTTATAGAACCCCCGTTTCCCCCATTTGCGCCATTAGGGGAAGTTTGAGAACTTTTAGAGTTAAAACTTACAGAACCAGAACCGCCAGCACCTGATAAAAGATCGATTTCAATATTGTCAACAAACATGACATTAAGGGATTATGTTTACTAGTTTTCTTCCATTTCTAGTTGAATATTTCACAGTTCCATTCACTTTGGCATAAAGAGTATCATCTCCACCCTTTTGAACATTGTTTCCAGGATGAATTTTTGTTCCTCTTTGTCTTACAACGATGGAGCCTGCTGAGATTTTTTGACCATCAAAAACTTTAGTCCCGAGCCGTTTAGACTCTGAATCTCTACCATTACGGGTTGAGCCACCGGCTTTTGTTTTTGACATTTACTCTTCTTCTCCCGATTTGCCTGATGAAATAGATTTTACTTTAACAATTTTAATATCTTCTCGATAACCTAATTTTCTTCTAATACCTGATTTGTTTTTGTAAGTAAAAATATTAAGTTTTTTTGATTTTTTTTCGTCTACTAGTTCAAAATCTACTGAATAACCTGATAATTTTTTTTCATCAGTTATCATTGAGCCTTTTCTTGCACTCATTAAGATTGGAGTCTTTGATTCAATAACGAAATTTGCAGGCACAGATAAAATATCACCTACACTTACTTTTTCCTGAGAAGCACCGACTTTTATAACAGCGTATTTACTCATAACTCAACTACTCTACTACGACATCTGTTTCAAGTAAATCAGTATCAACTGAATTATTAGAAAAAATATCACCAATGATTAAGCCTCTACCATTACATTCTTCACATTCATCTGAAAAACTTTCAATAAGTCCAGCAGAAACATTTTTTCTTGTCATTTCAACAAGTCCTAATCTTGAAATTTCAAAAACTTGCGTTCGTGTTTTGTCCTTTGCTAATTCTTGTTTAAATTTATTTAATAATTCTTGTTGTCTTCTTTGAGTTTCCATATCAATAAAATCAATAACAATTATTCCACCAATGTCTCTTAAACGTAATTGTCTTGCAATTTCTTCAGCAGCTTCAAGATTATTTTCAAATACAGTCTGTTCAAGACTGTCTTTACCAACAAACTTTCCAGTATTTACATCAATAACTGTCAAGGCTTCTGTTCTGTCAATAATTAAATGTCCACCAGATGGTAACCATACTTTTCTATCTAAAGCTTTTTTAATTTGATCTTCAATGTGATATCTCTCAAATAAATCTAAGCTATCTTCATACTTTTCAACAATCCCACTTAGTTCAGGTGAAGTATCAGATATATACTGCTTGACATTATCAAATTGTTTATTATTTTCGATTAATAATTTTTTAAAGCCTGAATTTAAATGTTCTCTTATGACTTTAATTGAGATATCTGGTTCTTCATGAATAAGAACAGGGGCGCTTCCAGAATCTTTACTTGAGGTAGCTTCCCACTCGCTAATTAACTTATCAATATCATTTTTGAGTGACTCCTCACTTACACCTTCTGCAGCTGTTCTAACAATAACTCCAAATCCATCTGGCTTAATTTTTCTAATGATTTTATCAAGACGGCTCCTCTCTTCATCAGGTAGCCTACGTGAAATTCCTTTTGTGCTTGAATTTGGAATTAATACAAGATACCTTCCAGGAAATGATATTTGGCCTGTAAGTCTTGCACCTTTTTCTCCCATTGCATCTTTAACAACCTGAACCAAAATTTCCTGCTCTTGTTTTAGTAGGTTTTCAATTTTCGAATTACGTTTAGAATTTGAAACATCTGCAACATATAAGACACCATTCTTTTCTTCACCTATAGATACAAATGCTGCTTCCATTCCAGGTAAAATATTTTTTACTTTACCAAGATATATATTTCCTACAAGAGATTTAGATTTAGCTTCTGCGGTGTAATATTCAACTAAAGTTGCTCCTTCTAATATTGCAATTTTAGATGATCCTCCCTTGAAGCTAATTAACATCTGTTTTCTATCAACAAAAGGAACTGGTAATGGAGTTTCTCTGAACCAGGTCTGGCGGTTGGCTTTTTTGTAGTCTTCTTTTCTAGTTCTTGATCTAGAAGTACCTGACTTTATTTTTACTTTTTGCCCGTTGTACCGCTTAGTCTCAGTACTACTGTACTTATCTTCGCTTTTTCTTACTACTTTCGACTTTTTGAAAATACCAAACATTAAAACCTCCATATTTATGATGTGAATATATATTTAAAAACTTCATATTCCTAGGTTAATAGGCTTTAAATATTAAATCGTGATGTTATTTTCTATAAATATTCTATTGGTTATCCCAAAAATTATAGCAATAGAGACCATTGAAGAACCTCCTAAACTTAAAAGTGGAAAAGGCAAACCAGTAACAGGTATTATTCCAACAACCGTAGATATATTTACAAATATTTGAAATAAAAGTAATGAAATGAAGCCAGCTATTACAAATTTATCAAAATCAGAATTTGAAACTATTAGAATCCTCCTCAGCCTGCTTATTAAAAGGCCCCACAAGCCAAGCAGAAATAAGATCCCAAAAAAACCGAAGTTATATGCAAACGCAGCAAAGATGAAATCCGTTGTCTCAACGGGTACAAAAACTTTTTGAATGTTTTCTGTCGAGAAATATTGTCCAAATAAACCCCCACTAGAAATTAGCAATCTACTTTGCGCTTGAGAGAAATCTAAATCAGTTGAAAAGAACTCATTTATCCTATCAATTTGATATTGAGTAACAATATTTACATTATCAAACCGTGACCCTAATTCGAGAAATAGAAAAAACAAAAATAAACTGATAAGAATAATCAACAAAAAATAGCGTATCTTCAAATCTGAGAGTAGCAACATTGATAAAAACACGAATGAAATTATTAAAGCTGTTCCTAAATCTGGTTGAAATAATATAGTAAGTACAATCCCTAAAATTAGAAAAATTAATAAAGCTTTATTAAAATTTTTTGAAAGATAATTTGCGATGAATATCACAATAATTACTTTTGCAAACTCTGAAGGCTGAATATCGATTGGACCCAAATCAAACCATCTTCTAACTCCCAATCTAGGCTGGGTAGTAAGTAATACAGTCAAAGCTGAAAAGGCAAGAAAAAATAGAATATTTGAATAATATTGGAGATTTTCAATAGATAAATATGTAAGTAAGAAAAACACTATTACCGATGCTAGAGAAAATACAACCTGGCGGGTCAGTATGTTGTTGACATCAAACTCTAATCCCTCAAATTCTGTAAGAGTATAAAGAGTAAACCAAGAAATAAAAATAAAAATAAGAAATATAAGAAAAATAAATAAATTGGTTCCTTGGGGTCCTAAAAGAGTAATTTGCCTATTGTTCATTCTGTAATCTCTCCATACTTTACAGGAGTTAAATCAGAGCCAATTAGATGTTGAATAATTCTCCTACTAATAGGTGCTGCGATGGCACTACCTGATCCGCCTTCTTCGACAACAGTTACTATTACGTGATTTGGATTTTTAACGGAGTCAATTCCTACGAACCAAGATGTATTATTTTTTTCACCAGGGTTTTGGGCAGTTCCTGTCTTTCCTCCTATATCGTTTGCTTTTCTACCCATAACTTCAAAAGCTGCGTATGCTGTACCATTTTTGTTTGTCACAAGATTTAAATCATCTTTTAGAAAAGTAACCAACTCATTTGAGATATTATATTTTTTTAGTTTAAGATTATCAGACACAGCAATATTCAAATAAGGACTTGAAGAAGTTGATGTCAAAAGAGTTTTATATGCATTTGCCACTTGTATTGGTGTTACTGTAATAGCACCTTGTCCTATAATTAAATTCATTAAATCTCCGCCTAACCATCCTTCAGGTCTCACTAAATCTGGTCGGGTTATAGTCCATTCTTCAAAAACTTCTCTATCAGGAATAATTCCATTTCTTTCAAATGGTAAATCTATATTTGTTAACTCACCGAAACCTAAATTTCGCGCATAGTCTTGAAGTATTGACTCATTTTCAGTCCCTTCATACGTTCTCCAAATTTTTAATGCTATATCCCAAAAATATACATTGCATGATTGTTGCATTGCAGAGCTTAGATTTACCCTTCCATGTCCATCTTCTTTCCAATCTTGATAAACTTGTTGAGACCCATCATCAAAACCAAATGACAAACTTCCTTCACAATCTATACGGCCCCTCCTAGAATTTAAACCTTCTGGAAAAAGACCTTCATTTTCTGCGAGCCAATATGAAACAACCTTAAATACTGAGCCGGGAGGGTAAAGTCCTTGTATTGCGAAGTTATTAAATGCTTGTATCCTGTTTAATTTTTCATATTCTTGATTGGATATTCCATCTATAAATTGATTGGGATCAAAGTCAGGAATTGAAACCATTGAGACAATTTCACCAGTATTTACATCTAAAACGATAGAAGCACTCCTTATTACTTCATCCAGAGTGTCTTCGTTTTCGTTTGCTAGTTCAATGCCCTGCAACAACGATTCTTTAACAACCCGTTGTGTATCTATATTTAGAGAAATATTAATGTTTTGACCTTTTGTAGGAGGGATATATTCAATAATGTCACTTCCTCTAAATGTTATTTCTCCTGGTGTTCCAGTTAAAGTATCTTCATAATATTTTTCAAGTCCATTCTTACCTACTTGCAATGTTTGTTTTGTATGTGGAAATTCTTGAAAATCATCCGAAGTTGGCCTACCAACGTATCCAATGACGTGAGAAGTAAGGTTGTCATAATTATATATTCTTATTGGAAAGTCAAATATTTCAAATGCATCTAGTTCAAGAAGTTTCTGCCTTTCTGTCGCAGAAAAATCACTAATATTTTCAATTACTTGAATTTTTCTTCTATCTAGAAAGAGAGTTACTAGATCATCTTCATCAAGTTCAGGAAAATTGTATTTAATAAATTGTTCATAAAATTCTAAATTTTCATCATTTATTTTTCTTAGGTTCAAAAATAAATGTGGTTCCATAGTGGAGGTAGCTAGCCGTTCACTGTTGATATCAAGTATGTCTCCCCTGGGTGGAGTTATATAAAAAGTATCCAGTGTTTGGTTATCAATATCACTTAAAGCCGTTTCTCTTGATAGAACTTGTAAATCAAATAGAAATGAAATTATGTATATAAATAATCCGACTAAAAATAAAGCATATACATTATATCTTTTGTTTAAGAACATTTTTCTCTATGGTAATGTTCAAAATTCTAAATAAAAAGTAATTGACTAATGATGATACTAAAAGAAGGTACAAAAACTGGGGTTGAAGGAAATCAAAAGAGTAAGTGAAGCTATACAGGAATACTCCTGCTACAAAAGCGGCTAAGTCCTGAAAAGTATTTTTGCTTTGGTTGTTTGTTAGAAAATTTAATATGACACACGTTATCAAAAATTTTGCACTAGTGAAACCTAAAATATTTGATGAAAATAATGAATCATAGTAAATTCCTGCAACCAAAAAAATCGATATATAGAAATTTGAAAACCGTCTTGTTGATACATAGAAAAGTCCAATATAAAAAGGCAAAAATAGAATATATTCAAACACAAATATTGTATTAATTAATAGTTCAGAAAAAAGTAAAAGAACAAAGAGTACGATATTAAATATATTTCTAAGGTAAATCATTTGCTTTAACTACATAGATGTCAGTGAAGGAAAAATTAACATCTTCTATTTCAAAAGATGTGGATATTTTATTTTCATCGACTGTTAAGTTTATCTCATTTAATGAAAGTATTGGAAACCTCGATGGTTGATCAAATTTGGAATCTGTGAATATAAAGTCAATATTTGAAGTTAACTCATTTACAGATGTTGTGTATATCAACAACTCCTCTCCATTATTTTCTACTAGATACTCATTTCCAAATTTATCAATTGCAGGCATCGAAAATTCACTATCATATATAAAAATAACTTCTGAATGATTTTGAAAAATTTTATCAACAAATCCAATGACAAATCCCTCTTCATTAACAACAATATCATTTTTAACAAAATTTTTATCATATCCACCTGAAATAAGATAATGGTTTTCTTGATTTCTCATAAATGGTGATGTTTTGATGTAAAAGTAATTAAAAATATCAACTGATTCAATCAGATTTTGGTTTGCTTCTAATTCTTCCTTTAACAAATCATTCTCAACTCTTAATTCTCTTAGTTCTAAAATTTCATTTTTTAAACGGACGTTTTCATTAATTAAATTATTTCTCGTTTGAAATAAATCGGAATTAAAAAATTCAAAATATTCATTAAAGCTTATATCAGAAGGAACCAAGAAGTTTATTCTTTTGGAAATTGTTGTAGAGATTTCTTGATTTGAAAAGAAATCTAAAACCATTACTGAAAAAGAAAAAAATACAAAAATGATATAAATTATGTAATTTCTAACTGTTAAATTAGCATCCCTCATCTTTAGTTAGGTTTTGGAGATGATTTTAATACTGACTTATAATCAGCGAATCTCTCAAGACAAATTCCTGAACCTACGACCACAGTACTTAACGGATCCTCTGTCATGTTTATAGGTATACCAAGGTCCTCAGCAATTTTTCTATCTATTTGTTTAAGTAATGATCCACCACCTGTAAGCCATGCTCCATATTTATCGATATCAGAGACTAAAGCTGGTGGTGTTTGAGATAAAGAAACTCGTACTGCTTCAATTATTTCTTGAACAACGGGACTTAAAGCTTGTCTGACATCAGAAGCTTCTAAAAGCACTTGCTTAGGGACACCTTTGACTATATCACGGCCAGTAACAGTTACTTGAGGTTCTTTATCAAATTGATAGGCAGAACCTACTGCATGTTTTAAGGACTCTGCAATCCCTTCATCAACTAACATAGAATGTTCAGCTCTTAACCATTCAATTAGTCGGTCGGTCATATCTTCTCCACCTACTCGTACTGAATTGGCGTTTACTATATCACCCATGGAGATAACAGCAATTTCAGTAGTTCCTCCACCTATATCAATTACCATATTTCCAAAAGGTTCATATATCTGTAATCCAGCCCCTATGGCTGCAGCCATAGGTTCTTCTACTGTAAATACTTCAGAGGCACCAGTCGCATGAGCAGCTGTTTCAATTGATCTTTGTTCAACGCTAGTAACACCATTTGGTACACACATAACAATTCTCGGGCTAGTGTAAGACCTTCCTATTGCACGAGTTAATAATGTCTTTACTAACTCTTCTGCCATCTCGATTTCAGAAATAACTCCATCTCTTAGAGGTTTGATAAGTTGGATTGAATCAGGGACCCTTCCTACGAGATTTTTTGCTTCCTCACCGACTGTCAATATAGATCCATCTTCTTTATTCACTGCAATAAGAGTAGGTTCGTCAACCATTACTCCAACACCTTTTACATAAATAAGGGTATTTGCGGTACCTAAATCAATAGCAATATCATTACCGCCAAAAAGTGAACGTCTTAAATTAAAACCAGCCATGTATATCTAGACTAATAGACTCAATAATCAAGTAAAATAAAAATTTAATTGTTGAAGAAAAGGCCTAATTCTCTTTCAGCACTTTCTTCTGAATCTGAGCCATGGACAACATTTTCTTCTAATTTGGTAGCAAAATCTGCTCTAATTGTTCCAGGGTCTGCATCTGAAGGATTTGTTGCACCCATAATCCTTCTTACTTCACTAACTACATCTTCCCCTTCAACCTCCATGGCAACAACAGGACCACTGGTAATAAATGACACTAAATCTTGAAAGAAAGGTTTGTCTTTATGCTCTCCGTAATGTTCTTCAGCTAATTCACTACTTATAGTCATCATTTTCATCTTCGAGATTTTAAAACCTTCTTGTTCAACTCTATCAATGACTTGACCTACAATATTTCTTTTTACTCCATCTGGCTTAACCATAAAAAAAGTTTTCATGTGTATTCCTTTTTATACTCTCCAACTAAATATAAACTTCCCGTTAATATAGATGGATTCTTTGAAAGATTAAAATCTTTAATTGTACGAGTACTGAATGAAATATTGTTTGAATTCAAAAAATCTTCAAAAACTTTTTTGTTTTCTTGAGCAAAAAATGAGTTATCTTCAATAAGAAAAATATTTAAGAATTTTTCATTTGCAATCCTTTTTATAAATTCAATAGTATTTTTATCCTTTTTCATACCAATGTAGATATCTAACCCTTTTATTTCTGAATTAGAACTGCAAAAACTAAGTAAAGCATTCAAACTTTCAATATTATGGGCACCATCGATAATTTTAAATGGTTCTGTTGATACTATTTCAAATCTTCCCGGTACCTTTTTGAAATCATCTACTGAGTAGTTATTTGTTTTATTTTTTGTATCTAAAAGATATGAAATAGCATCCAATACTTGTAGTGATGTAGAAAAATTCATCATTTCATAGTCAATTGATGAGGTGCTTAAAGCTTGGCGATCATTAAAAAAAATTGCTGCTTCATCTATTTCAAAATTATTGTGTACATAATCTTCGTGTCTTTTGTATAAATCATATTCTCCAAAAATTATTTGTTTTGGATTTTCTGATATGTTGATTTTTTGAATAAAAATTTCATCTAATGTATTTCCAAGCAATTCTGTATGGTCAAAACCAACATTTGTTATACAAACGGTATCAGCATTAATAAATGATGTTGTATCGTACATACCTCCAATACCAGCCTCAACAATAAAAATATCAAGATCTAATTGAATAAAATGGAGACAAGCAATGAGAAAGATTACTTCAAAATATGCGAATTCAATATTGTTTTCTTCTTCAAATTTAATTAACTGATCTAAATAAAAAGATAGTTCTTTATCCGGAATGTCATTATTATTAATTTTTATTCGCTCGTTGACTTTTACCAAATGTGGTGAAGTAAACATACATGTTGCGACATTATTTTTTCTTAATAGTTCATTCAAAAAAAAGGAACATGATGTTTTTCCATTAGTACCAACAATGGAAACTGATCTTTCTCGGAGAGTTTTTAAATGATTTTTTTCAAAAAAATTATGAAGAATATCTAAATTTTTATTTTTTTTACCTATTTTTGAGTTTAAATATTTATCAAATTCATCAGACACTGAATTGATCCCGTGTCTCTTTCAAAAGTTTAATTTCGTTTTCTACATCTAGAATATTTTGCTTTTCTTTTTGAATAAGCTCTTCTTTAGCGTTCTGAACAAACTTTTCATTTTCTAAACGAGATTTTGAGACGGAAAGTGTTTTTTCTAGATTATCAATTTTTTTATTTAGTTTTTTAATCTCAATATCAATATCAATATAGTCATCGGCAAAAAGGAAAAATTCTAAATCACCTGATTGAAATATTATTTGTTTTTGATTTCCATCATCATCAGCCTGACTGAATTCAATATTTCCAATTTTTTCGAGTTGATTACAGAACCAATCTTCAACTTCTTTTTTAGCATTAATTTTTAAAATGTCTTTATTTTTAAATTGATAAGTTGCTTTAAAATTTCTGATTTGAGAAATAATCTCTTTTAAATTATCAACAATATCACTTTTTACATCATCACTTTCTTTATAGGTTTCAGGCCATGAATTGTTGATTAACAAACTATCATCGAATGTTGACCAAATTTCTTCAGTCACATGAGGCATGGCAGGATTTAGTATCTTTATACTTTTAAGAAATACAGATCTCAATACAAACATTGTTTCGTTTTTTGTTTCATCGTCATTAATTAAATTTTTAGAAAATTCAAAATACCAATCAAATAGATCTGACCAAATAAAGTTATAAATCAATTTATAAGCATCAGAAATTTTATATTTTTCAAAAAGTTCATTGAATTCAATTAACACTGCATTAAATTTATTGATTATCCATTTATTTTCTGGACAATTAATCTCTTCTAATTCTTTGTCTTGTAAATCATTTGGAGAGTACATATGTACAAACTTTGCACCGTTCCAAAGCTTGTTTGCAAATTTCTTTGCGGCAATTGTCCACTCTTCATCAAAAGGAACATCCTGTCCTGGTGCTGCTTTTTCTATTAAAGAAAATCTCAGAGCATCTGCTCCATGTTTTTCAGAAAGCTCAAGAGGGTCAATTGTGTTTTTGAGACTTTTTGACATTTTTCTTCCTTTTGAGTCCCTGACCAATCCATGAATCAATATATCTTTAAAGGGCACATCATCATTAAAATTAAGCCCCATCATGATCATCCTTGCTACCCAGAAAAAGATAATATCGAATCCTGTTACAAGAAGTGATGTTGGATAATATTTGCTCATATCATTACTATCTTCAGGCCATCCAAGAGTAGAAAATGGCCAGAGAGCAGATGAAAACCAAGTGTCCAAGACATCTTTATCTTGAGTAAGTTGTATTGTTTCTGAAAGATTATATTTTGTTCTTACCTCTTCTTCTGTTGAGGCAACATAAATTTTACCTTCATCATCATACCAAGCAGGAATTTGATGCCCCCACCAAATCTGTCTTGATATGCACCAATCTTGAATGTTGTACATCCATTCAAAGTAAGTTTTCTCCCAGTTCTTAGGAATAAACTTCATATTGTCATTTTCAACTTCTGCTATTCCTCTATCAGCAAGCTCTTTTGTCTTTACAAACCATTGATCAGTAATCATTGGCTCTAGAATACTTTTTGACCTATCCCCTTTTGGAAGTTGAATAGTGTGTTCGTCAATCGCTACTAATTGCCCTAGTTCTTCTAATTCTTGAACTATTTTTTCCCTTGCAGCAAACCTATCTAAACTTCTGTAGGACTCTGGCATGAATTCGTCATCTGACATTGTTCCATCTAATTTCATACAAGAAATTATTTCTAGATCATGGTTTACGCCTATTTCATAATCGTTGAAATCATGGGCAGGGGTAATTTTTACACACCCGGAACCAAAATCTTGATCTACATAGTCATCTGCAATTATTGGGACTTCTCTATTAACAATTGGAATTATTGCTTTTTTACCTATAAATTTTTTATATCTCTCATCATCTGGATTTACAGCAACTGCGGTATCAGCAAGTATTGTTTCAGGTCTTGTTGTCGCTATTGTAATGAAGTCATCCCCACACTGATATTTAACACTCCACAACTTACCCATTTCTTCATCAAGATTTACTTCCAAATCAGATACTGCTGACATTAATTTTGTATCCCAATTAACCATTCGGGAACCTTTATAAATAAGACCAGAATCATAAAGTCCTACAAAAACTTCTCGTACAGCATTAGATAGTCCTTCATCCATTGTGAATCTTTCACGAGACCAATCACAACTCATACCAAGTTTTTTCATTTGGCTCGAAATATTTTCTCCCGATGCTTCTTTCCATTCCCATACTTTTGATATAAAATTTTCACGACCAACGTCTTCTTTTGTAAGACCTTTTTCAGATAATTCATTTTCAACAAGTAATTGAGTAATGATGCCTGCATGATCTGTACCAGGCACCCATAATGTTTCAAAGCCTTGCAATCGTTTGATTCTAACTATTACGTCAATGATTGAATGTTCTAAAGCATGACCCATATGTAATGAACCAGTTACATTGGGCGGTGGTATTACGATTGAGAATTGTTTATCAGACTCAACTGGTTTAAATTGATTTTTTAATTCCCACTCTGATTGCCATTTCTTTTCAATACTTAGTGGTTCGTATGAATCATCAAGCATAGATTCAGGCTGGTTTAGAGTCTTTTTTATCTTTGCTCTGTCTTAAAACCATCTTAGGTTGAATATCGTCAACCACATTTTCTTTATCAATAATAATTTTTTCAATGTCTTTTCTTGAGGGAGCTTCGAACATTTCATCAAGAAGTAATTTTTCGATTATTGATCTAAGACCTCTCGCACCAGTTTTTCTTTCAAGGGCTAATTCTGCCATTGCATCTAAAGCTCCATCAGTAAAGCTAAGCTCAACATCATCTAACTCGAAGATTTTCTTAAATTGCTTTGTTATTGCATTTTTTGGTTCAACAAGAATCTTTATTAATGCATCTTTATCTAATTCATTAACACTAGTGACAACAGGTAATCTTCCAATAAACTCTGGAATTAAGCCATATCGTCTCAAGTCTTTTGGCTCGACATTGTCATAAATTGTACTTAAATTTACATCATCTTTATTGCTCAAACTAGTGTTAAAACCAATTGAGTTGTCGCCAAGTCTTTTACCAATAATTTGATCTAGGCCATCAAAAGCTCCACCAACAATAAACAAAATGTTTGAGGTATCAATTTGTAAATATTCTTGTTGAGGGTGCTTTCTACCACCCTGTGGAGGAACTTGTGCAGTCGTGCCTTCTAAGATTTTTAATAAAGCTTGTTGTACACCTTCTCCTGACACGTCTCTAGTGATTGATGGGTTGTCAGATTTCCTAGTAATTTTATCGATTTCATCGATGTAGATAATTCCTTTTTCAGCCTTCCCAATATCAAAATCAGCAGCTTGTATAAGCGTGAGTAAAATGTTTTCTACATCTTCTCCAACATAACCTGCTTCGGTTAAAGTTGTTGCATCAGCTATTGCAAAGGGTACTTGTAAAATTTTTGCTAAAGTTTGGGCCAGTAGAGTTTTTCCACTTCCTGTAGGGCCAAGAATTAAGACATTAGATTTTTGAATTTCAAGTTCATCACTTTTTGCATCATCTTTATATATTCTTTTGTAGTGATTGTAAACTGCGACCGAAAGTGTTTTCTTTGCTTCAGATTGTCCAATTACAAACTCATTCAAAGCATGGTTAATTTCTTTTGGTAGTGGTAAATGTGTCTCACTGGTTGATTCGAGCGTCTCAATTTTTTCTTCTTCGACGATCTCAACACAAAGTTCAATACACTCGTCACAGATGTAAACGCCAGGACCAGCGATGAGCTTGATTACTTGTTTCTGTGACTTACCACAAAAACTACATTTTAACGGATCAGTAGACGATTCTTTATTAGCCATAAAACCTACCCTGTCGTTATTTTTTGTCTGCTAACTCCCTTTGAGTTAGTACTTCATCCACTATACCGTATTCCAACGCTTCTTGCGCGGTCATCCAAAAATCTCTGTCAGTATCAACAGCTATTTGTTCTACGTCTTTATCAGTAAAATCAGCCAAAAGACCATTAATTTGATTTCTCATATCTGTAATCAATTTTGCTTGAATTTCGATGTCTTTTGAAGTACCTTCTGCACCACCTGCTGGTTGATGTAACATTATTCTTGCATGTGGAAGAGAGTATCTTTTTCCAGGTGTTCCACCAGCTAGTATTACTGCACCAGCTGAGGCTGCAAGTCCCATACACACTGTTGCAACATCTGGTTTGATGTATTTCATTGTGTCATAGATTGCAAATAATGATGTAATTGATCCACCAGGTGAATTGATATAAATATAAATATCTTTTTCTGGATCTTCAGATTCTAAATGTAATAATTGTGCCATTATAAGGTTTGCTACACCATCATCAATTGGTGTGCCAAGAAATATAATTCTATCTTTTAAAAGCCTTGAATATATATCAAAAGCTCTTTCGCCTCTATTTGTATTCTCAATAACTGTAGGTACAACATAATTTGAAGGCTCTTTTTTCATGTTATTCTTCCTCTCTTGTGTCTGTATCTTGATTGTACACATCTTGAAGATATACTTTTTCACCATTTTTGTCCACTGAGCTACCTGACTTTAAAACATGTAACATAGCTTTATTTCTAAGTGATTCAGCTTCAAGATTTAATCTACGAGTAGTGATTTCAACCTCGTCAAGGCTATCTAATGTCTTTATATGTTCATCAATAAGTGCAGTATCTTCTTCTTCTAGTTTGATATCTAGTTCTTCAATTACTTTATCCAGAATTACTACCATGGTTAAATTTCTTGTAGCCTGCTTATTTAAGTCATCTCTCAAGGCTTCTTCAGTTAATCCAGTAACTTGAAAGTAGTCCTCCATTTTTATATTATTTTGAGCCAATTCATTTATAAAATTTTGAAGAATACTGTCCATCTCAGCAATAACTAATTGCTCTGGTAGTTCAATCTTTGCCTCTTCAATTAATTTATTTGTTAGTTCACCCTGGTATTGAGAAGCTACTTGTCTTTTTTTAACCATCTCAATATTTTTTTCGAGCTCCTCTCTTAAGTTTTTTATATCATCGAATTCTGTTGTGTCTGATACCCACTCGTCTGTAAAGTCTGGAAGTATTTTCTCTCTAACTTCTTTTACCAAAACAGTTATCTCAGCATCTTCTATCTGTAATTGTGGAATGTTATCGTTTAGTTTTACGATTGCACCGGGTGAAACACCTATCAATTTAGAATCAAGCTGGGGTGTTAACATGTTCGTTCCAACCTCATATAAATAATCACTGTAGGCAAAGTCTTTAAGTTCTTCATTATTTTTCTTTGCTGAAACATTAATCAAGGCATAATCTCCACTATCAAGTGATCTTTCTACTTTTGAGACTTCAGCAAATTGAGTTCTTACTCTATCTATCTGATCGTCCATTTCTTCATCGGTTGGCTTAATTGAATCAACTTCAACTTCTTGCTCTAGCTTTGGAAGTTTCGATAATGTAGGCCATAAAGTAATTAAAACCTCAATATCATAGTTTTTATCTTTCTTCTCAATCTTCTTTATGACTGGTCTAGTGGCAGGATTTAATTCCTCATCTTTTAGAATTGTGAAAAGATTTTCTGGAAGATACATTTCAATTGCTTCTTCATTTATTGCATCTTCTCCGACTTCTCTTGTAACTATGTTTGCTGGTATTTTTCCAGGCCTAAAACCCTTTATATTCAAATTTTTAGATATTTTATTTATAGCTTCATTCTTATATTGATCAAGATCTTGAAAATCAACTTTTAAATCGAGCTGCTTTTCAAAATCACCTGCATTCTTTACTTTATATTTCAACTTTTCTCCTAAATAAGGTGGGGTGACCGACGGGATTTGAACCCGCGACCTCCTGGACCACAACCAGGCGCTCTAACCAAACTGAGCTACGATCACCTCGGCGCTCTCGATAGGACTCGAACCTATAACCTACAGATTAGAAGTCTGTTGCTCTATCCATTTGAGCTACGAGAGCCTCTCGAGCGGGTGAAGGG
>PYIJ01333470.1_pt1 | contig 18259 bp, 6 predicted proteins | sample 3578051 | NCBI WGS metagenome assembly PYIJ01 (sample SAMN08408021, study PRJNA431606) | Marine metagenome isolate SA_KN192-05_S13_5m, whole genome shotgun... | biome: marine; feature: oceanic pelagic zone; material: water; isolation source: surface water sample, 0.2-0.8 um fraction ... | reverse complement strand
TGAAAAAACAAAAACCTTTGAAGAACTAGCTATTGAAAAATCAGAAGACAGAAAATCAGCTAAAAATGGAGGAGAAATTGGATGGATAAATTCAGGCGGTAATTTTTACCCAGAATTTGAAAAAGCGGTTTTCTCACTTAAAACAGATGGTGAATACTCAAAGCCATTTAAAACTCCTAATGGATGGCATATTGTAAAAAGGCTTAAATATGAACCAATTGGCGACTTGAAATCAATGAGTTATAATCTTAAAAATAAAATCCAAAAAGATGCTAGAGCTCAAAAAACAAAATCATCATTTATTAACAAGTTAAAATCGGAATACCAATTAAAAAGTATGCTTAACATGAAAGAATTAGTAGGTATATTAAATAATAAAAACTTTAATTATGCAAATATTGAACTAAATAAAAAGGTAAAAAATATAAATAATATAGTCTTAACTTTTTCAAACGTATCCTACACAAACTTTGACTTTATTAAATATTTAGAAATATCAAAACTTATTGTAAAAGATAAAATTGATGAGAAACTAATAAAACAACAATTCGGAAACTTTATAAATCAAAATTTAATTGCTTTTGAAAAAACCCAACTTGAAACCAAACATCCTGATTTTAAGGCTCTAATGAAAGAGTATCGAGATGGTATTTTACTTTTTGAGATTTCGGATCAAAAAATTTGGACAAAAGCCATAAAAGACACAGCTGGCTTAAAAGAATTTTATAGTTCAAAGAAAGATACTTGGAAATGGCCTAACAGAATTAACGGAACATTATTTACATCAGAATCTAAAAAAACCATAAATAAAGTTAAGTCATTGAAATTGAAAAAATTGCTTAGCAATGATTCTATTATGTCTATTCTAAACACAGACAATCTTTTTAACTTAAAATATGAAAACAAAATTATAGATAATTTTAATAAATATAATCTAGCTTTTGAAGATTTAGAAAAAGGCTTCAATGGTCCATTTAACCACCAGGAAAAATGGATTCTTATTTATGTAGAAGATAAATTACCACAAAGAAATAAGGAGCTAAAAGAAGCAGAAGGAATTATTGTTTCCGCATATCAGAATTATTTAGAAAATCAGTGGCTCTCAAGTCTTAAAAAGAAACATAAAATTTCTATCAACTTTGAAACCCTTTACAGTATTAAACAAAAACCTTAATTTTTGACAAATTCATTGCCAACACGTTTTATTTTTTTTTGGTTAGTCCTGCTTTCTGTTTCTTGCAAAAGTGAATCCAATGAGAAGAACTTGGCTAGATTTAAGAATGTCTATTTAAACGAATCAGATATTATAAATGAAATTCCTATAACTTTAGACCAAAAAGATAGCGCAATTTTTGCAAATAATTATATTCATAAATGGTTGGTTAATCAAATGATTATGGATAAATCTGAAGAGATGATTCCTTTGGAAGTTCTGAAAGTTGAAAAGAAAATAAATAAATATAAAATGTCTCTAATTTCTTATGAATTTGAGCAATTTTATATCAATAAAAGATTGGACACTTCAATAAGCAAGTCTCAAATAAATAAATATTACGAAAACCATTTAGATGATTTTGTATTAAATGATTATGCAGTAAAGTGCATGTATTTACAGGTACCAAAAAAATCAAAATTCATTAAAGAAATTAAAAGAAATTACCATTTAAAAAATGAAGACATGATCGATAAAATAATGGAAATTGGTCAAAATGAGGAAGTGACACTTTATTATAATCCTGAAGAGTGGGTGTTTTTTGATGATTTGCTGAAACAAATACCTATTTTAGAAAAGTATTCTAAAGTTGAATTCATCAAGAAAAAAAAGAAGGTTATTTTAGAGTTTAACAATTATTTATATTTTATTAATGTCTTTGATTTTATCATTAAAAATGGAACTTCTCCTTTGAGTTTTGAAGAGAATAAAATAAAAAGTATTATTCTAAACCAAAGAGCAAAGAATTTAAGAAAGAAATTAAGACAAGATTTGTACAACGACGGAATTAAAAATAACTTAATAGAAAAGATTCGACAATGAAAAAAATAATTGTAATATTTCTATTAAGTTTTACTATTCAAATAAATCACAGTCAAGAAATCATAGACCAAGTAGTTGCCATTGTTGGAGAAAATCCAATTCTTTATTCTGAAATTCAAGGTCAGAAACTTCAACTTCTTCAACAAGGAATGGAGTTAGATGCAGAAATGGATTGTTATTTAATAGATGAATTTATGATTCAGCAACTACTTATTCATCAGGCAGAAATTGACAGTATTGAAGTTACAGAAGATATGGTTAAGGTTGAGCTTAATCAAAGAATACAATATTTCTCAGCTCAAGTTGGGGGCACTGAAGCGCTTGAAGAGTTCTATGGAAAATCTATTGAAGAAATAAAAGAAGAGTTTTTTGAGCAAATTGAAGACAAAATGAAAGCCCAAAAAATGCAACAAGAGATAACAGGAAATATTATTGCTTCTCCAAAAGAAGTTCAAAAATTTTTCAATAATATCCCTATAGACAGTATACCTTTTATTAACAGCAAAGTCAAAATTTCTCAGTTAGTAATGGCTCCAAAAATTAATTATTCCCAGAAAACATCTACCAAAAATAAGCTGCAAAGCATAAAGAGAAGAATATTATCTAATGAAATATCTTTTTCTGTTGCTGCAGAGTTTTATTCTGATGATCCAGGATCTAAATCTAACGGAGGAAATTTTGGTTGGGTAAGTAGGGGCGACTTTGTCCCAGAATTTGACGCAATTGCTTACTCAATTCCTTTAAATGTAATTTCAGAAGTATTTGAAAGTCCATTTGGATTTCATATTTTAAAAATTGAAAAACGAAGAGGAGAACAATATTATGGTTCACATATTCTTATTAAAAATGAAATAAGTGAAAGTGCATTAGCAGATTTGAAAGTTAAATGTGACTCTATTTTAGCAGAAGTAAAGAATGGTAATATATCTTGGGAAAATGCAATTTTTCAAAATTCTACAGATCCCATCGCTGGGGGAATAATATTTAATCAATCTTCAGGTGATATGTATTGGGATATGAAAAATATAGATAAATCTTTATTTATTGGGATTAACAATTTAGAGATTGGTCAGTATTCAGATCCCATTTATTATGAAGATGAAAAAGGAAATATTGGATATAGAATTTTAAAATTAGTTGATCAAACAAAACCACACTTAGCAAACTTAAATGACGATTATGGTTTTATTCAAAAATACGCAGTTAATCAAAAGCAGATAATTGAAATGGATAAATGGGTAACTAAAACAGCAAAAAATACGTATATTAAAGTAGAGGAAATGTATAGAAGTTGTCCAAATATTACAAAATGGAATATTAAATTTTAATTTTGTTGTTTAACAACCAACCTTTTTAATTTGAAAAACGTTTAATTGTTTAAAGTTATTTAAACTTTGTTTAGTTTTTGAGCTTAAAAAGTAAACAAAAATATAATTTACTATATTTATACAAATTATTTTTATGAATTTATTTAAAAAACTCAATTTACTATTAATTCTGTTATTGTTTACTATTTGTTTACTTTCAAGAAAATATTACTCTCAAGCTACCTACCACTATGTAGGAACTAATAATTTACAGAATACTAACTCTTCATTTCCTTCAATATACGGCAATTTTTTTCGAGGAGTTAAGCATCAAATATTAGTTAGGGCTACTGAACTTCAATCAGCTGGTATTTCTGCGGGAAATATTACTGGATTAGCATTTGATATAGTTTCTAATAGTGGCAATGTTTTAACAGGTTTTGAAATTGAAATGAAATCCACAACACAACAATCTTTAAGTACATGGAGTAACAACAATTTAATTACATATTATGGACCCTCCTCATTCACGGATCAGCCAGGATGGAATCAGCATGATTTTTCCTCCCCTTTTTATTGGGACGGCACATCAAATATTGTAATTCAAACTTGTTTTTACAACACCGGTTGGTCACAGAACGCAGTAATGAATATGTCTGACTACGGTTATAACTCTTTAATATATCGAAGAAGGGATAATTCTTCACCATGTAATTCAAATTGGATAAATGGTGTAGAAACACAAAAACCTAACATAAGATTCTCTTGGGTTGATCCTAGTAGTCCTCCTATAACAGATTTCTCAACTAGTGGAACTAGTACATGCAGTGGTTTAATCAATTTTTACGATCAAACTTCTAATTCACCAAATAATTGGGTTTGGAATTTTGGAGATGGGAATACATCCACTCAGCAAAATCCTACACATACCTATAATTCATCTGGTAATTATACTGTAGAACTTATTACATCCAATTCATTCGGAAGTGATACTATTACATACAGTAATTTAATTCAAGTAAATTTGACAAGTACTCCTCCAATAGCACCAACTTGCACACCAACAACTGGAATTGCTGGATCAAGTGGCAACTACGGTATTACAGAGTTTAATTTTGGGAATCTAAGTAATATTTCAGGTTCTTCTTCTGAAGGATATTCAGATTTTACATGCGATTCTTCGTTATTTTACATAGGTCAAACTTATAATTTAAATGCTACTCACATTTCTCCAATTCCACAGAACTTTTTTGCATGGATTGATTATAATAACAATGGGGCTTTTGAAACTTCAGAGCAAATTGTTTCAAATCTAGTGAGTGGTGACTCCACTTCTGCAACAGTTTCAATTCCTTCTTTTGGTGTGGTAAATACTCCTCTGAGATTAAGAATTATGTCGGATGCATCTTTTTCTGGACAATTAAATCCTTGCTCCGATCCTGTATATGGGCAAGCTGAAGATTATACTATATATTTAGCTTACAATTTTAGTCCCCCAGCTGCTGATTTTGAAAGTAATAAAAATTATTCTTGTGACGGTATTATTGAATTTTTTGATTTATCCACCAATGTTCCTTACGCATGGTTCTGGGATTTTGGAGATGGCAACACCTCAATTTCTCAAAACCCAACTCATACCTACATTAATAATGGAATTTATGATGTTACTCTAATTTCAAGTAACTTTTATGGAGATGATACAATAACCTACAGTCAATATATAGAAATTGATTCAACCAACTTGGTTATATCTGCTGGTCCTAATCCAATAACAACTAGTTATTGTTGCGATTATGGAATTTCAAGAGTGCAATTTTCTAATGTGAACAATCCATCCTTGGATGGAATTGATGGATACGTAGATTATTCTTGTGAATTCCAAGCATTTGTAGAGCCTGGAACTAATTATGCGTTGAGAATATATACTGGTCCTACTAATTCTCAAGATACCAAAGCATGGATTGACTATAACAATGATGGTGTTTTTTCTAGCAACGAAAAAGTTATGGAAAAAATTAATCAATTTGATCCAGTATCAATAGTTCAAATTCCATCTAATATTGCAACAAATACTCCCATAAGACTAAGAATATCTAGTGATGAAGTTGGAAATAATAATGGACCTACAGACAATGTAAATAGAGGGCAAGTAGAAGACTATGCAATTATTGTAGCAACATGTCCAGATCCAAGTAATATTGTCACTGGGCAAATTTCTAATTCGTCTGTAGAATTAAATTGGCAAGCTGGTGGCATTGAAGATTCATGGAACGTAAGATATGGTCCGGCAGGTTTTGGTGTTTTAAGTGGACTTGGTATTACAGTAAATAATATTTTTGTAAATAATTTTTTTGTAACAGGCCTTGATGAATCAACCAGCTATGATTTTTATGTTCAGTCAATTTGCAGTAGCAATAATAGTAACTGGATTGGGCCATTAAGCAGCTCTACAACAAATGTTATTAATAATTTAGATTCTGAAACTGTAAGTGTATACCCAAATCCCAACAATAAAATTTTCAATATTCAAACAACAGAAAAGATTATGAAAATTGAAATTTTGGATATTCTTGGATCTAAAATTAAAATTATTGGACCAACTACTAATTTGACTGAAATTAATATTTCCAAAAAACCTTCTGGTGTTTATTTTTTAAAAATATCTCTTGAAAATGGAAATATTGTTACCAAAAAAATTCTTTGTAAATAAATTTAAATGATTAGAATAGCATTTTTATTATTATTAAATATTCTTTTTTTAGGAAATTATTTTGCAACCCATCTTGTAGGAGGGAATCTAGCTTATGAATTTGTTGGAGTTCAACCCAATGGTGACTTTAGGTATACCTTAAAATTAAATTACTACTTTGATTGCGGATCTAACTCAAATTGGCAACCACCAGGAATACCAACAAATATGTCCGTTGGGGTTTATGCCCACAGTGACCCTACAAATATTTTACCAACATCCTCTGTAAATTATCCTAAATATGGGGCTACTGACGTTGACATGGTATACAACTCTACAGTTCAAGAATATTTTGAAGTAAATCCCAATAATCCAAGTGGGTGTAATGTTGGAACTACAACATGCGTTTATACTGTCTTATACACTGGTCAAATTGATTTAGCACCAACAAATCCCTCAACAGGACAACCAGTAATCGGTGGTTACTTTTTAATTCACGAGGCTTGTTGTAGAAATGGTGGAGGAAATGGAATAGATAATATACAAAATCCAGGTAGCGCAGGAATGGCTTTTTATGCTTATATACCACCCTATGGATATGAAAACGATAGTCCAATATTCACAGATAATCCAGTTCCTTTCATTTGTTCTGGTGATACTACTACTTTTTTAAATACTGCAAATGATCCTGACGGGGATGAACTTCTTTTTAGTTTCACAGCCCCACTAGATGGAAACCACACTGGTGGTTGGGGAGGATCAAACAATATATTTACTCCTGGTGCTGGAGCTGGACCAGGAGCTAGTTTAACATGGTATCCAAATACATATGATTTACCAATTGAGGAAGTTACATATGCAGGAGGATATTCGTATCAACAGCCATTTGGTCCTGGTGGTTATTACTACATATCAGCTTCTAACGGATTAACCAAATACAAATCCAATAACCAAGGGAAATATGTAGTTGGATTAATGATTAAAGAATACAGAAATGGAACTTTAATTGGAATATCTACTAGAGAAGTACAGCTTAATGTTATTGCCTGCCCTCCCAATAATGCTCCAAACTTAAATCCTTCAGCAGGATCAACCATTACATCATTTACGGTTGAAGAAGGAGACGATTTATCTTTTGACTTCGGTTTTTTTGATCCGGATGTTCCTTCAGATAGTTTGACTCTAACAGTTAATGGACAAATTTTTGATTCAACATTCACATCACCAGAAGCTCAAGTCGGAGGTTATTACGACACGTTATACAGTGACCCAGTTAACGGGATTGATACTGTAGGAACAACATTTACATGGACTACAGGATGTGGACAAGCTCAAGCCCTTCCATACTTTTTTTCTGCATCCGTTTCAGATAGAGGTTGTCCACCTAAAACAACTAGTGTTGTTTATGATATAACTGTAAATAAAACAGATCCACCTGCAAATATATATGGATCATTAATAGAGTGTCAAAATGCTGAAGCTGTTTACACGACTGATGATAACCCAAATATTTCAGGTTACACGTGGGATGTTTCAGCAAATGGTATAATTACTCAAAATTATGGAGACAGTGCTAAGATATTATGGACAGCTCCAGGAACTGGAAGTGTGTTTTTAAAAGCTGTAAATCAATTTGGTTGTGAATCTGATCCGATTTTAATAAACACCACTATCACTCCAGCTCCTATTGTAGATGCTGGTAGTGATGTTAGTATTTGTCTTGGAGATAGTGTTTTGCTTAATGGAACCACATCTGCTCTACCTGGTTATATATCACTATGGCAACCCAATACCAATGTATCTAACCCTACAAATTTGTCAACTTGGGTCAATCCAACTGTAACAACCTCTTACTATTTATTGGTTCAAAGAGGTACATCTTGCATAGGCGGAGATAGTGTTAAAGTAACAGTTGATGTTGGAAATATTGATGCTGGGAATGATGTTTCAATTTGTATTGGAGATACAGTTTCCTTAACAGCTTCTGGAACCGGAAGTAATTTTTCATGGACACCTAACAATAGTATTTCACAAACAAATACAGCTTCCACTCAAGTGTGGCCAGACGTAACTACTCAATATAATGTACAATTTACATCTTCCAATAACTGTCAAGCAGAAGATTCAGTAGTTGTTTTTGTAAATCCTACACCAGGTTCTTCTCCTAATTTTACTTTAAATGGTAGTGCAACTTCACTGGGTAATAACACCTATCAAATGACAACCACTATTAATAATGATTTCGCTTCAATATGGAATAATTCTATGTTAAATTTAAATCAGCCTTTTCAAATTGATGCAGAATTAAATTTTGGTTCTAAAGATGCAACTGGAGCTGACGGTATGGCATTTGTATTGCAACAATTTGGATCTAGCTACAGCCCTTTAGCTGGAGGACCTGATTTTGCTATTTTAAATCCATCTATAATTGTAGAATTTGACACATGGAATAATCAAAATTACAATGATATTAATGATGACCATATTGCTATTTTAAAAGATGGTTCCTCAGACCATAATATCAATAGCTTGCTAAGTCCTGTTTCTCTTGGAAATATTGAAGATGGAAATTGGCATACTACAACCATAAACTGGGATCCCTTATTACAAAACCTAACCATCGATTTTGATGGTGCCCAAGTAGCTATTTTAAATTATGATATGGTTCAAAATGTCTTCAACAATAATAGTGCAGTATATTGGGGATTTACAGCAACAACTGGTGGAAGTAATAATAATCAAAGTGTAAGATTTACCAATACTTCAACATTTAATTCTATCAATGATTTAGTGATATGTGAAACTGATACGGTAACAATAAATTCACCTGTAACAACAAATAATTATTTGTGGAGTCCTAACATTTCTATTAGTGATAATACTATTCAAGCTCCTAATTTTAATCCTTCGACTTCTACTACTTATTATTTCACTGGAACTAATAATTATGGTTGTTTTGTTAAAGATACTTTTCAAATCACAGTAAATGATTTACCGTCAGTAAATGCAGGTGCTGATCAAACAGTATGTGTTGGGGACTCAGTAACACTAAACGCAAGTGGAAATGCATTAAATTTTGCTTGGGACAATAGTATTGTTGATGGACAAATATTTGAAGTCATTAATACTCAAAATTATGTATTAACAGGGACATCCTCAGACGGTTGTGTTAGTACAGACACAGTTTTAATAAATGCTTTGACATCGCCCTCCACTGATGCTGGAAATGATATTAATTTATGTATAAATGATTCTGTACAATTACAAGCATCAGGTGCGGACAATTATTCATGGTCTCCAAATACATTTTTAAGCGCATCAAACATTCCAAACCCATGGGCAGTTCCTACTGTAAATACGACCTATATTCTGACTGGAAGTTTAGCAAATGGATGTACTAAAGATGATACTATCTCAATTGATATTAATCCATTACCAGTTTTAACTACTTCAAATGATGCAATAATTTGTGAAGGTGATACTATACAAATCGAAGTATTTGGAGGGAATTCGTTCAACTGGTTGACAACTAATAATATTTCAAATTCTACAGTCAGCAATCCGCAAGTTTGGCCCATCTCTACTACTACTTATAAAGTTTTAGCTAGTGACATTAACACCTGTGCTGATACTGCGGAAATTACCATAACAGTAAATCCTAAACCAACAGTTAATGCTGGATTGGACCAAGATATTTGTTTTGGAGATTCTACTTCTTTAAACGCTTCAGGAAATGCAGTAAGCTACAACTGGAGTAATGGAATAACAAATGGAGTTTTATTTGAATCTATTATTTCACAAGACTATATCTTAACTGGAACTGGTATAAACAATTGTGATAACCAGGATACTGTCACGGTTAATACACTAAGTTTGCCAATTATTAATGCTGGCCAAGATGAGACAATATGTATTGGAGATTCTGTACAACTTCAGGTAACTGGAGCTAACAATTATTTGTGGACTCCAAATAACGACATCAATAGTAATACAATTTCTAACCCTACAGTCTATCCAATAATTCTCACAGAATATATTGTCACAGGAACAGATATCAACAACTGCTCTAATAAAGATACTATCAATATTAATGTCAATTCTTTACCTATACTCACTACATCCAATGACTCTGTAATATGTGATGGAGACACAATTCAAATCGAAGTTTTTGGAGCTACTAGTTTTAATTGGCTAACAACTAACAATCTATCTAATACCAATATAAGTAATCCTCAAGTTTGGCCAACTTCTACTACAATCTATAAAGTTTTAGCGAGTGATATAAATACTTGTTCAGATACTGCTGAAGTAACTATAACTGTAAATCCTAAACCAAATATTAATGCTGGAATAGATCAAAATATTTGTTTTGGGGATTCTACTTCACTAAATGCATCAGGAAGTTCTGTGAGCTATTCTTGGAACAACGGTATTACCGATGGAATACTTTTTGAGGCTATTACAACTCAAGACTATATTGTAATAGGTACTGATATAAATAACTGTAGCAATCAAGATACACTCACTATAAATATTCTTAATCTTCCTGTGATTGATGCTGGTCAAGATAAAACAATTTGTATTGGAGATTCTATACAACTTCAAGTAACTGGAGCCGATAATTATCTTTGGACTCCAAATAATTATATCAATAGTAATACAATTTCTAACCCTATTGTCTATCCTACAAATCTAACAGATTATATAGTCTCAGGAACAGATTCAAATAATTGTTCTAACCAAGATACAATCCAAGTTTTGGTAAATAATTTGCCAATAATAATTACTTCCAACGACACATCGATTTGTTATGGAGATAGCATAATTATTTCTGCATCTGGTGGAGCATCTTACCAGTGGCTAAATCAAGATTCCATTAGTAATATCAATATATCAAATCCAGAAATTTGGCCTTCTTTAAATGCAACTTATGAAGTAATTGTCACAGGAATTAATAATTGTATTGATACAGCTGAAATAAATATTCAAGTTAATAATTTACCTACTATAGATGCTGGTAATAATCAAAATATTTGTTCAGGAGATACTGCTCAAATTAGTGTTTTTGGAGCGATTAATTATCAATGGAGTCCTAATATAAATATTTCATCCACTAATACTAGTACTATAAATGCTTGGCCTGAAGACACTATAAATTATATTGTTTCAGGGATTGATGCTAACTTCTGCATAAATAAAGACACTGTTAAAATTAATATTTTAAACTTACCTATTGCAGATGCTGGTAAAGATTTATGGGTATGTCCAGGAGGATCTTTGACTTTGTCAGCAACAGGTGGAATAACTTATAATTGGTTTCCGGATTCTACACTTAGCTCTTCAGTTGGAACACCAACAGCAAATCCATTTGACGATGAGACATATATTGTAGAAGTAATTGATTCTAATAATTGTATAAATTACGATACTACCTTTCTTAAAGTTGAGTCAGATGTCCCAACTGATGCTGGTGGAGACACATTAACTATATGTAGTCTTACAAATGTAGTTCTAGGTGGTAACCCTACAGCCCCTGCTGGTTCCTTTTATATTTGGTCTTCAAATTCAAATATTACAGACCCAACTATTTCAAATCCGATATCTCAACCTAGTTTTCCAAGTTGGTATACTGTGGAAACAACTAATGATACCTGTTCTGGAATAGATTCTGTTTTTGTTGACTTTTTCAGTGATTTTGCAGGAAATTCTGCAAATGACACCTCTATATGTTTTGGTGAAAATACAACTTTATCTGTCTCAGGTGGAAATTCCTACATATGGTCTCCAATAACAAATTCACAAGGAGATACCATTCTTGAAAACAAATTTTCTGCAAATCCAATTGTATTTCCCTTTGAAACAACAATTTTCGAAGTTTCAATATTTGATACCAATGGATGTTATATAATTGATTCAACAATTATCAATATTAAACAGCTACCAACCTTAGATTTAGGAGCAGACTTATTTTATTGCATAAATGACAGTATTGAACTTTCATCGCCTGTTGATCAAAATTATACTTACTCTTGGTCCCCAAATTATTCAATTTCTAATACCAGTATTTATAATCCTTCTGTTTATTCAACGACTGATACTAATTACATACTAGCTCTAACTGACACCTTAAACTGTACCAATTTCGACACTATAGGAGTAAGTATTAATTCTTTACCAAATGTCACTATTAGCGGTATTGATAGTTTATGTTTTGGGGATTCAACAATACTTAATGCTTCAGGTTCTGCATTAGTATCAAATTACAACTGGTCTCCTAACAATAATCTGTCTAATAACTCAATATTCAATCCGGTAGTTTTTCCAGATTCTAGTTATTTATATTTTGTAACAGCAACTGATCTTAACGGTTGCTCAAATATGGATTCTTTATTCATAAATGTAATTTCGTTACCAATAGCTAATGCTGGTGAAGATACAGCAATATGTCCAGGTGATTCTTTACAATTAAATGGCTCTGGTGGAAATATCCCAGAATGGATAAGTACAACAACCCTATCTGACCCAAATATTTACAATCCAATTTCTTTTACTAGTACATCTACTAATTATATTCTTAAAGTGACTGATACATTTGGATGTATAAATTTTGATACAATACTAGTTGATGTATTCGCAAATGTTGTAGCAGACGCAGGTGCTGATATTGATACTTGTGCTAACGTTCCTATTCCACTTCAAGCTTCTGGTGGAGTTAGCTACGTTTGGTTGGATAGTTTATATATAAACCGCCCCTATGTAGCTAGTCCACTTGCTTTCCCAAATGACGATATAGAGTTTATTGTTGAAGTTACCGATAGCAATGGCTGCATTGGTTATGACTCTGTAAATGTATTTATATTTCTAGCTAACGCTTCAGATGACACCTTAATATGCAAAGGTGATTCTTATCAAGCAAATATATATGGAGATTCACCAAGTGCAGTATTTTGGCTACCTGTAGATGGCGTCTCAAATCCAAATATTGGAAATCCAATATTATCACCTACTGAAACAACAACTTATTTAGTAAATATTATTGATGGAGCAAGGTGTAATATCACAGATACAGTAAAAGTTGAAGTTCCTATGATTAAAGCGACTTTTGATACAGTTATTGAACCAGGCTGTAATGAAATTGAAGTAACTTATTATAATACCTCTGATACAGAACTTAATACCTCTTGGATATTTAGTGACTCTAATATTTCTATAAATAATGAGAATGAGATAGTTAAAACATTTTCTTTTGATTCTGATTATTTTGGAAGTTTATTTGTTCAAGATAGTAACGGCTGTATAGATAGCTTAACCTATAATGGAATTGTATTAAATTTTGATGAATGGCTTGGAGAAGTTAGAAAACCTAATGTTTTTACACCTAATGGAGATAATATGAATGATGAATTCACCATTGAAATACCTGAAAAAACAGAGAAATGTGCTGAGTTAACAATATATAATAGATGGGGACAAATAATATATTTTTCAACAGGAAATGATCTTAAATGGGATGGAAAAAATAGTGTGGGTAGCAAGTCTCCTACAGGCACCTATTTTTATACTCTTACGATTAAAGACCAAAAATTTGATGGCAAACTAAATCTACTTAGATAATTAATTTTATTAATTAAAAGATCACCTTAAAATAATTGGACTCAACTAATAATCTTATGGGTGTTTTTCAAAATATCAAATTATACTCACTTATATTGCTTTCTTTGTTGTTAAGTTCATTAATAATGGGACAAGGAGAATATAAGATTTTTGGACATAGAGGATGCAGAGGAATCTATCCAGAAAATACAATTGAAGGATTTAAAAAAGCAATTTCATTTGGAGTGGATGGGATAGAGCTTGATGTAGTTGTAAATAAAAACCAAGAATTAGTTATTTCTCACGAATCCTACATAGACACCAACTACTGCTTGACTAACAAATTAGATAATGATAGTCTAAATATTTATAAAATGAATAATGCAGAGATCAAAAAAATAGATTGTGGCAGTAAGTTTGTGAAAGAGTTTCCAAATCAATTAAAAGTAAAGGAAAGGAAACCAACATTTAAAGAATTTAAAAAAGAACTAAATGAGTATAATGGTGATATTCTTTTTGAAATTAAATGCGAATATAACTTGGTAAATGAATATTTTCCCGAATATGAAAATTATGCAAAAATAATATTTAAAGAAACTAGATATAGCAAACATTTAGATAAAATATATTTTATGTCCTTTGACTATAGAATACTTAACGAGCTGTTTAAAATAATGCCAAACTCAAAATACATCTATCTATCAAGCAATAAAGAGTTTGAACAGGAAATGAAATTTCTAAACTTTGAGCCATATGGTGTTGGGTTGGATTATAATATAATAAGTCAAAAAATTATAGACTTCGTTCATAATAAAAAACAGGTTATTTATGGATGGACAATTAACGATAAAGAAAATTCAAAAACACTAACTTCAATGGGCCTTGATGGAGTAATTACAGACTATCCAAATATAATTAAGAAGTAACTTCAACCAATTCTTGATTTGACACATAAAGTAAAAATGCTGAAACCTTATTAAATCCACACAATTTAATATTAGATAAATAGTTGCTAACTTGACTAATATCTCTGTCCCCTTTAGAAGTTTTATAATCAATTATTATTGCTTGATTATCTTTAATAATTAATCTATCTAATCTTAAAATTTCATCATCTAAAGATCTAAATTCTCTTTCATTGTAGATAATTTGGTTAGAGTCATAGATAAAACTTAAGGATTTGTTATTCTGTAGTTCATTTAGAATAATTTTGGTTTTCTCTATGTAACTCACATTCAAGTTTAACTTATTTGATAAAGTATCTAAATAATCAAATCCAGCTGAAAAATCTGAGTATACTTTACTTATAACGTTGTGAAAAAAAGTTCCGAAATTCTCTCTCGATGAAAAATTTATATGGTCATGAATATTATTGTAGTAATTGTAATCACTATCAAAAACCAAATTATAAAGCTTACTTACAGACTCAACTTGAGAATCTAGTTCTATTGCTTTTTCTTTTGGAGTAAAAATTAAAAGGTGTTTATTTTCTTCATTATAACAAGGATGATCTTTTATTGTTGACGCTAATAAATTGGGCAAATTCACTATCTTATCTGAATTTTCAAAAGAAAGATAAAGCTGATCTATTGCCCTAGTAAAGGCAACATAATATAAATTTAAAGTGTCCAATAAAACTTCTTTTTCTTCAATTTCATAAACCAACTTTTTATCAAGATGTGATAAACTTCTATTAGACATCTCCCCAATATATAGATCGATATTTCTATTCTCTATATTGACATTTTCAACCCAAGTATATGGGATGTCTATATTGCTTTTAGAGCCCCAATTAGTAAAAGGTACTATTACAACTGGGAATTCTAAGCCTTTAGATTTATGAACTGTTAAAATTTGTATTGCATTTTTCGGAGCATTTTCTACAGATAATTTACTAGCTTTCTGTTGAAAATAATCTAAAAGCTGAACCATTGAAAAGTTTTCTTTTAAAAGAAGATTATTAGACAAATTCATAAAAAAATCTACAAAAGGATCATTGGCATTTAGATGTAACATATTCAAAACAAAACTTAACTTTTCGAAGTCAAAAAAGTTGGAATAGTATTCAAAGTCAAAAATCCTAAGATTGGTCATCACCATTTCAAAGGTTGAATATTTTGAAGAAAAATAATTTTCCAAAAAGTGGTTTAAAATTAAAAGGTCTCTCTCTTCCCTAAATTCAAAATAATTTAATGCTGAAACTAAAATTTTATATGCTAAGGAGGTATTTAAAAATAAACTATCTTCTGAAATAAAAGGAATATCTAAAGATTCACCATTTACAATTACTTTATTGGTAAGTAAACTATTTATAATTTTTAATGCATCTTTTTTGGACCTCACTAAAATGGAAATATCTTTAAAACTATAGCCAGATTCGATTGCATTTAGAATATTTGATTTTAAAAAAAGATCCAAATCAAACTCTGACTTTTCAGAAATATCAATGCTTACCAATCCTTTAAAATCCCTTTGACATTCCTGTTTTAGATTTGTATAAGCTTTTTGAATACTTGAAAAATCTAAATCTTTAACTACTTGAGTAAAAAACCAATTATTAAATTCAACAATATTAACAGCTGACCTCCAATTGTTATCTAACTCTTTCTCTGTAAAAGAATTATTAAATAGAGATTCATAATTATTCTTTAAGCTTTTATCATGAATCTTCGGAAGATCTATAAACTGGTTAACATTGCCATTTCTCCACCTGTATATAGCTTGTTTAGCATCTCCCACTACTAGATTTTGTCCACCAACTGACAAAGATTCATGTACTAATGGAATTAAATTATTCCATTGTAAAGTAGAGGTGTCTTGAAACTCGTCAATTAAAATATATTGGTATTTACTACCTATTTTTTCAAAAATAAATCCTGCTGGTTCATTTTTAATAATATCACTTACCAAGTCGTTAAAATCTGAAATTAATATAGAATTTTGAGCAGATTTTTCAACATTGATCCTTTCGATTAAACTCTGAACCATTGAAAAAGGAACTAAAAACTTATGAACTTCAATTAGTTTAAGTCTATTAGAAACCTGCTTAACTACCGATTTAATCTGTGTAATAATTGAATCGTAAATAATATTTACTGTAGCCAATTCACTTTTACTTAGAGACTTTTTAAACCATTGATCTTTTTCCAACCAAGAATTCCATTTTTCTATATCCTTATAGCTTATATTCGAGAATTGATCTATTGAATTAAAAATAGTTTTCACTTTTCCATATGGTAACCATTCATCTGGTATTTGATGACCCAAAAGAATTTCCTGACCTATTTCACAAGCATCTTTTAACTTTTTCTCAGAAATATTCAACCCATCGTACACTATGCTTCTTAAATTAGCTATTTCCTCAGCAGTCATTGGATTTATAAACTGAGAATTAGATTTGTAGATTATTCTTTTAAGTTTATTTAATTGTCTTTCAATATTGTTATTTACTCCCAATTCAATAGACTCATCTATCATCTTTTCAAGAATATCTAATTGGTTCTTATTTTTAGATACTTCATCAATATACTTGGAAATAACATCCTCTAGAAACTCGTTTTCTTCCAAAATAATATTGTAATTATTTGAAATCCCTAATTCTTTTGAGAAAGACTTTATGACTTTATTAGTGAATTTATCAATAGTCATAAGATTAAAATCTTTGTAATTGTGCAATATTTTCTGGGTAATTACTTTTGACCTTTCAACAACATGAGAGATATCAAAATTATTTTCTTTTGAAATGTCAATGGCAAGCTTGTTTTTTTTACCCTCAATTGAAATTTCATCTAGAGCTGTTAAAACTCTTTTTTTCATTTCCTCAGCAGCTTTATTGGTAAAAGTAATTGCTAGAATTTGCTTAAACCCGAAGTTAGATTTTATTTTAAATAATAAAGAGAGATATGTTTTAACAAGTATATAAGTCTTTCCAGAGCCGGCGGATGATCTATATACTAAAAGTTTCTGCATTTATAATTATACGGATTTTAATGACTCTTTATCTTTAAGAGTAATTAGTGTGATCTCTGGGTAAATACCTACTCTTCCAGGGTAAGCTAAAAAGCCGAATCCTCTATTAACATTAATTATTTGTTCTAATTCTTTATAAATACCAGCCCAATATTTATATCTATATTTAATGGGACTCCACTTTATAAATCCAGGTATTTCAATTCCAAATTGCATGCCATGCGTATGACCAGCAAGAGTTAAATCTATATGCTCTTTATAAGAAATCACCTTTTCTTCCCAATGAGTTGGGTCATGAGACATTAGGATTTTAAAAGAATCAGAATTAGTTTTTTGTAAAGCTAAGTCCAAATCTCCATTTTGTTTAAAACCACCACCCCAGTTTTCTACCCCAATTAAATCAATACTTGATTTATCTATATAAATTTTTTCAGAGTCGTTTAAAAGAACTTTAAACCCCATTTCGTCTTGTAGATCAATAAGCTTTTTTAAATTATTGGCTTTTTCTTCTTTACTGTCCCACTTTACATAATCTCCATAATCATGGTTGCCTAAAACAGAATATTTTCCAAATGGTGCTTCTAAAGAACTAATTAAATCTTTCCATGGTAATAATTCATCGGCAATATTGTTTACAAAATCTCCAGTAAAAAGAATAAGATCCGG
>PYIJ01443045.1_pt1 | contig 18277 bp, 19 predicted proteins | sample 3578051 | NCBI WGS metagenome assembly PYIJ01 (sample SAMN08408021, study PRJNA431606) | Marine metagenome isolate SA_KN192-05_S13_5m, whole genome shotgun... | biome: marine; feature: oceanic pelagic zone; material: water; isolation source: surface water sample, 0.2-0.8 um fraction ... | reverse complement strand
ATTTTTATCTCTTACTGAATTAGGAAATTTTTCACCTCTTTGAATATCTTTTACCGTAATAAGCCCTATACATTTATTATTTTTGTCAGTACCAAGTTCCTCCAAAATCTCCACCTTTTTCAATAATCCTGAAGTCATCTATCCCGGCTTCTCTTAGTCTTGCTCCGGCAAGCATCCCTCCAAAACCACCGCCTATAATTACAACTTCAGCATCCTCTTTTATTGCCTCGCGTGCAATTTCTTGATCAATATATGGATCTTCAACAAAATAAGAGAATTCCCCAGACACCTCTTGATATTGCTCATTACCATCTTGCCTAAGACGTTTATCTCTCTCTTCTCTATATTTTTTCCTGAGATATTCAGGATCGAAATCAAAATTCTCTAATTCAACTGCCATAATACTCCCCTTTGATAAAATATTAGTTTAATTACTGTTTAAAATCATCTAATAAAGAAGATAAAAAGATATCTATTTATTTGCAGATATTAAGTTTAAAAATTCCATTCGAGATTTTTGGTTATCTCTGAATATACCAATCATCCTGCTAGTAATCGTACTTGATCCATGTTTATTCACTCCACGACTACTCATACATTGATGTTCAGCATCAATTACTACTGCCACACCTTTCGGCTGAAGTACTCTATCTATAGTATCTGCTATTTGTGCTGTCATTGTTTCTTGAGTTTGCAATCTTTTACCAAACATATCTACAACTCTAGCTAACTTACTCAAGCCTACAACCCTCTGATCCGGAAGATAAGCAACATGAGCTTTTCCTATAATTGGAACCATATGATGTTCGCAATGCGATTGAAGAGGAATATCTTTAACAAGTACAATCTCGTCATAGCCTTCTATTTCAGAGAAGACTTTTGATAAGATCTCTTCCGGATCTTGAGTATAACCTGCATAGAATTCTTCATAAGATTTTACTACTCGTTTAGGTGTTTCAATTAGTCCTTCACGAGTGGGGTCATCACCCGCCCATGATATAAGTGTCCTTACTGCTTCTTCGGCTTCTTCCCTTGTCGGTTTTGAACTCATTTCTCTTCCTTTTAAAAAATTTACTAAATTTATTGATATCTTAAAATTAGTAAGATTATAGATTAATAATTAAATTAATTATAAATTAGCATCTACTAAATTTAAAAGGAGAACATATGAGCAATTTCGATACGCCAAATTTTTCTGTAGACCTTTCTGGGCAAGTTGCATTAGTAACTGGCGCTTCTTCTGGACTAGGTTATAGATTTGCAAAGATTCTTGCCAAATGTGGAGCAAAAGTTGCTCTTGCTGCTAGAAGAGTAGAAAAACTCCAAGTCCTGGAGAAAGAAATATTGAATGATGGCGGTGAGTGTGCAGTGGTCCCTTTAGATGTGATGGACAGAGATAGCATAAGAAATGCAATTGATGTAGTTGAAAACCAGCTAGGTCTCATAAATACTCTTGTGAATAATGCCGGAATGGTCGATGCTCAATGGGCTATAAAGCAAAGTGAAGAATTAATAGATGGTGTTGTTGATACTAATTTAGTTGGTCCATATCTGCTATCAAATGAAGTAGCTAGGCGGCTCATTAAAAATGAAAAACCAGGGAGAATGGTAAATATTGCTTCTATGGCTGCTTTCAATATAAGTCCCACATCTGCTTCAGTGCTCTATTCAACAACTAAATCTGCAATTGTAAGAATGACTGAGTCTTTGGCTGTTGAATGGGCTAGACATCACATAAATGTAAATGCCATAGCACCCGGAATATTTCATTCCGAAATGGCTGATGCTATGTTGGAGAGGATAGGAGATGTGAGCAAAGGATTACCAAGAAAAAGGATTTGTGTACCTGAGCAAATGGACTCAACTTTATTATTTCTTGTATCACCATCATCTGAATGTGTAACAGGAACCTGTATAAAGATTGATGATGGGCAGACTGCACGGTAACTTACTGTGGGAAATCTTTATTTAAGCTACAGAGAAGGATTTCCTAAAGATCTGACAAGCCCATTCCTAGAGAAATATGACGGCACAATAATTACATATAACGACTTAGAAGAGCAATCTAGTCAATATGCTAATGGTTTTTTTGATATTGGCTTAAAACCGGGAGACAGGGTATCAATCCAAGTAAATAAATCACCCGAAGTTATTTATATTTATTTGGCATGTTTAAGATCTAATCTAATCTTCCATCCTCTAAATACCGCATACAAAGCAAACGAATTATCATTTTTTTTAGGCGATGCTCAGCCATCGATCTTTATCTGTGAAAAACAAATATACGAGAGCATCTCTTCTTTAGACCTGCTTTTGAAACCAGAGAATATTTATACTCTGAATTCTGATGAGAAAGAATCAATTCATCATATAAAAAGGGAAGGTGACCATGAAGTTGTCATGTGTTCAAAAGATGATACCGCCGCATTACTTTACTCTTCGGGCACAACTGGTCAGCCCAAAGGTATTATGCTGTCTCATGAAAACATTGGTTCTAATGCTTTGGCTTTAAAAGAGGCTTGGAATTTTACAACAGAAGACTCTCTTCTCCATGCATTGCCAATCTATCATGTTCATGGCCTCTTCGTGGCGCTTGGATGTGTTTTCATGTCTGGATCAAAGATCCATTGGTTAGATACCTTCGATGTAGATAAAGTAATCGAATTCTTACCTAAATGTACTGTTATGATGGGTGTTCCTACTTACTATACTAGGCTTATTTCAAACCCAAATCTTAATAAAGACATAGTAGGTAATATCAGAGTATTTGTGTCGGGGTCGGCACCTTTATTGGAAGATACTTTTAATCAGTTTCATTCGAAGACAGGTCACTTTATTTTAGAAAGGTACGGTATGACAGAAACCAACATCATTTGCTCAAATCCAATAAAAGGCAAGCGCAAAGCAGGAACAGTTGGCTTGCCTCTGAAAGATCAAAAACTAAAGATTGTCGATGATAACTTTAACAATCTTGATGAAGGGGAGATTGGTAACGTCCAAGTAAGAGGACCAAACGTATTTAATGGATATTGGAATTTACCCGATAAAACTAAAGAGGATTTTACTAATGATAACTTTTTCAATACCGGTGATAAGGGTTTTATTGATGAAGATGGTTACCTCAGCATTGTGGGTAGATCAAAAGATATGATCATATCTGGTGGATTGAATGTTTATCCTAAAGAAATTGAGTCAATAATTGATGACTTAGAAGGAGTAGATGAATCAGCTGTAATTGGGGTTAAGGATGATGATCTAGGGGAAAAGGTGGTTGCTGTTATTGTAAAGAAAGCTGGCTCAGAAATTACTAAAGATGCACTCATTTCTTCTCTTAAGGAAGATATTGCAGGTTTTAAAGTCCCAAAAAATATTATCTTTGTAGAGGAATTACCACGTAATGCTATGGGAAAAGTTCAAAAAAATATTCTCAGGGAGAATTATCAGTAAAAAATATTTATAGTTAGAAAATTGTTTATAATGGCCGCTCAAGCGAGATTGGTATAGTGGTATTACGCAACCTTGCCAAGGTTGAGAGACGAGTTCAATTCTCGTATCTCGCTCCAGCATTTTTACTTTTATGCATTGTCTATAAAAAGAGTTATATTTAGAACGTGCAAGACCTCCAAAAGAAATACCTTAATACATTTGCAGTAAGTTCTGCAGGTGGAGGCGCTTCTGAGGCTTTTCTATCGATGTTCTTGTTATATTTTTATAATCAAGTTCTGGGATTGGATCCTTTTTTATGTGGTTTAGGGATCGCTCTCTCTTTATTTGTGGATGCTTTCACCGATCCCTTAATTGGAGGCATTTCTGATAGAAGTTCTACTCGCTACGGTAGAAGAATTCCTTATATGGCGTTTGGATTGTTTGGTTTTGTTCTTGGCATCTTCTTACTTTTCAATATGCGTCTTGGAAGCAGTCAATTAGCTTTATTTACTCAACTTTTGCTTTTTATAATCATTACTAGAATCAGCAGTACGATGTTCTTCATCCCTAGGGCATCTTTAGGGATAGAAATGATTAAAGGTTACGAACAAAGAAATTTATTGCATGCTAGGGATAATAACTTTGGTATTTTGGGAACTGTTATATTTTATAGCTCAATTGCTATCATCTTTGGTAATAATTGGAATCAAGAGGATGGTTACGAGGCAGTATCTTTGATAGTGATAAGCCTCTTTTTGATAACCAGCTTATATACAGTTTTTAGATTAAGAAACATAGAATCTCAGTTTGAGAAGACCACTGCAAAAGACGAAACGAGAAATACAGGCGTCCTAAAAGGACTTCTATCCCTTTGGAAAAACGATTCTTGGCGAAATTTAATTATAGGCACTTCTTTATTTGGCATAGTGGGATCTTTATCGAGTGTTTTTAGCATATACATGATTAATTTCTTTTGGTTATGGCTGCCGAATGAATTTACATTAATTTTGGCTTTATCCGTGCCAGGAGCAATGATAGCTGGATTGAGCGCAAATAAACTCTTAAAAAACAAAGATAAGAAAAGAACAGTGCTTCTGCTAACATGCATTATGATATCGATTGGACCTTCTCTTACTATTCTCAGAATTTTAGATATCAGATTTGGGACAAATATACTTCCAGAAGTTGGACTAGGTATCTATAGCTTACTTTTTATTCTTGTTGCTCTGCATTCATCCTTTATGGCAGGTGTCAGAATAATAAATGGCATTGTATTTAGTTCTATGTTTTCTGATGTAGTTGAGGATCATCAAAAAAATACTCATTCGAGATCAGAAGGATTAATTATTTCTGTCAATGGTCTATCTGGAAAAATTCTCGGGGGAGTTGGAATACTATTATCAGGAGTACTTCTATCGTTAGTCGGTTTTGGAGAAGAGGGCTCTATAGAAGATAAGAGAGAAGCTGTAACTTCTTTGGCAATATTTTCTACATCTTTATTATTTATAATTGCGCCCATTTCGTTATTCTTCATTTCAAAATATAAAATTAATAAGTCTATACATGAAGAGAACCTGCAAAACTTAGGCTATGAAACTGGTAGAGTTGAAGTTCAAAAAGAATTTCTTAATTGATTTTATGAATTTGTAGGCTTAGTCTTTAATAATGGAATACCTAATACTTTTACTACTCGTATTTCTTATTATTATTGTTTCGATAATTCTCTATTCCATCAAGAGCAATTCAAGCAATAATGAGACTGATAATTCTCTCACAGTAATTGATAAGGCTATCGAGTTGCAACAATCTTCTATAAATGAGATTTCAAAAGATCTGCAATCATTTCAAGATCCCTTAAAAAAATTAAATAGGTACCTTTCTGGAGGAACTTTGGCAGGGAAGTTTGGTGAATGGTCTTTAGAGGCAATAGTTAAAGATATATTTAATCAAACGCAATTTGAGAGTAACTTTGAAGTTATACCTGGTTCAGGTAAAAGAGTTGAGTTTGTGATCAGATTACCTGAAGGTCTCCTCTTGCCCATAGATGCAAAATTTCCTTCAGCATTATTTGATAATTATATTAACTCCGTTGAAAGCGGCGATGAAAGGTTAGAAAAAAAAGCCAAAGACGATATCAAAAGACATACCGTTAAAGATGCAGATGATATTAAGACAAAATATATCCAAGAAGGCATAACTATAGACCTTGGCATCATGTATATTCCCAGCGAGGCTTTGATGCAAGTCATTGACTCAATCGATAAACTCAGAGAAGAGCTTTTTAGAGATAAAAGAATCTTGATAATGGGTCCCAATTCCTTAGCCGCATATCTAATAAGTATTCATATGGGTTTTAGAACTTTAGCACTTAATGAACGGGCAGGCGATGTGATGAATGAATTCGGTAAATTGAAGAAAGAATTTGAAAAATTCAGTGGTTCCACCGAAGATTTGATGAAAAAAGTTGATGCTCTTCAGAAATCCATAAATGAGTATTCAACTAGAGAAAGACAAATGGAAAGGGCTATAGATAATATGGATAAGCTTGATTCATAAGAATCGAAATGTCATTTGAAACAACTCAAGATAAAATTATAGAGCTGCTTTCGGAGGATTCTGAACAACAGTTCATCTTTTTAACGGGTGCCGCTGGAACTGGAAAAACTACCATGTTAGAAAGGGTGAAGAACCAACTATCTTTGAAGAAAATGGTAGTAGCACCAACTGGTATTGCTGCTCTTAATATAGGCGGAACAACAATCAATTCTGCTTTCAGAATAGGTTTTGAAACCATTCCTATAATTACAAAATCTAAAGATCCAAGATTCGCTAAATTACTTAGGAACTTGGAGTTATTGATTATTGATGAAGTATCTATGGTACGGGCGCCCATGTTGGACGCGATATCGCAATCCCTACAAATACATAGGAATTCTGAAGAGCCATTTGGGGGAGTTCATGTGTTGGCTTGTGGTGATCTATTTCAGTTACCTCCCATCATCAAAGAGAGTGAGGAGAGAGTAATATATGAGAAGTATAATTCTGTTTACTTCTTTGATGCTCATTCCTATAGAGATATGAAGAAGATCAGTTATTTTGAGCTTACAGAGTCTTTTAGGCAGGAAGAAGATCAAAGGTTTTGTGAACTTTTAAATAATATTCGGATTGGTCATGATCTAGAAAGTACTATTAATCAAATCAACTCTAATTGTTTTGATCCAACCCTTGAATCTGACTTTTTTATGACATTAACTTCAAGAAAAAAAAGGGCAGAAGAATTAAATGAATATAAATTAAGTCATATAGAAGGAGAAGAGGATCTTATAAAGTCTAAAGAATCAGGTGAACTAAATGAAAATGATCTCCCTGCTCCTCGAGAGCTGAAAATCAAAGTCGGTGCAAATGTTATGTTCATTAAGAATGACCCCGAAGGCAGGTGGGTTAATGGAACTTTAGGAACAGTATCAGAATGTATGGATAAAAAGAAAAAGTACATCAAGGTAAAAATCAATAATAAAACCCACAAGGTTGAAAGAGAAGAATGGAATAAGGTCAGATTCACTTATGATGAAGACTCTGATGAGGTTCTTGAAGAGGTTGTTTCCTCTTTTAAACAATTTCCAATCAAGTTGGGTTGGGCAGTAACTATTCATAAATCGCAAGGTTTAACTTTAGAAAGCTGTTCTGTGGATCTTGGTTCCGGAGCTTTTGCTACAGGGCAGGCATATGTTGCGTTGAGCCGATGTAAGAATTTAAATTCTTTACATTTACAAAGAGAGTTAAAAGTTTCCGATGCCTTAGTTGATCCTGATATTATTGATTTTCATAAAAATTTTATTGGTAATTAGAATGAAGAAATTAATCTTAACTCTTATTTTTTTAAACCTTTCTTCATATGTTTTATCGAATGAGAAAACATTAGAAACTGAAGCAGTAGAGTTATTACAGGCATATTTACAGGTTGATACAACCAGTCCTCCCGGCAATGAATCTCGAGCTGTAGATTTTTTAGCAGAAATATTTAATGCAGAGGGAATTGAGTATGATTCTGCTGAAAGTGCACCAGGAAGAGGTAATATTTGGGCAAGATTAAAAGGAGGAGACAAGCCTGCACTGGTTTTACTACATCACTCAGATGTTGTTCCTGCCGATAAAGAATATTGGGATTTTGATCCTTTTTCTGGAGAAATCGTCGATGGATATATCCAAGGACGCGGCGCCTTGGATATGAAAGGAACAGGTATCTCGCATCTAGCCAATTTCCTTAGGCTCCATAGATCAGGTAAAAAATTAAATAGAGACGTTATCTTGATAGCTGCCGCAGATGAAGAATCAGGAGGAGCTTTTGGCATGGGATGGCTTGTAGAAAATAAACCTGAAATTTTTAAAGAGGCTGCTTTATTGCTTAATGAAGGCGGCAGTGGGTTTAAATCTAATGATAAAGTAGGATTTAGCATCGAGATAACACAGAAAATTCCAGTATGGTTAAGATTAACATCTGTTGATGAGCCCGGACATGGCTCTTCTCCTAGAACTACTAGCTCTGTTTCAAGAATAGTGGAAGCTCTAAATATAATATGGACCAACCCTTTTGATCCTAGAATAATCCCAGAGGTCGATAGAGTTTTCAAAGACAGATCTGTCGGCTTAGATGAACCATTTCTGAGTAAATATATTAATATCAGAAATGCTATAGATGATCCTAATTTTATGATGGAGCTTCAAAAGTTTTCTCCGTCTTCTCACGCTCTTACTCGCAATACTTGTTCTTTAACTAGAATGGAAGGATCAAATAAGATTAACGTAGTCCCTCCAAAATCTTGGGCAGAGATAGATTGCAGGATTTTGCCGGATAATGATCCAGAAGAATTTATAGTTCAAATTGAAAAACTTATCGAGGACACAGGAGTTACAGTAGAACCAATAATGTTGGGTTTTCCAGGTTCCTCACCAACGAATTCAGAGCTTTATTTGGCTATTGAAGACTTTATTAATACTAATTATCCAGGTTCAAAACTCTCTCCCTCGGTAAGTACCGGTTTTACTGATAGTAGGTTTTCAAGAGGAATAGGTATAGCAAGCTATGGCTTTAGCACATATATTTATGAAGGAAATGAAGCCTCTTCAATCCATGGAAATAACGAACGTATTCATGAGGCAAGATATCGTAAGAGTGTTGGCGATTTGGCTTTAATATTGAACAAAGTTGTATACGATAATTAGTAATAGTCATGTTAAAAACCTTCTGTTTTCTTTCTGCTTTATGTTTTGGTTCTTATTTATACACCCAAACGATAGATATAAATCTTTCTGATAAAGATATCGTTCCTCTTGCTTTTTATACGGACATTCAATTTCCATCTTGTTCTTCAACTGATCCTGATCCTGATCCTAGTAACTTTAAAGGAGACTTAAAAGGAACTTCAAATGAGAGCTTAAATTCATCGCTAACAAAAATTCTCAAGAAAGAAGGGAAGAAAATAAGAAAATTTCATAAAGATTTATTAAAACTAAAAAAACAAGAAAAACATGAGAGGGTTCTTCGACTTTCTAGTGAGGCCGTAAACTTTATCAATGAGTCTCTTATTTTTAAACCAAACTTGCTGAAAGGGTTTAATGATGATTCGTTACCTGGATTTGTACAAAATGGTTTTCCTTTGGATTTTCTTTCTTCTCAGCATTTATCGACTTTAGCTATCATTAAGATTGCTATGGAAAGCTCTAAAGCCCTTGAAGATTCTGACCAAATAGGAGAGTGGTCAAAAGTTGGCATGAAAGTAAGTAGATGGATTTTTTTGAATAGAGGTTGTTCTCAGTTTCTCACGCAATTTTATGAATCTCAAGAAGGTGTAGATATTAGATTACGAAATACTACTAGTAATGTTTGTCATTTTAATCATCTTTCAGAGTCTCTTTTTTCCGAATACTTAGTAATTGATTCTATGAATAATGAAGAATATGAAGATGCCATACATTACGCATCTCTATCTTTGACAGATCTTCAGATTACTCCTGAATCACAAATGCAATACAAATTAGCGGCCTATTTGAGATTAAATAATTTAGCGCGTTTGGCTTTCTCTGCAAGACAAGAGGATAATTGGTGTTTAGTGAAAGAAGGTTTTGGACGAGCTCATAAACTCGCAAAGGAACTCAATATATCACCTCTAGAAGTTTGGGCTACTTATGAAAATGAGGCGTCTTTACATTATAAAAAAGAAATTAGTCAAAATTGGACTCCTCAATATGGTATGTATAGACATAATAGAATCGGTTCTTATATACCCATAAAACAGACACCTCCTATTTATCCAAAAAAACTTTTAAGGAAAGGCGTTGAGGGTTGTGCCATGTTGAAATTTACGGTTAATGAGCAAGGAAGAACCGAAAATGTTGAAGTGGAATGGTCTACTAATCCTGAGTTTAATCAATCTGCTATAGAATCTGCAAAGAAATATGAATATTCACCTCCACTCTTGGCAGGTGTGCCTTCTTCAGTGGATAGTGTTAGAACTGTAGTTGTTTATAAACTAGTAAGTCCGGGCAGAGCTAGTAACTATACTCCACCTGGATGTAGTTAGAATATTAAATTTCTAGAGAATATTTATTTTCTCAGCTACAACTTTTTCTAAATATGCTGAAGGTTTGAATTCAGGTCCAAGTTCCTTCTCAGCAATTTGTAACCACTCCAAGACTTTATCGAAACCAATAAGGTTCCCATAAAACATCGGTCCGCCTTCATATACTGGCCATCCGTAACCATTTGTCCAAACTATATCAATGTCACTTGCTCTTATGGCCATACCTTCTTCTAAGATTTTAAAACCTTCATTGATCATTGGATAAAGACATCTTTGGAGTATTTCTTCTTTAGAGATGTCTCGCATTTGGATTTGTCTTTCTTCACCAAATTTTTTGATTAAAGCTTCAACTTCAGGATCTGGCGATTTATTTCTATTTTCATCATAAAGATAAAATCCTTTTCCGGACTTTTGACCTAATCTGCCAGCTTCGCACAGAACATCTCTTAATGTTTCTCCATTTGATGTTTCTTTATTCCAACCTATATCTAGTCCAGCTAGATCAGACATTGCGAAAGGACCCATAGGGAAGCCAAAGTCAAACAACGCATCATCTATATCCCAGGGAAGGGCACCTTCAAGGATGAGCTTATTTGCTTCTCTTTGCCTTTGTGCGAGGATTCTATTCCCAACAAAACCTGGACATACTCCCACAACTGCAGCGATCTTTTGTATTTTCTTAGCAATGGCCAACGAACTCGCAACTACTGTTTTGGAAGTTTTATCACCTCTTACTATCTCAAGTAATTTCATTACATTAGCCGGACTGAAAAAATGAAGACCAATAACATCTTCAGGTCTGCTTGTTTCTGCTGCTATTTCATTTACATCTAATGCTGAAGTATTAGAAGCTAAGATAGCACCTTGTTTACAAATATTATCTAACTGTTTGAAGATGTCTTTCTTAAGGTCCATGTTCTCGAATACGGCTTCAATTATTAGATCTTGGGTATCGAGTTTTTCTATCGAAGTTTGACCATTAATAAGAGCCATCCTTTCTTCTACTTGCTCACTTGTAATACGACCTTTTGCAGCTGTATTTTCATAGTTTTTTCTTATGATACTCAAGCCTTTATCAAGTCTTTCTTGGCTCTGCTCAATGATTGTCACTGGTATACCAACATTGGCAAAGTTCATAGAAATACCTCCACCCATAGTTCCTGCTCCGATTACTCCAACTGAGTTAATTTCTTTTAATGGTGTTTCTTTTTCTATATCGGGTATTTTGGTGACCTGTCTTTGAGCAAAGAATATGTATCTTTGTGCGGCAGACTGAGATCCAGTCATTAATTTCATAAATAATTCCTGTTCAACTTTTAACCCCTCTTCGAATGGAAGGTTAACTGCAGCTTCCACACATTGGATGTTGTATTCTGGAGCCAAGAAACCTCTGGTCTTTCTTAATATAGATTTCCTAAAATCAGAGAAAAGTGCTTCATTTCCTTTATCAGTTTTTATTCTGTCTTCTGCATCTCTTACTTTGACCAATGGTCTACCTTCAGAGACTATCTTTTTAGCAAAGTCTATAGCATCTCGTTCCAGCTCATCTTCATTGGCAAGCTCATCAACTAGCCCCATATCAAGACATTGGTTAGCTGGAACATGTTCTCCGCTTGTCATCATCACCAAGGCTTTTTGAGCACCAACAATACGAGGCAATCTTTGAGTTCCACCTGCACCGGGCAATAAACCAAGATTAACTTCAGGCAGACCGCACTTAGCAGACGGCACTGCTATTCTGTAGTGGCATGTTAATGCAACTTCTAGTCCTCCACCCAAAGCAGTTCCGTGAATAGCTGCGACAACTGGTTTTGGAGAGTTTTCTATCATATCTTGAACTTCATACAGAGAAGGACCTTTTGGAGCTTGACCAAATTCAGTTATGTCAGCTCCAGCTATAAAAGTCCTGCCTTCACAAATTATTACGATTGAATTAACAGAATTATCTTCGATGGCCTGACTCACGCCGTTATTTAATCCTTCTCTAACATTTGCGGACAGCGCATTAACTGGTGGTGAATTAAGTGTCAGGACTGCAACTCCATCTTTAACTTCCAGAGTTGTAACTTCGTTTACGGTTGTCATGTTTATTCCTTATATAATTATGAATGGGCTAGCTATGCTAGCTCAATTACACTTTAAAAAAAATATTATTTATCTAATTTCGTTATCACTGTAATATTCACTTTTCTATAAAAAAACCAAATTTAAGGAATCAAATGTCGCAAAGAATTAAAAATGGAAATTTACAAGTTTCATCTGAGCTTGATTCTTTTTTAAGAGACGAAGTTCTTCCGGGATTGAATATTGAGCCAGAGCAATTCTGGAATTCTTTTGAAAAGGTGCTGATGGAATTTAAACCTAGAAACCTTTCCCTTTTAGAAGAACGCAAAAATCTCCAGCAACAGATTGATGATTGGCATCTCGAGAGAAGAGGAGAAGCACACAATCAAAAGGAATACATTCAATTCCTTAAAGAAATTGGTTACTTAAAAGAAGAGAGAGATGATTTTGAGATTACAACGCATAATGTAGATGAAGAAATAAGTAAAGTTGCAGGAGCTCAATTAGTAGTTCCTGTTATGAATGCAAGATTTTCACTAAATGCTGCTAATGCAAGGTGGGGGAGTCTTTATGATGCTTTATATGGTACCGACATGATATCCGAAGAAGATGGCGCAGAGAGATCAGGGCCCTATAACCCAATTCGCGGAAATAAAGTTATCGATTTTTCTAAATCTTTTCTAGATGATTCTGTCCCTCTGGCGTCAGGAAAATACAAAGATGTAACAGGGTTTAAAGTTCAAAATGGTAGTCTGGAAATAAATGTAAGTGACCAATCCGTAAGTACATTATCTGACGAATCTCAATTTATAGGATTTACAGGTGAAGAAGATAGTCCAAAAAGTATATTGTTAAAAAACAATAACTTACATATAGAAATACAAGTAGATAATGAAGATCCGGTTGGTAAAGATGATCCTGCTGGAATTAAAGATGTTATCTTGGAATCTGCCGTTACCACAATACAAGATCTTGAAGATTCGGTTGCAGCAGTCGATGCAGAGGATAAGGCATTAGCTTATAGAAATTGGCTAGGTCTAATGAAGGGGGACCTAGAAGAGTCTTTCATGAAAGGTGACAAAGAGCTTACACGTTCTTTAAGTCAGGATAGGCTTTATTGTGATAAAGATGGTGAAGATATTTTATTACCAGGAAGAAGTGTTCTTTTGGTAAGAAATGTTGGCCATTTAATGACCAACCCAGCTATTTTAGACAGTGAAGGTGACGAAGTTCCTGAAGGTATTATGGATGCAATGTTTACTATATGTATAGCTAAACATGATCTTATTAAAAAAGGTAAGTTAGCTAATTCTAGGACTGGCAGCGTATATATTGTTAAGCCTAAGATGCATGGTCCAGACGAAGTCCAGTTCACATGTGACTTATTTTCACGAGTGGAACAAGAACTTAAGATTGATCCTCTAACAGTTAAAGTCGGCATCATGGATGAAGAGAGAAGAACTACAGTGAATCTCAAAGAATGTATTAGGGTAGCAAAAGATAGAATTATTTTTATAAATACTGGATTCTTAGATCGAACTGGTGATGAGATTCATACCAGTATGGAAGCCGGACCAGTAGTACCTAAAGCTCAAATGAAGCAGCAGCCTTGGATAAACGCTTACGAAGATTGGAACGTGGATGTTGGTTTAGAAACTGGCTTTCAGGGCAAAGCACAAATTGGAAAAGGAATGTGGGCCATGCCAGATGAGATGCTAGGTATGTATGAAAATAAATCTATGCATCCTGAAGCGGGTGCAAACTGTGCATGGGTACCTTCTCCAACAGCAGCTACCTTACATGCAATTCACTATCATCAAATCTCTGTCTCAGATCAACAAGACAAACTCGCAACAAGACCAAGAGCTTCTGTCGAAGATATTCTTACAATACCTATTTTGGAAGATCCAAGTGCTTTATCTGATGAAGATATTCAAACTGAACTCGATAATAACTGCCAAGGAATATTGGGTTACGTTGTAAGATGGGTTGACTTAGGGGTAGGTTGTTCCAAAGTTCCAGATATCAATAATATAGGTCTTATGGAAGATAGAGCGACTTGTAGGATTTCTAGTCAGCATATTGCTAATTGGCTTCATCACGGAGTCTGCTCTCAAGAACAAGTCCTTGAAACTATGAAGAAAATGGCTGTTATAGTGGACGAGCAAAATGCCAGTGATCCCGATTATATCGATATGTCTCCTGATTTTGATGGTATTGCATTCTCAGCTGCTGTGGATTTAGCTGTTGAAGGCAGATCTCAACCCAGCGGCTATACTGAACCAATTCTCCATTCAAAAAGATTAAAATATAAAAGTTAGTTCCAAGATTTGACCTATAAAGTCTATTCTTTAGACTAGTTGTTAATTGAGGTTGAGTTATGAAAAAAATAATCCTTTTATGTTCACTAGCTTTCGTAGGTCAGTGCTTTACGAATGAAAACATTGGAAGCTTTAATTGCGATCCAAAAAAATACTTGCCCGAGAGCTTATTAGAAAAAGTCTTAAAACATCGTGAATCAGCTTTTAATATTTGCCTAACTTGTAACGGAGATGATTGCTCTTTTAAGAATGAACTTTTGAGCGATGAAAAAAGCTTAAATTTATGTAAACGGCTTTTCTGTACTGCTTCTTTTGCCAGTAGAGGTTTTGAAATGCCAGGTGATTCGCCAAGAGGAAAAAGTTATTTCAAGTATTCTTATTCTATTTCAAAGAAAGGAATTGTTGAGGATATAAATATATTAGACACAACTGGAGCGTTTTCTTCAAAAGATGCCAAGAAATTTTTAAAAGCCCTTACAAGAAAGACAAAATATGAACCGATTAATTTCAGAGGAAATTCATACAAGTTAAACGGACTTTCAGCAGAAATGTCCATTAATACCAAATTAGTAAATGAGTAAAAATAAAAAAGGTTACTGGGTGACTTTGTGTCATGTAACAGACAGTTTAGGATACGGAGAGTATATAAAACTTGCCGGACCAGCTATCGAGAAATTTGGAGGTAAATTTTTAGCAAGAGGAGGAGAACAACTTAAGCTGGAAGGTGACTCCTATGAGAGGACAGTGGTCGTTGAATTTGATTCTATGAAATCTGCTAAAGATGCTTACAATTCTGAAGACTATAAAAAAGCTCTTGAGCATTCGTCGCCGTCATCCGAAAGACATTTAGTCATTGTTGAAGGCATCTAAGTATAGAAAATGGAACCCTTAAGTCTGTTATGGGTTGCATTAGCTGCTTTTTTTGCAGGAGGGTTAAACTCATTGGCAGGAGGCGGAAGTTTCATTACTTTACCTGCTCTTTTGTATACAGGCATACCTCCTGTTTTAGCAAACACTACAAGCGCTGCTGTTTTATTGCCAGGTTATTTGGGTTCAGTCTTAGGTTTTAAGAAAACTTTCTCAACTTTAGAGATTAAAAAATTAATCCCTCTGCTTTCCTTAGCTATTATCTTTTCTATAAGCGGCGCCTCATTATTGATAAGTTCAACTGATGAATTTTTCTTAAAGATTATTCCCTTTTTAATAATGCTAGCGACCTTTTTATTTATATTTAATCCAGTATCAGAAGAAGCTGGAGGGCATACGAGATATTGGTATCAAAGATTTGGTCTTTCCTTTGTAAGTGTGTACGGAGGATATTTTAATGGTGGACTAGGAATTGCCTTGCTGTCAGTTCTTTCATTGAGTAGAGAATTTTCTTTAAAACAAATGACTGCCATAAAATCCTTACTATCTTTTTTAATAACGAGCGTTTCGGTTACAGTCTTTTTACTAAATGATTTTATAGTGTGGTCATACGTTCTTTTTATGATTATTTTTTCAATTATGGGCGGCTTTGTGGGCGCTAAACTTACTGAAGTCTTGCCTTCCAAAGTAGTAAGAATCTTCATTATTTTTGTAGGCTTTTCTTTAAGTGCTTCCTTGATCTTTATAAGCTATATTAAATAGTATGGTTATATACGGAATTGCTTTACTGGGTATTTGCACTTTAGCTGGATTATTTGTTGGAGAATTACTGGGTTTACTGTTTGGGATTAATGCAAATGTGGGAGGAATAGGTATAGCAATGTTTCTTCTGATGTATTTTTCTAGCTCTCTAAATACTCGCTTTGAAATTGGAGAGGTTTCAGAAAAAGGCATCACCTTCTGGAGTTTGATCTATATCCCTATTGTGGTTGCAATGGCAGCTAAACAGAACGTGGTCGGGGCTCTAGATGGTGGATTAATGGCTTTGATAGCTGGAATTTTAGTTGTAATAGTATCTTTTTTGTTTATTCCTCTAATCTCTAATTATAAAAGAAGATAGATGGAAATTATTCAGGAAGTTCTCTCTAAGAATAATCTTATAACCGCATTTGTTTTTGTTGGATTAACGGTTTACGTAGCATATTTCCTTTCAGATAAATTATCTCAAGGACGTTTCCATGGTTCAGCAATAGCAATAATCATAGCTCTATTATTAGCATATTTCGCAGGAGTGGTTACAGGGGGAGAGAGAGGAGTTGCTGATATAGCTGTATTATCAGGTGTAGGAATATTAGGTGGATCCATGCTGAGAGATTTTGCAATAGTGGCTACGGCATATGGAGCCAAGTTTAGTGATTTAAAATCTTCGGGTACTGCGGGCGTCTTCTCTCTTTTTTTCGGTGTAATCCTTTCATTTGTGTTGGGTGCAATGGTTGCTATTTTGTTTGGATACGACGATGCAATAAGCATAACAACAATCGGAGCAGGAACAGTAACTTTCGTTGTCGGACCAGTTACCGGTACAGCTCTAGATGCTAGTAGCGATGTCATAGCTTTAAGTGTTGCAGCAGGCCTTGTTAAGTCCATTCTTGTTATGACCCTTACACCAATGGTAGCTAAAAAGATTGGTCTTGATAATCCAAAATCTGCGATGGTTTTCGGAGGGTTGATGGGAACAAATAGTGGAGTAGCTGCTGGTTTGGCAGCAGTAGATCCAAAGCTTGTGCCATATGGAGCCATGACTGCAACTTTCTATACTGCAGTTGGTTGCTTAATTGTTCCTTCCATACTATTTTTCGCTGTAGGGCTTCTTTTCTGATATGAAACGTTTTTCTTTACCATTTATTTTATTTTTGTTTTCTTGCTCTACGGAAGTAAGTTTTGCCTCCATGATCGCAAAAGAAGATAGTTTCTTTCTTTGTTTTCCTTCGACTAATACTGCCTATTCTCAACTTACTTTAGAAAAAAAAGCAGAGGTCCAAAAACTAATCACATTGGAGAAGAATAGACGTAATTTGCTTTGTGAAGAATATTCTGAGCTAACTAGCGCAGAGGAGAACTTAAAAGAAATTAATAAACAAGAAATGGATAGGAAGCTAAATACATGCATGTATCGCTCGGAGCCTTGTCGATATGATTAGTAAGCTTTTATTCTTACCGCTCCTTATTTTTGTATCTTACGCCAATGCGGAGTTTATAAATCTTGAGTGCAAAACTCAAAACGAGAACTTAGATAGGATAGCTTCTTTTAATCTTTTAATAGGTACAGAAAGTAAGAAAGTCACTCAAATATTAAAAAAAGGACAGCTACAAATGGATCTTCTCGTAACAGACAGTCATTATGAAATTGGCCAGTATACAGATGAAAGGAAGGTAGATTTAATCCCGGTTATGAAGGTAAATAAACATGATCTAAAGATAGAATATGCAAAATATATAGATTTAGTGAAACCTATTACTTGTATAAAAATATAGGCCTTATTTTTTAATAACAGATCTTAGTTTATTGTTGGCCTGGTTTGAATTTCTTTAGAGGAGGGGACTCCACGATTTATTTCATCAAGGATATCTACAACATGAGCTCTTCCATCGAGTCCAAAGTAATTACACCTTTCATTAAAAAGACTCAACACCCTAAAGAGGTATCTGTAGATTAATTCTGCATTAATCTTCATTTCTTTCTCAGCTTCAATAAGCACTTTGAATTTATCTATGAATTCCATAGATTGTTTTGTGTCTAAAACATAGCCATCTTCATACTTTGTTTCAGTTAATTCTCTTTTGCGATAAAGTGCAATTAACCTTATCTCATCATCTGAAAGCTCATATTTTTTTTTAATCATTTACTTACCACAACTTATGTAAAATAGTAATGATAATCATTATCATCTATAATTCAAGCTCATCTTATTCAATAATAATTAGCTAAAATTAAATTATGATTAGCAAAATCTTTAT
>PYIJ01061770.1_pt1 | contig 18283 bp, 15 predicted proteins | sample 3578051 | NCBI WGS metagenome assembly PYIJ01 (sample SAMN08408021, study PRJNA431606) | Marine metagenome isolate SA_KN192-05_S13_5m, whole genome shotgun... | biome: marine; feature: oceanic pelagic zone; material: water; isolation source: surface water sample, 0.2-0.8 um fraction ... | reverse complement strand
GCCACCGTGCCGATAATGTAGTGGGTGTCATCAACGTTAGTCACCCAGTCTCGCATGGCTTCGTTCATGGCATCTTTCAGCGTCTTGGAACCCGAGGTTACGGGGATGACGTTGGCGCCCATCAACTTCATGCGATAGACGTTCAGGCTCTGACGATGAACATCTTCTTCGCCCATGTAGACATCGCAGGCCAATCCGAGCCTGGCTGCTACGGTTGCCGTGGCCACACCGTGCTGACCAGCGCCGGTTTCAGCAATCACGCGAGGTTTACCCATGCGCTTGGCCAACAAGGCTTGGCCAATGGTATTGCAGACCTTGTGCGCGCCCGTGTGATTGAGGTCCTCGCGCTTCAGATAAATTGCGGCGCCGCCAAGGGACGCAGTAAGGCGTTCGGCCAAATACAGCGGCGTTGGTCGCCCAACAAAATGCGCGAGATCCTCGTGAAGTTCTTTTTTGAAATCCGGATCGTTCTTCATCTCGGCATATAGTGCCGCCAGACTATCGAGGGCATGGGTCAGTGTTTCCGCGACAAACCTTCCGCCAAACTGACCGAAGTATCCGCTATCCGTGGGTTGCGCATAGTTTTGCGCTGCATTTGCATCCAAGATTGGTTCAGCCATGTTTTGCCTTTTCGATAAAAATTGTCATTTTGCTGTGGTCCTTCACACCCTTTTGCCCGCTCTCTACGCCTCCGGCAACGTCGACCCCAAAGGGCCGAGTTTGCTCAATCGCTTTGGCCACATTGTCAGGGTCTAGGCCCCCTGCCAATATTAGCCGAGTGTCGATATTGCGTGGCCATAAGTTCCAGTCAAAAACTCTACCCGTCCCGCCTTTAAGCTGCGGATCGTGGGTATCCAGTATGATTCCCCAAGCATCATGGTAGGAACTTGCCAAACCGGCCAGATCCATTGTTACGCTGACGCCCAGAACCTTGATGTAGGGCCGCTGAAACTGCCCACAATATTCGGGGCTCTCATCGCCGTGAAACTGCAGCAGGTCGAGTTCTACCCTATCTAGGACCTGAAACACTGTCTCCGCGGACGCGTCAACGAATAATCCAATACGCTGCACTCCGGGGTGCACATTATTCACACTTGCGCATAAATCCGCTGCACAGCTAGGTTCAACATACCGCGGACTGGCGGCAAAAAAATTGAAGCCTATGGCATCTACACCAGCGTTCGCGGCAGCCAGCGCGTCTTCCAGCGTTGTTATGCCGCAAATTTTGCACCAAGTTGTCGCTGAAACGTCCATCCATAGGGTCCGGCTTGTAGCATCGGTCTGCGCATTCAATCTGCTGCTTCGAGTGCGGCCGACTAAGCGCAAAATACTATACCCATCGACATAGTCTACAAAGCGCAGATCTGTTATCCGGCTGATGGTAGAGACTATGTCTCAATGCGCAGTATCAGCGCTGCCGTATCAGTGGGGGCAAGGGCGGATCGGGAAAATCCTGCTGAGGATAAGCAACTTCCGCCAAATACAGGCCTTGAGCAGGCGCCGTAATGCCTAGCCGCTGGCGATCCTTAGCCCCAAGCAGTGATTGCAGGAAGCCACGCGCGTCGCCGGATCCTACTTGATGCAGCCCAGAAGCAATGTTGCGCACCATATGCAACAAAAACGCATTTGCCTCAATGTTCATAATCACAATATTCCCCTCGCGCCGCACCTCACAGCGGTCGACACGCCGCATGGGCGTCAAAGATTGACATCCAGCCCCGCGAAAACTGCTGAAGTCGTGCTCACCCAGCAGAGTCTGTGCCTCTACGTGCATGGCATTCTCATCCAAAGCATCCGAACACCAAGTTAAATCGCTCAAAAAAGGATTAGATCTACCCTGATCATGAAACAAATAGGTATAGCGCCGCGCCACGGCATCAAAGCGCGGGTGAAATTCGGCTGAAACGGATTTGAACCAAGAGACCTGTATGCTTGCCGGCGTAAGCCCGTTCACTCCGCGAAGCCACTGGCTGATCGGTCGTTCGGCATTGGTTGAGAATGAAGCAATCTGACCCGTGCCATGCACCCCAGCGTCGGTACGCCCCGCCGCACGCAGGGCGATCGGCTCATTAGCAATGGTGCCGAGAGCGCGTTCAAGTTCGCCTTGAATGGACACTTGCCCGGGCTGGCGCTGCCAGCCACGAAAGGCGCCACCATGGTACTGCACACAAAACGCAAAATGGTGTCGCTGGTGCGTAACGTCGCTTATCTCAGTCATCACCGCCGTCTAAGCGGGCCATAATGCGACGAGCAACGTCTTGCTGCTCAGCCGACCCATCGGCAATGACTTCTTCGAGCATATCTCGCGCCCCATGCTCATCGCCCATCTCGATATAGGCTTCGGCTAGCTTCAGTCGAGTCGTAAAGACGTCCTGTTTTACGCTGCCTTCATCATCCTGGGAATCTTCGGCCGCATAAGCGTCTTTCTCTTCTTGTTCACCTGATGCATCGGGCAACGTCGCTGCCATACTCACTGTCGGCTCTGCCTGATTGGGTTCGAAGTCGCTCGCGTCATCGCTCTTACTTCCTAGCACGCCTTCGAGTTCTTTTTCCTGGTGCACTGCGCGCCGCCGCAGTAAGACGACCACGAGAAGCACAATGATGGCCACGCCTGCGAGCAAACCCACCGAACCAAACGCTACCAGGGTGTCCAAAAAACGTGTCAAGACACCTGATTCCTCTTCGCGAATTTGTTGCTCGATCTGATCAAGGTCAAAGGCATCGTCCACCACCGCGCTCGATTGTTGTGGAGGGTCGGGCATCGTGGCGAGTGGTTCGGGTTCTTGGTCTATCGCCGGTTCGGCAACACCGAAGGCATCCTCCGAGATTTTCTCCGCGACTTCGTCAGAGGCTCCCTCGATGACTACCCGAGGCGCTGCACTTACCGTCACCTCAGCGTTCTCTAAACCAACGCCTTCTTTGAAATCAGCGATCTCATCGACCGCGGTAATTCTGACCTGCCCAGCGGTTTGCGATACGCCCGCGCTATCGAGGGTGCCCCTTTGCCAACTCGCATTCTGCTGAGCAACCTCCAGTTCTGCCTGACGCCGCGACGTTGCTTGCGCCTCGGCAAAATCCGGTAGCGCGAGCATCGACCAAGGCTTTAACCCATTAATATTGCTCGCTAGGAAAGACCCGGGATTTAACTGCTGGACTGCCAACATTTGCTGAGCATTCGTGACGTCGTCATCTCGCGTTCGGTTCGCGATGCGCCAAAGCGTTTCGTTTGGTCGGCTGAGCAGTGTAGGACGCTCGATGCCGGAAGCATCCAAAACGGAGATCAGCACCTCTATTGTCACGAGGCTTGTCGCGCCATCGCCTTGGAAAGCCACCACAAACCGCAAACTAGGTTCGTTAACCGGTACTCGGCTGGAGATATCGAGCAGATAGTTCTCCGCCGAGTTCATCCGCAAACCAAACCGTAGAGAAGTGAGAATCTGGTAGCGGCCAATATCGAGAGATTCAAAGGCACGCTGGGATGCCAATGAAATAGAGATATCACCCTGCAACGATGGCAATGAGCCCACGTTAATCTGCGCTTGAAGTGGTTGGCCAATATCGGAGTTGGCCTGTATCGTCAGCACTTCTGCAAGATCGGACTGAGCAAACAACACCGGCATCTGTGCGCACAAACACACTCCGAGAAGGAACGCGGCTACCCTTGCATGCACTTTCGTATCCCCTTCGCTCAACCTATCGCTCCGGCCCTTGCAGTAGTGTCTTTATAGCTGGTTTGCAAACGGCATTACAGGTGCGCTAGCAGTAACTCCGCAATTTGCACACTGTTTAACGCAGCGCCCTTACGAACGTTATCCGCGACGACCCACATGTTCAGGCCGTTGGGATGTGAGATGTCTTTGCGCAGCCGACTGACAAACACTGGATCCGTACCCGCGCCATGCTCCACTGGCGTCGCCAGCTCATGATCGCCCATCAAAGTTAGCCCAGGAGAGTTGGCGAGCAACTCCCGCGCGGCTTCGATACTGATCGGCTCGCGGGTTTCGATGTGAACCGCTTCGCTGTGCCCATAGAACACTGGGATACGGACGCAAGTCGCGTTCACGGCAATGCTATCGTCCTGCAAGATCTTGCAGGTTTCCCAAGCCATCTTCATTTCTTCCCTGGTGTAACCGTTGTCCTGGAAAGTGTCGATTTGCGGAATGGCATTGAATGCAATTTGTGCGGGCATTGCCCCCGGCTCAATAGGTTTGCCGTTGAGCAGCTTCGCCGTTTGATCTGCCAGTTCCTCGATGCCGCTGGTACCGGCGCCAGATACTGCTTGGTACGTCGCGACGTTGATTCGCTTAATGCCGACAGCGTCGTGAATAGGCTTTAACGCCACCACCATTTGGATCGTCGAGCAGTTCGGGTTGGCGATGATATTGCGCGGCGCATAATCCGCGACGCATTCGGGATTCACCTCACTCACCACGAGGGGGATGTCGTCGTCGTTACGAAAGTGGGAGGTGTTGTCCACCACGATGCAGCCTTGGGCCGCTGCTTTCGGCGCAAACTCGGCTGAAACCGAGCCACCTGCAGAGAACAGGCCGATTTGAGTATTGCTGAAATCAAACTCATCTAAGCGCTGAATCTGCACTGACTTACCGTTGAACTGCACGCGCTTACCTGCCGAACGCGTCGACGCTAGCAGCGCCAGCTCTGCAACAGGAAACCTGCGCTCCTGTAGAATTTCGATTAAGGCTTCGCCCACTGCTCCGGACGCACCGGCTATCGCCACGTTGACTGTTTTTTCAGGACTCATTGTCTGTTTCGTACCCGTCTAAATGATCTAGAGATTTTCGATGACCAGCTCGCCCATCGTCCTACAACCAATGGCATCGGCTTGAGCATCCCCCGCGATATCGGCGGTTCTGTGACCGTCCGCCAATACCTTGGCGACCGCACGATCAACATTGTCTGCAGCCTCAGGCATATCGAGGCTGTAGCGAAACAGCATGCCCACCGACAGAATAGTGGCTAAGGGGTTGGCCTTATCTTGGCCCGCAATATCGGGTGCTGTGCCGTGCACTGGCTCGTACATACCCGAGCCACTGGCTGACAGAGAGGCCGAAGGCAGCATGCCCAAACTGCCGGTCAACATGGCTGCGACATCCGACAAGATATCGCCGAACATGTTGCCGGTGACGATAACGTCGAATTGCTTTGGTGCACGTACCAATTGCATGGCGGCGTTATCCACATACATATGCGACAGTTCTACATCGGGATAGTCGCCTGAAATACTGGTCACCACTTCACGCCACAGTTGGCTGACTTCAAGTACGTTGGCCTTATCGACACTACACAAACGACCCTTGCGTTTGCTCGCCAGATCGAAACCAACTCGGGCAATGCGTTCGATCTCGTGTTCCGCATAAACCAGCGTATTAAAACCTACGCGTTCGTTATCGCGGGTTTCGACACCGCGGGGTTCACCGAAATAGATGCCGCCGGTGAGTTCTCGCACGATCAAGATATCCAGATCTGACACCAACTCGGGCTTGAGCGACGAGGCACCCGCTAGCGAACTTGCCAACAATGCTGGTCGCAAATTTGCGAACAGACCGAGTTCTTGCCGCAGGCCTAAGAGTCCTTTTTCGGGCCGCTGAGCCGTTGGCAGATCATCCCACTTAGGACCACCTACCCCGCCAAGCAGCACCGCGTCTGCTTGCTTGGCTTGCGACAGCGTCGACTCCGGTAACGGATCACCACAGTCATCAATCGCTGCGCCGCCGACCAAGGCCTCTGCAACGTCGATCGTGACGCCATGTTGCTGAGCGGCCACTTGCATCACCTCTACCGCCGGGGCGACGACTTCTTGCCCGATGCCATCACCGGGTAGTACCAGTACTTTCTTCACAAAATTTCCTCTTCTGGGAAGGTTATTAAATCTATTGGGTCATCAAGCCAGCGAAAGCTCAATCGCGAAATAGCCACGGCTGGCGCTGACGATGGCCTGCTTCAAAATCTCGTATGAGACTGGCTTCGGCCAGCGTCAGATCAATATCGTCCATGCCATGGAGCATTTTTTCTTTCAGCGCCGGATCGATGTCAAAGTCATGGACTTGGTCGCCATCGGTGACCGTTTGCGCGCGTAAATCGATAGACAGTGTTAGCCCCGCCGCCACTCGCTGAAACAAGCCTTCTATAACGTCTGCCGGCAAGGTGATTGGCAACACGCCATTTTTGAAACAATTGCCGAAAAAAATGTCTGCAAAGCTCGGCGCCAGTACTGCGCGAAAACCAAATTCTTTCAATGCCCAAACCGCATGTTCGCGGGATGAGCCACAGCCAAAGTTATCCCGTGCGATCAAAATTGAGGCGCCCTGATACTCTGGTAAATTGAGCGAGAACTCTCGATTGATCTGCCGCTCGTTGGGCGTCTTACCCATGGTGCCTTGATCAAGAAACCGCCAAGCATCGAAGAGGTAATCGCCAAAGCCCGTGCGCTTGATCGACTTTAAATACTGCTTGGGAATGATTTGGTCAGTATCCACGTTGGCACGATCCAGCGGCGCCACCAATCCGTCTAGGGTTATGAATGCGTCCATTAGGCCGCTCCTCCCTGCTGATGCTGGGTGTTTCGAATATCGACAAAACGTCCGTTAATCGCCGCCGCCGCCGCCATCGCCGGGCTGACCAAGTGCGTGCGCCCACCGTAGCCTTGGCGACCCTCGAAATTGCGGTTAGAGGTCGACGCGCAGTGTTCCCCCTCACCCAATTGATCGGGGTTCATGCCGAGGCACATAGAGCAGCCCGCAGAGCGCCACTCAAATCCAGCGTCTATAAACTGCTGGGCGAGGCCCTCTTCTTCGGCCTGAGCCTTCACCAGGCCAGAACCTGGCACGACCAAGGCCTCCGTGACGTTGGCCGCCACCTTGCCGCCACGAATTTGCGCCGCTGCCGCGCGTAAATCTTCAATGCGCGCGTTGGTGCAAGAACCAATAAAAATGCGACTCACGGCGATATCAGTAATTTTTTGGCCCGCCTGCAGTTCCATATAATTCAAAGCCAACTCAGTGGACTCCGCTTGGACTCCATCGTCCATGTCTTTGGGATTCGGTACCGCTTCATCTATGCCGGCAACCATTTCAGGGGAAGTACCCCAGCTGACTTGCGGGGCAATGGTGCTGGCGTCGATGGTAATGGAAGCATCGAACACCGCACCCTCGTCAGACACCAACGTACGCCAGTAATCCTCAGCCTGGTCCCAAAGCTCTCCTTTGGGCGCGAACGGACGACCGTGAATGTAATTGATAGTCACGTCATCTACCGCCACTAGGCCAGCTCGAGCACCCGCTTCGATGCTCATATTGCATAGGGTCATGCGGCCTTCCATAGAAAGTTGGCGAATGGCTTCGCCGCGATATTCAAGGGTGTGTCCCGTTGCCCCGGCAGTCCCAAGACGGCCAATGATGGCGAGTACTAGGTCTTTGGCGGTGACGCCCTCTGACAACGCACCGGTGACATTCACTGCAAAATTCTTGGCTTTGTTTTGTACCATGCACTGGGTTGCCATCACATGTTCCACTTCCGATGTGCCAATGCCCTGGGCCAAGGCGGCAAAGGCGCCATGGGTAGATGTATGAGAGTCGCCGCATACCACGGTCATACCTGGCAGGGTGGCACCCTGCTCTGGACCGACAACGTGCACGATGCCCTGACGCTGATCCAGAATTTCAAACTGCTGTACTCCAAAGGCTTTGCAGTTCTTGTCCAAGGTGACTACCTGTTCCAGGGCAACTGCGTCGGTAATCCCATCAAACCCTAGCTCTCGGCCCACGGTCGGTACGTTGTGGTCTGGGGTCGCAAGGTTTGCATCCACTCGCCACAGTGGCCGACCCGCCAATTGCAGACCTTCAAAAGCCTGCGGCGATGTGACCTCATGCAGCAACTGTAAATCTATATATAACAGAGAGTTACCGTCAGAACGTTGGCCTACTTCGTGGGCCTCCCAAATCTTGTCATATAGCGTTTTTGGCTCAGCCGACATGCCATCACCCCCGGAAATTTGCCGCAGTCTAGGCAGGGCTTTGCCATAAAACAATTCGATATTTTTTATATTTTGTATAACTTTTATAAATACTAGAATCACCTCCTTCCCGACCATGGAGCAACCCTGTGCATCTCGACGAACTGGAATCCTTCATACAGGTAGCGCGCCTGCGATCCTTCTCAGCCGCAGCCCAACAACTGCATATCAGCCAGCCTGCCATGAGCAAGCGTATTCAATCGCTGGAGAGCCACCTTGGCGTCAGCCTGTTCGACCGGCTGGGGAAGCGTGTGAGACTCACGCCCGCTGGGGAGTTATTGGTAGGCAAAGCCAACGCCATTTTGGATCTGTCGAGAGACATGGAGCGAGACGTGGGTAATCTGGCGCAAACGGTCAGCGGGCGTCTCAGCATGGCCACCTCTCATCACATTGGCCTGCACCGACTTTCTCCCGTGTTGCAGCGCTTTACCCAGCAGTATCCTGAAGTCGAACTGGACATACAGTTTGAAGACTCCGAAGTAGCACACAAACTCGTGCGCGCTGGCGATATCGAACTGGCCGTGGTGACGCTAAACCCAGCTGGCGAGCAAGAACAGCCGGATCTTGAAACCAAGACAATTTGGCAGGACCCCCTATGCTTCGTAAACGCCAAACCTCTGCCAGAGGTGACCTCGCTCGGCCAACTGGCCAGCCTGCCCTGCATCCTGCCCGGGCCAAATACGTTTACCGGTCGGATTGTCACCGAGCGGTTCGCATCAGAGGGACTAGTACTGAATCCCGCCCTCTCGACGAACTATCTCGAGACCATCAGCATGTTGGTAAGCGTGGGCGTTGGCTGGAGCGTGCTGCCGCAAACCATGACAAGCGAGCTACAGCAGCTAACGCCTCTGTGCGCGCCCATCACCCGAACGCTGGGCTGCGTAACTCACAGCAAACGCACTTTATCCAATAGCGCGAGTGCGTTTTTGCAGGTGCTTAGCGATTATGCGTCCGGCTGAGGCGGCTGCAGCCCCGCCTCGCGCCCCATCTGCCCGCGATGACGCAGCAGGTGGTCCATGAGCACCAAAGCTACCATGGCTTCAGCAATGGGCGTTGCACGTATGCCCACACACGGATCGTGTCGACCCTTGGTGACCACCTCTACAGGATTGCCAAATCGGTCTATGGACTGACCTGGGTTGGTCAGACTGCTGGTAGGCTTTAGCGCCATGCGCAGCACAATGTCTTGGCCCGAAGAGATACCCCCCAAAATGCCGCCAGCGTGATTGCTGGTAAAACCGTTTGGCGTCATCTCATCACGATGCTCAGTACCGCGCTGCTGGGCGACCTGCATGCCGTCGCCGACCTCAACACCTTTCACCGCATTGATACCCATGAGCGCACCAGCAAGATCGCCGTCTAAACGAGAAAACACCGGTTCGCCAAGGCCAACAGGCACACCGCTGGCCACCACTGACACCTCAGCGCCAATGGAATCGCCGTCTTTGCGCACCGCGTCAATCAGCGCAGCGATCTCGTCCAGCATGGACGCATCCGGACAGAAAAAGGGATTGTCATCGACGATGCTAAGGTCGACAGGCTGAGGCCGCAGCGCACCGATACCAGACAAATAGCCCTTTATGGATATACCTGCATGGGACGCTAGATACTTTTTGGCAATTGCACCCGCCGCCACGCGCATCGTGGTTTCGCGAGCCGAGGAGCGACCCCCACCGCGATAGTCGCGCACACCGTATTTGTGGTGATAGGTGTAATCTGCATGGGCCGGGCGAAATACATCCTTAATCGCGCCGTAATCCTTACTTTTTTGATCTTCATTGCGCACCAGCAAGCCGATGGGAGTGCCCGTGGTAACGCCTTCGAACACACCAGACAGAATTTCTACCTGATCTCCCTCGCGCCGCTGGGTGGTGTATTTGCTTTGGCCGGGCTTGCGGCGATCAAGGTCAGGCTGCAGGTCATCCTCTGACAGCGGCAGCCCCGGCGGGCAGCCATCGACAATCGCGCCCAGCGCCAAACCATGGCTTTCGCCAAAGGTGGTCACGGTAAAAAGTGAACCAAAGGTATTTGCTGCCATGTGCTGCTCTGTTTGTCGTAAGGCATCGCTCTAGCGCCAATCAGACAATGCTGCGCGGCTAGAGCGGCAAGAAGCATTATCGTTTTGTCGCGGCATATCCATCAAGGGAAAAAACGCGCATGGGCACCATTAAGATCTGCAAGCGTACTGGGCGCAACCCTCAGATTCGGTGCGCTTTGCATGGCGGTGCCCAAGGCACCATGGGCGGCAAGCTCATAGCCTCCTCCACGCTTTACCGACTCGACTATTTGTCGAGAGATGCATCCATCTCTGCTATCTCTCTAGCCATCGACTGAGCATTTGAATCGTTTTGTGACAAGAGCCCTGCAACTACGCCTGCGCGGTCTTCGTCAGTCCGGTTCTGACTGAGCTTCCACTTTCCCTCTATCCGCGTAACAGTGATCTGCAGCCCAACAATCGCGTTAACCAAGGTATTGGTGAAATCCGCTGGCGCATCGGCAACAGACCAAGCTTTAGCTACACCTGCCTCATGACGATCCGTCAGCTGAGAAACATGGGCCTTAAGCCATTCAAGGTCGTCAATAGCTTGCAGATGCCCATATATGTGAACTGCCGAGTAGTTCCATGTGGGCACCACGCGCGAGTCGCGAGCTTTGGATGGATACCACGAGGGTGAGATATAGGCGTCCACTCCAGAAAATACTACCAGCACCTCAGAGTTTGAAGTGATGTCCCGCCAAACCGGATTCGCTTTTGCAACGTGCCCCACCAGTACCCCTTTATCGTCGCTACCTATCCACTCGAACGGGATATGATTGGCAGACAAACCTTCCTGACCGTTTGCTACCAAAACGCCTAGAGGGTTGTGGTCTACCAATGATCGCATTGATCTCACGCTGTCTTGTCGGAAGTGTTTGGGTCTATACACAGTGAACTGTTGCTCTTAGTGGAATGGTTAGCAGAGCTGCGCATACGGCTGTTCCAGACCGCTATCTGTTGAAGAATCTTCAATGACTGTTTCCCGTAGAGATTGGCGAATCAGATTCTCAGAAAAAATTTGGAGAAGAAAGAAAACGTTTGTGACGTGGTCTGCAGAACGAAGCTTGCGGCCTCGATATCGTTCAGCCTGCGGCCAACGCGCCACGACAACGCTCGCGTCAACAATGCTTAAGTTTATATTTTCTACTGTTGCTTTTCCGACTAGCCTTTAACGTTCAAGAGCAAGAAGACCCCTTCCCCACCTTCCGGCAGTTCAAGCCATTCAATTGGCAGATCGGGGTATTTGTGCTGCATGGCTAGGGCGCTGGCACCGACCTCGCAGAGGAACACGCCATTCGGCTTAAGGCGCGCGGCCAGCTGCGGCATAAACGCATCTACCAAGGCAAGCCCGTCTTCGCCTGCGGCTAGCCCCTGCGCGGGTTCGTGCCGATATTCTTCCGGCAGGGTTTGCATGTCTGCAGCGTCCACGTAGGGCGGGTTCGTCAGAATTAAATCCCACTGATTGTTTTCGCTGGCAAGCCATTGGCAGGCATCGCCTTGAATCACTTCAACGCGCTCGTCTAGGTTGTGGAGAGCCACGTTTTTGCGGGCAAGTACTGTGGCCTGCGGGTCGAGTTCAACGAGCGTCACCCTGGACAGCGGGTAACGCTGGGCCGCCAAGATACCCAAGCAGCCGACCCCGGCGCAGAGATCAACGATGCGGGTGATATCTTGCGGCAACCAGTCTTGCAGCGGTTCACCGAGCAGATAACCGATCGGTGATCTTGGCACCATGACGCCGGGTTCAACGAAGAAGCGCTGGCCCATGAATTGACACTCACCCAGCAGGTGAGCCAGTGGTGCTCGCTCGTCTATGCGACGGCCGGCGATGCTGTGTATGTGCTGCAGGTCCGCAGGGATGACGGGCAACTGCAACGATGCTTCATCGTCAGCATAGCCTGTAACACTGAGCACCAAGTAGACGGCTTCATCCCAGGCGTTGTCGGTGCCGTGGCCATAACTTAGCGGGGCGTTATCGAAGCGTTGATATATCGTCTCGATCAGTCGACCAACGGTTATCGACTCGTCCTCGCTCATTGCCAACGGGACGGGTCCACAAACTCAACGTCAGCCCCTTCGCTATTGCCCATCAAGGTGCTGATCACATCTGCAATATCTTTTTGCTCAAAAAGGATTTGATACAGCCCGTCGACTAGTGGCATGTATACGTCTCGCTCGCGGCTCTTGGCGTAAACCAACTGCAGCGTGTTCACCCCTTCCGCCAGCTTGCCCAGCGACTCTGACGCCTCGTCCAACGTCATGCCCTTAGCGATACAGCTACCTAGCTGGTGATTGCGACTGAGCGGCGATGTACAGGTCACCAATAGATCGCCGACACCGGCAAGGCCAAGGAAGGTAAAAGGATTGCCACCCATGGAGACCGCAAACCGACTCATTTCGGCGAGCGCGCGGGTAACCAGCAAGCCAATGGTGTTTTGCCCAACCTCCATGCCCGCGGCTAGGCCACAGACAATGGCGTAGATGTTTTTCAGTGCCCCGCCGAGTTCCACGCCGTAGACATCGGCGCTGGGGTAAACCCGTAAGGTATCATTGCGCATCACCTCCTGAACCAGCACCGCATCTTGCTGATGGTGAGTCGCGATCACTGTGCCCGCATACTGCTGCTCGGCAATTTCCTCCGCGAGGTTTGGGCCGGAAATTGCGCCCACATGCTGACTTGGCGTGAGGTCACCAAGTAATTGGCTCATGAGTCGGAAACCGTCTGGCTCAATACCCTTGGTAGCACTGATCAGTACGTCGTCTGGGCTGATATAGGGTGCCATCTCTTGGCAAACCGAGGCAAAGCCCGCGCTGGGCACGGCGACGAAGATGAGGCTCGAAGATTGGGTCGCATGACCGAGATCTGCAGTGGGGTGAACATTGGCTTCTAGCGGGTGACCGGGCAGATATCGCAGGTTCTCGCCGGCTTGCAGAGTCTGAGCTACCTGCTCAGAGTCGCGCATCCACAGGTGGGTAATATGGCCGTTACGGGCGATAATGTTGGCGATGGCGGTACCAAAATTACCCCCACCTATGATGGCGACGTTCATACAAGACACCGGTCACGGTACGAACCGTCATTGTGACGGCTTGTCCGTGAGATAGATACGTCGCTAAGCGTCGCTTGCTGGCAGCAGATCCATCAATAGCCGGTTCATCCGCGATACATAGGTTGCTGGATCCTGCAGCATGCCCCCTTCGGCGAGGCTGGCCTGATCAAACAACAGTTCAACCAACTCAGCAAATCGCTCTTCGTCCTGCTCAGTATCCAATCGATGTAGCAGCGGGTGCTCGGCATTGAACTCGAAAAACGGCTTCGCCTCGGGCATGGACTGGCCGCTGGCTTCCAAGATTTTGCGCATTTGTATCCCCATGCCGAAGTCTGAAAGCACCAAGCAGGCTGGCGAATCCGTCAAGCGTTTGGACGGACGCACGCCTTCCACCTTCTCACCGATCACCGCCTTTATGCGTTCGGTGAGCGGATGGTCTTCCGCCTTCTCGTCCTCTTTATCGTCCTCTGACTTGGATTCACCGGGCAGCGTGACGTCGCCGCGCATGACGTCGACAAATGGCACTCCTTCAAATTCCGATAGCGAGCTCATCAGCCACTCGTCGATGCGATCAAACATGAGCAACACTTCAACGCCCTTATCTTTGAAGATCTCAAGGTGCGGGCTGCGGCTGGCGGTTTCATAGGTCTCCGCGCAAATGTAGTAGATGCTCTCCTGGTCTTCTTTCTTGCGTTCGATGTAATCGGCAAGGCTCGCGGTCTTGTCGCTGTTGCCGCCATGGGTAGAGGCGAAGCGCAGCAATTTCTGAATGGCGTCGCGATTCGCAAAATCTTCACCGGCGCCTTCTTTGAGGACTTCACCAAACTCTTTCCAGAACGCCTGATACTGCGCTGGGTCTTTCTTCGCCATGTCTTCGAGCATACTCAGCACACGTTTCGTTACCGCGTTGCGAATAGAGGTAACGCGCTCGTCTTGCTGCAAAATCTCACGGGAGACATTGAGGGGCAGATCGTTGGAATCGATGACGCCCTTGACGAACCGCAGGTAGAGCGGCAAGAACTGATCTGCGTCATCCATGATGAAGACACGCTGCACATAGAGTTTTAGGCCCTTGGGCAACTCGCGGTTGTACAAATCAAACGGCGCCCGCTTGGGTAGATAGAGCAGGCTGGTGTATTCAAATTTGCCCTCGACCCGATTGTGGCTCCAGCTCAGCGGGTCTTCAAAATCGTTGGATACATGTTTGTAGAACTCTTTGTATTCCTCATCGCCAACTTCGGAGCGCGAGCGCGTCCACAGCGCCTGAGCTGAATTCACCGCTTCAAGCTCCGGTACAAACTCCTCGTCATCCGAGGCGCCATAGCCCGGCGTGGAGAGCATGCGTACCGGCACGCCAATGTGATCGGAGTAACGAGTGACTATGTGACGCAGGCGTGCATCCTCAGCGTATTCCGTGGCATCTTCCTGCAGATGCAAGATGACCTGTGTTCCTCGAGGTAAATCCGCCGCCACGTCGAGACTGTAGGCGTCTTCACCGGTTGAGCGCCAACGCACGCCATCGCCACCGGCGGCGCTTTGGGTGAGTACTTCGACCTCGTTGGCCACCATAAAGGCACTGTAGAACCCTACTCCGAACTGGCCAATCAACTGCGAATCAGACTTTTGATCGCCGGTGAGGTTGGCGAGAAACTCTGCGGTGCCAGATTTGGCGATGGTACCAAGATGGGCGATGACGTCTTCCCGCGACATGCCGATACCATTGTCCGCAATGGTTAGCGTACCTTCGTCTTTGTCAAACGTAACGTCGATACGAAAATCCGCATCGTCGCCAAGCAAGCTCGCGTCCTCGATGGCGCGAAAACGCAGCTTATCGATGGCATCTGAAGCGTTGGAAATGAGTTCCCTAAGGAAGATCTCGCGGTTCGAGTAAAGCGAGTGAATCATCAGCTGCAGCAGCTGCTTCGCTTCGGTTTGAAAATTTAGAGTTTCGGATGAATTCTCGGTTTGGTTCTCGGACTGAGTATCGCTCATCTGGCGTTTTCCCCTAACACTGGTATGCGCAGGGATATGGGGGTTAGGCGAGGGATTTCAAGCGACTGCGGACAGTTTCGCGTGTATCGCCGCCATGCGGCTCGAAGTGATGTCTCTGCAAGCACCGCCCGAAGTTATGCGGGCGGTGCGTAGGCGGTCTGCTTAGCTCCAGCCGGTGACTTCCGCCAATGCATCGCCAATTTCCGCCAAGCTGCGCACCGTGCGCACGCCCGCATCCTGCAGGGCGGCAAACTTGTCGTCTGCAGTGCCTTTACCGCCGGCAATGATGGCGCCGGCATGACCCATACGTTTACCCGGTGGTGCGGTAACACCGGCTATGTAGCCAACGACGGGCTTGGTGACATTCGCCTTAATGTAGGCCGCCGCCTCTTCTTCGGCATTGCCGCCGATTTCGCCAACCATGACGATGGCTTCGGTGGCGGGGTCTTGCTCGAATAGCGCTAGTACATCAATGAAATGACTGCCCGGTATCGGGTCACCGCCAATACCCACACAGGAACTTTGGCCGAAGCCGCGATCTGTCGTTTGCTTCACCGCCTCGTAGGTCAAGGTGCCCGAACGCGAGACGATGCCAACCTTGCCCGGCAAGTGAATATCGCCGGGCATGATGCCTATTTTACACTCTCCCGGCGTGATCACGCCCGGGCAGTTGGGTCCAATCATGCGCGCACCACTTTGCTCGAGCCGCGCTTTAACGGCGAGCATGTCTAGCGTGGGAATGCCTTCGGTGATGCAGACGATCAGCTCAATACCCGCATTTAGTGCCTCGAGGATGGAATCCTTGCAAAAGCTTGCGGGCACATAAATTACGCTAGCCGTCGCACCGGTGGCGGCAACGGCGTCAGACACCGTATCGAAAACTGGCAGGCCGAGGTGGGTCGAGCCCCCCTTACCCGGCGTGACGCCACCGACAAGTTGGGAGCCATAGGCTAGCGCCTGTTCGCTGTGCAGCGTACCTTGTGAGCCGGTAAAACCTTGGCAGATAACCTTGGTGTCTTTGTTGATCAAAATACTCATGCTTGACCTCCCGCTGCAGCTACCGCTTTTTCAACCGCATCCACCAGCGACTCACCTGGGATAATGTTCAGTCCGCTGTCTGCCAGTGTCTTGCGACCCAACTCGGAGTTGTTGCCTTCGAAACGCACAACCACAGGCACCTCAACGCCAACCTCTTGCACGGCCCCAATAATGCCTTCGGCGATCGTGGCGCAGCTCACAATGCCGCCAAAGATGTTGATCAGAACAGCTTGTACTGCTGAATCAGATAGAATGATCTTGAACGCTTCCGCAACCGCTTCCTTGGTGGCACCGCCACCTACGTCGAGGAAGTTGGCTGGGTTACCGCCGTGCAGTTTGACCAAGTCCATGGTGCCCATAGCCAGACCAGCACCGTTCACCATGCAGCCAATGTTGCCTTCAAGTGCAACATAATTAAGGCTGAACTCTGCTGCTTGGGCCTCACGCTCATCCTCTTGGCTCGGGTCATTCATCTCAGCGATGGCGGGTTGCCGGTAAAGGGCGTTGCCATCGATATTGATCTTAGCGTCCAGACAGTGGATGTCGCCGTCGGTGGTTACTACCAGCGGGTTAATCTCCAACAACGAGCAATCTGATTCCTCAAAAAGCTTAGCTAAGCCAATGAAAAGATTAGTAAACTGGCGTATTTGCTGCCCTTCTAAACCCAGCTTAAAAGCCAGTTCTCGACCTTGATAGGGCTGCGCACCTACAGCGGGGTCGATGATGGCACGCAGTATTTTTTCCGGTGTTTCTTCAGCGACCTGCTCGATCTCGACACCACCCTCCGTAGACGCCATGAACACGACGCGTCGGCTACCGCGATCAATCACCGCGCTGAGGTAAAGTTCGCGGTCGATATCGGTACAGCTCTCGACATAGATCTTGCTCACGGGCTGACCGTTCTCATCGGTTTGTATAGTCACCAAATTCTTACCAATCCACTGATCGGCAAACGCACGAATATCGTCTAGGGAGTCAGCCAGCTTGACGCCGCCTGCCTTGCCTCGCCCACCGGCATGAACCTGCACTTTGACAACCCAGCGATCACCGCCAATTTTTTGCGCGGCCTCGACGGCTTCGTCTGCGGTATCCACCGCATATCCCTCTGAAACCGGTAGACCGTACTGCGCGAACAGACTCTTGGCCTGATACTCGTGTAGATTCATGGCGTGTTTTCTCTCCCTTTGACTACGTCAGCAATTGACAGGTTATGCGTGTTAGGCGCGTTTCACCCGATTCACCGTATGAATGGCTTGCCCTCGGGCGCTCAATGCCGCCTCGTGCATACCTTCGGACAGCGTTGGGTGGGCAAACATGATCAGCCCTAAGTCCTCTGCCGAAGCACTGAACTCCATGCTGATCACCGCCTGAGCAATCAGTTCCGACGCTTGGGCGCCAATCACGTGAACTCCTAAGATTCGGTCTGTTTCGCTGTCTGCGATAACGCGAATCATGCCCTCGTTCTCGCCTGCCGCAAGTGCGCGGCCATTCGCCGCGTAGGGAAAGCTGCCGACGTTGAAAGCTTCGCCGTCGCTCTTAAGCTGCTGTTCAGTTTTGCCCACCCAGGCAATTTCTGGGTGCGTATAAATCACGCTGGGCACAGTGTCGTAGTTGACGAGGGGCTTATGACCGACAATACGCTCGACCACCATGATGCCCTCTTCCATGCCCTTGTGCGCCAGCATCGGACCGCGAACCACGTCGCCAACGGCATAGACATTCGTCGCATCTGTCGCGCACAGATCGTTGACGTACAAAAAACCTCGTTCGTCTAAATTCACGCCCGAATCTGCTGCCAATAGACCCTCGGTATACGGTCGACGACCCACTGCAACAATAAGCTTGTCGACTTCAAGTGTGTGCTCGCCGTCTTTGTCTTGATAGGTCACGCAAACGTGTTTGTTTTTGCCACTGCCCTTGACCTCGGTGCCTGTCACACGTGCACCCATGCGAATGTCGAGGCCCTGCTTGGTCAGAATCCGCTTGGCATCACGCGAAATACGGTGATCGGCCATGGGCAGAAATTCGTCCATGGCTTCGAGCACAATGGCCTCAGAGCCGAGCCGGTTCCATACGCTGCCTAGCTCAAGACCGATGACACCTGCGCCTATAACGCCGAGCCGTTTCGGGGCT
>PYIJ01484610.1_pt1 | contig 18323 bp, 24 predicted proteins | sample 3578051 | NCBI WGS metagenome assembly PYIJ01 (sample SAMN08408021, study PRJNA431606) | Marine metagenome isolate SA_KN192-05_S13_5m, whole genome shotgun... | biome: marine; feature: oceanic pelagic zone; material: water; isolation source: surface water sample, 0.2-0.8 um fraction ... | reverse complement strand
TTCCTTCAAAAATATTTCGCGGTTCATGTCTTCATAGTCTGACAGTGAATATTCTGCTGGCCTTGTCTTGCTGGCCTTGTTCCGGTGATTGATGACATAGACGGCCTTGGCATTGGGCTTGCGCTTTACTAGGTCGCCTACACTTAGGTGACGAAGTGCAATTGCTTGCACGTCGTCGCCGTCGTTTGTAGATATCCAGTTTTCCATGTTGTTTCCTTCCTTCATGTCTATCTCCTAGTGTTGGTAGTATGTGACATTGTCAACCTTGGGATCCCAGCAAGCGCGGCACTCGCCGCATTTACCATCGTTCAACGGCGCGGGGCAAACGTGCCCGACTGTTTTGCTGCCGTGACTGGCAACGGTGCTGGTATTCTTCCAGCCCTTGGATGGTGCGCCATCGATCATATGCGCCGACATACGCAACGTGACGTTGTCGGGAAGCTTGCGAAGCTTCAAAACGTCGCCCCAAATTTTATATTCGCGGCTCGGGATCCAGTGTTTAAGGTGCGGTGTTGCTTCGCATATGTCCAGAATGTTTAGACCCATTCTGACGCTATCAACGTCGCCACTATCAAACCATCTGAATTCCGGCTTGCGTAGCGTGTTGAGTACCGCAACCATGCGCGGCACAAAATCCAAAGCATTAAAGAAAATCTCGCGACGTTCCATCGCTGCGACCACGTTAGGCATGTTGTACATGCCTTTGCATGCATAGCACTTTTCGCAAGTGCTACCTTTTACCTTGCGTAGTTTTTGCCCTACATGGCAAAGATAGGCTGACCGGGATATTGAAAAGCCCGGCATTTTAGAAACATTCGACAAGTTGCGCTTGTCCTGCTTCAATTGTTCTTTGTAGTCTGGTAATGAATCAAACATAACAATTTCCCCTTGTTATAGTTAACTTAACTTATCTTAATTTATCCCATGTTTTAACGCAAGCTTTTATTTATCCTGCGGCCTGCGGCCTTTCTGTTTTTATATCTAGATGAGCCTGCGACCTGCGGCCTGCGGCCTCGCTCTATCTATATATAAAAAAAGAAAAGAGGATCGAGCACCGTGGCGCTCGATCCGGTGTTGCTATACAAGCTCGTTGTTTCCATCTCGAGTCATGATCATCCAGCCTCGAGCAATCTTTTCGGTTGCGGCCTGCAATTCTGGATGGGGTTTAGTTGGTGGCGGGTTTTGCAAACCGGACTCGACTTGCGGGTTTTCATGCCGCCATCTATTGCCTTGATCCAATGCATCCAATAGAGCGATTGCCTCGCCCGTTGTGAGGCGGATATCGAAATATCCGCTCTCGCCAGTTTGTTCTAAAAACTTTGCCATGATTATCCCCTTATCCATCCATCGGTTAAAAAGAAGTCTGCTATCTTGATTAGCTTGTCACCGAATAGCCGATACTCTTTTACGGGTCGGATCCCGTGACGGCCTCGCTGCTTCTTACCGATCGTGATTACCTGACCCTCGCTAGAAGAGTCAGGCCAGATTTGATTATGCTTGGCGAGTGTCTTGCCAATCTTGGTTAGAGAGTCTCCGACTGACCAAACGACAAGGCCGTTATTGGAAGCTCTCTGAGTGTGATAGTAAATCTTAGCCATGTTCTTCGATCCTTTCATCCGCACAATAATTTGAGTCTTCAAAAATGTCCGCTCGGTAGCGTCGGCGATTTTCAGCCATTACACGATCCGCACAGTCAGAGCACATTAGACCGCCGAGTTCGATCCCTCGAGCATCGCGCTCGAGCCATGTATATTGTTTTCGCCCATCGGCATCACGATGATCACAGTATTCCATGATTAATTCCTCATATCTTGAATTGAAAACAAACAGCCGAGGATCGACCAGAACAGGCCGACGCTACCAATCGATATCATTCCAATCCCTGTAACGATGGCAAACATATCATCCATGAATAGACAGTGAAATCCAGCCAACCCTATCGTAGCAGTGGCAATGATCATTAGGCCAAAAAATTGAGCCTTACGTTTCGCGATAGTCTTATAGTGAGCAATAAACATTTGAATTCCTTTCCGGCGGGGAATGATCCCCGCCATTGGTTTGAAGTTAAGCAGTTTTCTTTTCGACACATACACCCTCGACAATTGTCACGGGCGCTTGATCAGCCCAGACATTCTCGAACTTGCCGCGCATGAATGCCTTAACGGGTGTCTCGCCAACTCTAACGCGGTTGAGCAGGCCATCGGCAATGCACTGCTTTTGATGAGCAGCAAAGGCGTTTTGCGCTGCCTTCATTGCAATGTCTAACTCGTGCAATCTCGCACGGGCTGCTGCTGGGTTAGTGTATGGGTGACCTACTGATCTTTTGAGCTTCTTAGTCATGACAATTTCCCCTTGTCGTTATGGGTGCCACCATTGGCAACCCTCAATAAAAATAGTGCGCTCATTTATCCCATAATGCAAGCACTTTATCCCACTTTATTCCAACATAATGCATTTTATTTTACTTTATCCGTTCACGATTTGTTCCAGAGGTGGATTGTTCTGGGGTTACTGAGTCGAATTAGCAATCAAGTTTGCTCGAGCGCGACCCCCTGCCCCCATTATTTTGTAGATAGGTGTTGACAATGTCGTGTCGTGTCGCTGGGTTGATAAATTCAATGGGATGTATTATCGTTCGGGCATGGATGACATGACCAGCCTAGACCTGCTGCCAGAGGACGTTCTCAAAGAAATTCTGTTACTGGAAGAGCAGAAGCAAAAGCTTGAAACCAGAGACATAGCCAGAGATAAGTTCATGGCGTATGCAAAGCATGTGTACGACGGGTTCATAGAGGGGACCCATCACAGAATTATTGCAGAGAAGCTCGAGCGTATAGCATCGGGTGACTTGAAAAGGCTGATTGTCAACATGCCACCCCGGCATTCCAAGTCAGAATTCGCATCCTATCTCATGCCTAGCTGGTTCTTGGGCCGCAATCCTAAATTAAAAATCATTCAGGCTACAATGAATACAGAGCTTGCCGTGCGGTTTGGTCGTAAGGTGAGGGACTTGATTGCTGACCCCATTTACAAAGAGATATTCCCTGACACTGACCTGAAACAGGACAGTCAGGCTGCTGGTCGTTGGGAAACTAGCGTTGGCGGGGAATATTTCGCAGCAGGGGTGGGAGCGGCGATGACTGGTCGTGGTGCGGATTTGTTGATTATTGACGATCCGCACTCGGAACAGGATGCTTTATCGGCTTCTGCTTACGATAATGCGTATGAATGGTACACATCTGGCCCCCGGCAGCGTCTACAACCGGGTGGTTCGATCATTATTGTGCAGACTAGGTGGTCTAAGAAGGACATAACGGGCAGGTTACTGTCGGCACAGGCCAAGGATGTCATGGCTGATCAGTGGGAAGTAGTTGAATTTCCTGCAATTATGCCATCAGGGGACCCATTATGGCCTGAATTTTGGGAAAAAGACGAGCTTTTGAAGGTAAAAGCCTCGTTATCGGTGGGCAAATGGAACGCACAGTGGCAACAGAACCCCACATCTGAGGAAACTGCTGTTGTAAAGCGTGATTGGTGGCGTGTGTGGGAGGAAGATGACATTCCTGACTTGGATTATGTCATTCAGTCCTACGATACGGCGTATAGCAAGCGTGAAACTGCTGATTACTCTGCCATTACGACTTGGGGCGTGTTTCAACCACATCGAAACGGGGATCAGCACCTGATATTGATGGATGCGAAGAAGGGTCGGTGGAATTTCCCGGAGTTGAAAGAGGTTGCCGTGGAGCAGCACGACTATTGGGAGCCGGAGTTGATGTTGATTGAGGCCAAAGCGTCGGGTCAGTCGTTAGCAGACGAGATGCGTTTGATGAATTTGCCTGTCTCTACGTTTTCCCCGGGCCGCAGGAAGGGTGGTAATCTGGATAAGATGACTCGTATGCATATTGTGTCTCCTATATTCGAGTCGGGCAAAGTGTGGTATCCTGAAGGCCAGAAGTTTGCTGATGAAGTCATAGAAGAGGTTGCATCTTTTCCGAATGGTGACCATGATGACTTTTGCGATAGCATGACTATGGCTCTGATGCGTTTTCGTCAGGGTGGTTTTATTAGTTTGAACGGCGAAGAGTTCGAGGACGACCCGCCCCGTAAAGCAAGAGAGTATTACTGATGGCTAAAGCCCCCACAAGTTATGCAGGTAATCTAGCTAGAGCGGTTGGTCAGGGGGTAACCTTTGGTTTTGGCGATGAGATCGAAGCTGGCATTCGTTCGCTAGGAAGTGATAGATCCTATGACGAAGAAGTTGCCGACATCCGTAAATCCATATCAGAATTTCGTGATACTAATCCTGTTGCTGCTTATGGGTCGGAAATCGCAGGTTCGATACCCACGGGCTTTGGACTTGCTGGCCTAGCTCTTCGTGGTGGTATCAAGGGTGCGGCAAAGATTGGTGCTTTAGAGGGTAGTATCTATGGTGCAGGTGAGGGTGAAGGGGTAACTGGAACCGCGACCAGTACAGCTTTGGGTGCAGGACTTGGTGCCGCTGGTGGTAAGATTGCTGAGAAGGCATTTGAGGGCATAGCTCCGTTAGTTGGAAAGTTTATGAAGAGAACCCGTGGTTCGGGGGCCGAGGTCAAGGGATCTGGCAACATTGAGATGGAAGCTTCGCCCTCGGACCGTGTAACTACTTTTACTCCCGGCAAGTATGATGAGTTTTTTGAGAACATGGGGGAAGAAGGTGCTGGCATGGAGTTTCCGGCTGTTGGTCAGGCTGTAGACAACTATGTTACAGAGTTTGATCCTAAAGAATCTTTTGATTTATTGGATGGAGCACTCAAGTCTGACGATTATCCCGGATATGCCACAGTTTTACGAGCAAACTTAGACAGACAGTTTCCCGGAGATAAGATTTCTGTATCCAGAATAGAGAATTATTCGGACCCTCGTGCAGGCATAGAAGGTCGCAGATCCAAGAGTTTTTTTGAAGTTGATAAAGATGATGTTCTTTTTGCGGGGAGTGACTCTGAAAGAGAGTTAATAATTCGTGGTCCGAAGGGTACATACAACGAGGGTGGTCCTATGTCTGTTAGGATAGAAGAAGCTTCGCCCTCGGACCTTGGACCTATGGTTAAGGAAGCTGGGTCGGATGAGTTCGTGCCACTTGAGAAGAAGGTTGGTGCACCGGGGACCCCGGGCGTTGATCGCAGTATCAACAAGCCTTTGGAAGATGAGATATCGGTAGATGGTGTGCCGTTGGGTGGTATTGATTATTTACCTGTTGCGAATGCTTTACTTGAGAACACGGTTGGTGCTGGCAAGAAGGGTTTGACTGGTGCTCAGTATCTGGCGCGGTTGAAGAACCAGCCTTCGGTTACTGATATGGAGTTGGAGGTATCGGGTCTTGATAAGTTCTTGGCGGAGAATGCCAACCGCAAGATTCCGATGGATGATGTTCTGGACTATCATGTAGGCAACAGCCCCCGCATTGAAATGATTGATGGCGGCACAAGACATGTGGCGGATCAGCGTATGTTTGGCGATGAGTCTTATACGGCGCAGGGCAAGAATGTTGGGGGTGGATATGAGGAGATTGTATTCCGGGATGCGAAATTTGTTGGAAACAGGGACACGGCCCCCGGTGCCATGCATGCTGCCACGCATCACACGAATGTAGAAGGAGGAATCGGACATGGTCGGATGACCTCGTTCGATGATGTGGCTACAGGTGGAGAAAGATCCACGATGCTTGAGGAGAACCAGTCAGATCTCTGGTCTATATACAAGGGCAAGAACAGACCGGATGAAGGTGCTCAAAAATTTGTCCAGTTGACCCCTGAAAAGGTCAAGTCGTTCAAAGCAATAGATAAGAAGATTGAGGACGGAGCGCAGTACAGAACACTGAACGATGCTCTTACCAATGTTGATGATCAGAAAAGAATGCTTCAGAAGATTAAGGAAGATCAGAGAACTGTAACGGCTGACTTGGATGGGGTACGCAAGAGAAATTTTTTACAAAAAGATGAGCCAGCACCCGGCATAGCTGAAGACTCTGCTTCTCCAGAGTTTCGTTTTGCTGGTAGATTAAGCATGTTAGCGAGATCAGATGATATCTCTCCCGCTGATGTAATGGGCAGAGAAATGCGGATTGAAGCTGACCTTGGTAATATTATCAAGCAGGCTGTTATTGAAGATACTCGCGCCTTAGAAACACTTTCTAATGATCAGATATCAAAAGTTTTAAGACTGGCTGCGGACAGGTCAATGAGACAGAGTTCTGACACAAGCATCGGCCCGTCATTTGTGACGATTGCTCGTGCGCCTCTCAGAGATGACGAGTTAAAACAGATCCTTGATATTCCAGAGGCGATAACTGGAGCGGAAGAAGATGTTCTGCAAGCTTCCTATAGATTGATTTCAAATGTTCAGAGTGAGTTTAAAGGGATCTTTGATAAAGGGCAGGTTGTGCGAGAGTTGGGTGGCCCATCTAATGCTTTACAAGCAGTACAAACAGCCAAGAATCTATTGCCAAAAGCGGTGAACAGTATAGATCCTAAGTTGCTCCGTAAAGATGCTGCTGATTTTAAGAGATTAAGTTCAGAAAACGACTTGTTTAAGGAAAGTTTCGTTGAACAGGGAAGAAGATTCAGCGACGCTAAAGATCGCGTTATGAACATCTATGGTGATGCAATCGAGGATGCTGCTCCCAATAAACAAACAGCTTTTGAATACGCACACTATAGGCAGAATCAAGGAAAACTCGCTATAGATGGTGGCAGGTTTAACACTATGGCAACTAGGTTTGCTCAAGATCCAATAGATTTCTCAGACGGATCTGCGGGGTTTCAGGATGTGGCTCCAGAGTTCACCAATCCCCTACCATTTGAAACACAGGATCAAGTTGCAAGATACCAGCTTCATCAGATGATTAAAAAAGCTGCTGATGACGGATCGACTCGTTTCTACATTCCTGACTATCGTGACTTGGCGGCAAAGCGTGATCTTGATGTTACGGATGATGACAGTCTTGCAGCCTATGTATCTAGATACAAGACTCCGCAAGAAAAGGTCGTAAAGGAACTGAAGCAAAAGTATCCGGGCATTGACATTGGAACCGTGGACACAGTTCAACCAGCAGTGAATCGCACTCCTTTGCGAGATAATCAGGCTACCAAAGATTATATGTTAGAAATAGAAAGACCAGAGCATGATTTTCCAATGACCTACATCGATTTAACACCATTGCAGGCTAAACCATCACAGGTTCGCAGATACAAGCGCGGCGGCAAGGTTGACATGCGTTCTGGTATCGGTGACTTATTTAAGGTATATTCGTAAAATGCGTAGTGACAAAGAAATTTTAAAGCAAGCTGATAGAGATATAACAAAGCTCCCTGACAACGAGTACGATAGATTTCTTGTGCTTGAGGCGAGAAGAAAAAAGCTTCTGTCCAAAGCGGCTGAAAAAGCTGACGGTGGCATGATCAAAGGTTTTAGTCCTATCGCCCGACCTCAGAGATTCAAAGGAGTCTTTTAATGGCTATCGAACCAAGACAGATTGCAGGAATGATGGAGCAAGCTATGGGTGCGGGTGGACCAGCAGCCGCGCCCGAGGATGCCATGACCGAGGTCCAAATAGCGTTGCCCGGTATGGAAGATCTTCCGCCCGGTATTGAGGTTGTTGGCATGGAGGAGACTGTTGAGGTTGAGGCCGAGGTTTATGATCACAATGCAAATTTAGCCGAGGTTCTAGATCAGTCTACGCTTGGTTCTTTGTCCTCGGATCTTGGAAGTTTAGTTGATGAGGACAAGGAGAGTCGATCCGAGTGGGAGGAGTCCATATCCAAGGGTTTGACGTTACTGGGGATTAATTATGAGGAGCGGTCTGAGCCGTTCATGGGTGCCAGTGGTGTAACGCATCCTGTGCTATCTGAGGCGATTACGCAGTTTCAGGCGCAGGCTTATAAGGAGATGTTACCACCGGGTGGTCCTGTAAAGACGCAGATCTTGGGTGAGCAGAATCGCATGGTTGAGGAGCAGGCTCAACGTGTGAAGGACTTTATGAATTATCAGATTACGGAAGTGATGGAGGAGTTTGATCAGGATACGGATCAGATGCTGTTTTATCTGCCGATTACTGGTTCTACATTTAAGAAGGTTTATTTTGATCCGACAAAGCAGAGGGCGGTATCGAAGTTTGTTCCTGCCGAGGATTTGGTTGTTCCGTATCATGCGTCTGATTTGAGGACAGCGGAGCGTTACACCCATGTTGTTCGGATGAGCGAGAATGAAATTCGTAAGATGCAGGTAGGAGGGATATATAGAGATGTTGACTTATCTCCAAGCGAAGATGACGAGTCTGACTCAACGATCCGTGGAAAGGCTGATGAAATTCAGGGGTTACGTTCGGGCTACTCTGATGAAATGTTTACGCTTTTTGAAATCCATGTGGACTTGGATCTTGAGGGATTTGAGGATATGGATCAGGGGGGTGAGCCAACAGGTATCAAACTACCGTATATCGTCACTATGGACGAAGCTTCGGGAGAGATTCTTTCGGTAGTACGAAACTATCGTGAGCAGGACCCGATGCGCCGCAAACGTCAGTATTTTGTGCATTACAAGTTTTTGCCCGGTTTTGGGTTCTATGGTTTTGGTTTGTTGCATATGATAGGAGGGCTGTCTCGTGCTGCTACATCTATTCTCAGGCAACTTATTGACGCTGGTACGCTCTCGAATTTACCGGGTGGTTTCAAAGCTCGTGGTGTTCGTATCAGGAATGATGATGAGCCTGTTAACCCGGGTGAGTTTCGTGATCTTGATGCTCCCGGCGGCGATATTAGGAATGCTATTATACCACTCCCTTACAAGGAGCCTTCTGGAACGCTGGCTCAATTACTTGGGGTGGTCGTTGATTCGGGTAGAAGATTTGCACAGGTTACGGACACCAAGGTCGCAGATGTCAACTCCAATGCTCCCGTGGGAACTACAGTGGCCCTCATCGAACAGGGATCAAAAGTAATTTCAAGTATTCATAAACGGCTGCATTACGCTCAGAAGAATGAGTTTCGTATGCTGGCTGAGATATTTCAGAATAATCCTGTGCCGTATCCATATGCTATCGGGGCTAACATCAACCCCGCTATCATGGCGCAGGACTTCGACGGGCGTGTAGATATCCTCCCTGTCTCTGACCCGTCGATTTTTTCTATGGCGCAAAGACTGTCATTGGCACAGACACAGTTGCAGTTAGCGCAGGCCGCACCGCAGATGCACAATCTGTATGAAGCCTATCGTCGGATGTATGATGCGTTGGATGTAAAAAACATTGACTCTATCCTGCCGCCGCCGCAGCCACCACAACCCATGGATCCGGCAACAGAAAACTCGATGGCTTTGAAGGGCCAGCCTTTGCAGGCATTCCCGCAGCAGGACAGCATGGCTCATATTCGAGTGCATGTTGCTATGATTCAATCCCCTGCCATTCAAGCTAACCCGCAGGCTTTTGGTATTTTGCAGGCACATATACAGGATCATCTGGCTATTTTTGCTCGTGACGTTATTCAGGATATGTTTGAGCAGGGTATAATGCAGGCAAAAGCGCAGGGTGAGGCTATACCTCAGATTGATCCGAACGCTGTTGAAGCGGCGGTTGCACAGCAGATTGCGGATACGTTAGAGCAACTTGCTCCGATGCTTAAACCTCAGACACCACCTGATCCTTTGGTTCAGATACGTCAGCAGGAGTTGCAGAACGATACGCAAGAGATACAACGTAAGATGCAGAACGATGCGATGGACTTCCAGATTGATCAGGCCAAGTTACAACAGGCTTATGACATGGCTGTGCAACGACAGAAGTTGCAAGAACAGATTGCAAAAGATAGAAACGAAGTGAATGTTTATCGCATTAACACACAGGCTGACTTAAAACGTGAGAGGTAGATGTATCAGGCAATTGTTGTTGCTTGCATGATATCGAATATGGAAATCTGCGTAACTTTTGAGGGGCAACAGTGGTTCGAGATAGAGAGGACATGTAAAGTTAGAGCACTGAACATGGCAAGTGACGTACATAAATACTATAAAGGCTACAAACCAGTTAGTTATAGTTGCAGAACTTTGGCGAAAGGACGGCTGTCTAAGTAGCGGGGTATTTTTTGAATGAGTCTTAGAGAATACATTTTGGTAATCTCCATGTGGGGGAATGATGGAGCCACTGATCATTACATTGGACAGATGAGTCTCCAGCAACCTATGAGTCGAAAACAGTGCCACTGGATGCTTGAAGATGATCGATGGTCAGCGGCTTATGATAATAAACATTATAAAATGGCTATGCACTGTTTTCCAAAAGATTGTGCGGGGAAATCAACTTGTGAGTGAAGAAAAGAAAAAACCAGTATCTGTAGCAGTTGGCGAGAACAGCTTTGAACTTGTATTGCGTATATTGGGTAATGAGTTTGTGGCTATAAAAATAGGCTCTACCAACTTTTCAGGAAAGCTGATAGCGGGTGGTATTTTGTTATTGTTTTTTACGTTTATGCTCATGGAGGTGTTTGGTCTGTCACGGATTTTGGGTGTTGAGTAATGGCTACCAAGTTAAGTGAAAACACTGAATTAGCCATGCCTATCCGCAATTTGATTGCATTGCTTATCGCTGCAACCGTTGGCACTTGGGCGTATTTTGGTGTTATTGAACGCCTTAACACTATAGAGAATAAAATTCTGTTGATGGAGACAGATTTAGGCATGAATACAGAGTTTCGCATCAAATGGCCTAGAGGTGAAATGGGGAGTTTACCCGCTGATTCTGAACAGTTTATGCTAATAGAGCATCTGTCAGATCAACTTGCAAAACTACAAGAACAGATAGACGAAGGTCGCGCCCCACATGATCAACAGCAAAAACTGACTTTAGATTTTTTTGAAAAACGACTTACAAATATAGAAGGACAAATTGAAAAGTTAAGGAATGGGCAACGTGGTAACTGAAACAATAACATTGATACTCTATATGGGCGGTGATATTGCAGAGCATACAGCGTTTGAGAAAATATCCAAATGCCTTAAAACCAAACGAAAGATAGAGAGAAACCTATACAAAAAATCAACAGCGGTTAGGTATGCTTGTGAAAACAAAACAGTTGTGATTGAAAAAAATAATGATGGTTCAAATTATATCGTGAGGATAGTAGAATGATACAGGCACTGATTGGTCCTATATCTTCTCTTGCTGGAACATGGCTAGAAGGTAAGGTTGAAAAGACAAAGGCGGAGGCTGGTGCAAAGGTTGCTAAAGCCAAGGCAGAAGCTGTCATTATGGAGAAGAAAGCCACAGGAGAGATTGACTGGGATCTCAAAATGGCTGATGCTTCTGCACATAGCTGGAAAGACGAATGGCTTACTATTTTGTTCTCGATCCCGCTTATCCTAGCCTTCTGTGGAGATTGGGGGAGACAAATTGTATCTGATGGGTTTACTGCTCTTGAGGCCATGCCGCAATACTATCAATATACTTTGGGCACTATCGTTGCTGCCAGTTTTGGTATGCGCGGTGCCGCTAAATTTTTTGGGAAGAAGTGATGTCAAAGCGCCTTCAGAAAGACAGCGAGTACGACGAATACGATATGGATGGCGACGGGGTAGTTACCGACGAGGAGCTTGAACACGCCAAAGAAATCAGGCAGACTGAAACAGAGTTAAGAAAGAACTTAGCGCAGTTGCGAATGGCAAGGTATACATTGATTAGTATGGGTGTTTTTACTGTAGCTATGTTTTTTATACCTTTGGATAGAGTTACAGCGTTGAGCGACATTAGTAATTTGTTTTACATTTCGGGTGCAGGTATTGTTGGAGCCTATATGGGCACTACAGCTTGGATGAACAGGAAGTAAGATGGCACGACCTAGAGCAGCACAATTTGCAAAAGACATTGGTGTCTCGACTAATCAGGCAAAAAAGCTTATAAGTAAAGGACGGCGACTTAGAGACGGCGGTTCAAACGTATTGGAGGCAACCATGGCTGATGCAAAAACAAAACCAGTAAAAGCAGGCAAAGGAAAAGTGCTTGTGCAAGAAAAAGAAAACAAGTTTGTTCTTGGCATGGGCAAAGCTTACGAAGGTCAACCAAGAGAAGTAAAGATCCGTTAATGTTTGAGCCTATCGACAGAGTGATGAATATGCGTAAGGGCGGTTCTGCCGTTGCTCCTCGTCGCACTGTTATTGCTGGGCAAGACCACATGCTATCCTATATCACACCACAAGAGGGTGAGATACTAATGGCCCTTGGCGGTTCAGGTAGACCCGGTCCAATGGGCATTCCATCTTTTAATCCGGGGGGCGATGGTTATGTAGCTCCAGTAACTTCATATCGTGTGCCTATTGGCACATTCGGTGGTAGCCCAGATGATATGCAGTATCAAACAATACGCATAGGTTCTGATCAGGACACTATGGAAAATCGTATGGCAGGTTCTGCTGACCTTGCCAACCAAACACAAGGCACTGCTATTGGTTCAGAAGCAGTTAATAAAGCAGAATATATGGAGCAATTTTATAAAGACCTTGAAGCTTTACAAGGTCGGCCTAGTCCTATTGACACCGTAGCTGATCCAGATCCAGATCCAGATCCAGATCCAGATCCAGTAGCTCCAGTGAATCCTTCTGATGTTATAGTTGATCCTGTAGACGTAATGCCTGATTTGGCGAACATTGGTGGCAGACCTAATCCTGATGATTTGCCACCTCCGTTTGATCCTGTTTATCCAATTATTCCGGGCATTCCACAGCCCACAGCGCCGGATATTTATAAAGATCTTGCTTATAAGCCTTTCAGACCTGACTTCACCTCTCCTTCGGTGCTGTCAATTGAAGATGTTATGTCTATGCTGCCTCCACGGATTCCTATATCTACTTATCAGCCTTTCGACCCTGACTTCACGCCTGACTTTGGTCCAAGCGGATTTAAAAGTTTCGCACAGGGCGGTGCTGTAGAAGCCCCGCGCCGTACAGACATTCAGGGTCAGGATCACATGTTGTCGTACATTACTCCAGATGAAGCTGATATTCTCATGGCTTTAGGTGGATCTGGCGAGGCTGGCCCTATGGGTATTCCTGCGTTTAGAAGTGGCCCCGGAGATATGGGCGCTGGTAGTGGAGATGTTGGAACTGAAGGTGAAGGCATGGGTGAAGGCCAAGGCGGTGACGGCATGGGCGGTGGCGCTCCCGGTGGCGCTCCCGGTGGCGGTGGTTCTAGTGATGATAACACAGGTGAAGAGGCTGGCGGTTATGAAGAAGCGAGTGCGCCCTCTGGTTATGATTTTGGTTTTTCAGACACTTCAGTTGCGGATAGAGCCGCAGCAAAAGACTATGGCGTTGATAGTTACGGGCAACCTGTTGGTCGTGGCGCGATGGGTTACGCAGGGAGTCGGGGCATGTCTCCGGGCCGCTCACAAGCAATGTTTGGAACAGATTTATTTGCTGGTCTGAATATAGGTAGTCAAAAGGGTTATAATGAACGTATGGGGATTACCGATACCAACCCCTTCGGAAAAATGGGATTTTTTACAAGGCACTTCGGAATTGATCCAAAGAACGTAGACTATACTGGCATAATGAGCTTGAACACGAGACGGGCTATTGCAAACAATCAATTCTCAAAATTTGCAAACCCTCAAAATATTAGAGGTGCCCCCGGCTACAATCCAGCTTTTGCTACTGCCAAGCCCGGTCAATTACGAGCGGGTGTTCAAAAGGCAGGGTATGACACAAAGTTTGGCAAAGTTGTTGAACGGAACAGAGAAATGGAAGTGCCTGAGATGATTGCCCGTGGGCTTTTTAGCTTGGCGGCTCCCGGTTTTATGGGCTTGGCGCTTAGTCAAATGGGCACCAAAGAGTACGGATTACCAAGTCTTCCGGGCATGGAAAGGTTTGGCGTAAAAGAGGAGCCGCCCGGTTTAGCAGGACAGATTTTTGGAGCAATAACAGGAGGCGTTCCTGCTGATCAAGCCTACGATAAAGCGAAATCGGTGGTTGGAGATTTAGTTGATAGAATGTCTTCAAAAGATATTGAAGCTGTTGCTAAAGCGACTCCAGAACAGCAGCAAGAAATACAAGAAAATATAAAGGCTTCATCTACACAAGGTTTTTCTCAACCTGATATTTTTGACTTTAGCCCCACCACCACAAGTTCAGTCTCAGGCAGTTTTAGCGACTTAACCGCTGACCAAAAGATTGGAGTTATTTCAGCAGAACAACAAGCTCGAGCTAATGCTGCTACCACTGGTAAAGATCTTTCAACGGCAGGATCCGTAGCTAGAGCTAGAGCGATAGCTGATGCTTTGAGGGGGAATCAATAAGTCTTGTAATAAAAAATATTTTGCATAACAAGGGGTAGTAAAATATGGATGTAGTATCTTTTATAAAAGATTATCAAAAGATATTGATTAATAGAATTGATGACGTTAGTCTTTCGATAACAAGCGGTGGAGTAACTGATTGGGAAGACTACAAGGCAAGAGTTGGTGAAATACAGGGTGTCACCTACGCTCTTGATGAATTGAAGGCCCTGCTAAAGAAAGTGAAGTACATCGATGACACTGATCGTACCTGAGTATGTTTTAGCGCAACAACAAGCTAAGAAGCAGGCTGAAACAGCCGCAAAAGAAAAATCCCTAAAAGATAGAATGCCACAGCCTACAGGATGGAGAATTCTTGTCATGCCTTATATGGGCAAGGACAAGACTGATGGTGGTGTTTATGTTCCTGATGCCGTAAGAGAACGAGAGTCACGAGCTACAGTTGTAGCTTACGTTGTACGGCTCGGGCCACTTGCTTATAAAGACACAGACAAATTTGGAGACCACGGGCCTTGGTGCAAGGAGGGAGACTGGGTTTGTATCGGTAGATATGCCGGATCCCGCTTTAACATCGAGGGAGGAGAAGTCCGTGTTATTAACGATGACGAGGTCATCGCAACCATCGTTGATCCTGACGATGTTAAAAACTATGGAGCATAATAATGGCAGAAGCAGCAGAAAAGACCACAGATCTAGCCGCTGATCTTGACGAAGAACAAGGGAAAGAAATAGAGATTGCCGAGGAGGAATCTCAAGAAGCAAAGGCTGTTGAGGAGACCGAAGAAACTGAAGAGGACTCTGACTCCGAAAAAGATGAGAAAGAAGAAGAGCTTGATCAGTATTCTAAGAATGTACAGAGCCGCATAAGCAAGATTACGCAGAAATATAGGGACGAAGAAGCGCAAAGGATTGCAGCGGTTGAGTTTGCTCAGAAAGTAAAGGAGCAAAACGACGAACTTAGACAACGGCTGACAGCACTTGATCAGTCCTATGTTGGAGAGTTCGGTACAAGAATAGAGTCTCAGATTGCTGCTGCGAAGGTTGCCTATCAGAAAGCATATGATGAGGGTGACGCTGACTCTATGTTCGAGGCTCAGAAAAACTTGAGCAGGCTTGCACTAGAAGAAGCACAAGTAGAGAATGCCAAGAAGAGGCAGGAGCAACAAGCCGCTGTTCCGCAAGCTGCACCACAGCAACAACAGCAGCCTGCACCACAACAAAGAGCGAAACCAGATGCTAAAGCAGAAGCTTGGGCATCTAAAAATGATTGGTTTGGTCAAGATCAAACAATGACTTACGCTGCTTTTGGGATTCATAGACAGTTAATCGAGGATGAAGGGTTTGACCCAACGTCTGATGAGTACTATACTGAGCTTGATCGTAGAGTCCGGTCAGAGTTTCCACAGAAGTTTGGAGGCTCTAAGGACAAAGGACCCAGAGTTGCCTCTGCTGAGTCCACGGCTTCTAAGTCGTCTACAAAAAAGGGGCGCAGAACAGTCAAGTTAACCCCTTCGCAGATTCAGATAGCGAAGCGATTAAATGTTCCGCTCGAAGAATACGCTAAGTATGTTAAGGAGTAATGAAATGACTGATTCTACAAAGAGATCGCCTCGCGAAGCGGAAACTCGCGCAAAGACCCAACGCCGCAAGCCTTGGGCACCTCCATCTAAACTGGAGGCTCCAGAACCACCCGCAGGGTACAAGCATCGTTGGATCCGTACTTCACTTCGCGGTGAAGATGATCAGATGAATGTGACTACCAAAATGCGTGAAGGGTGGGAACCTGTTCGTGCTGATGAATATCCTGAGATGGCTGGTAAATTTCCAACTATCGATTCAGGTGCTAATGCAGGAACAATTGGAGTCGGTGGTTTGATGTTGGCTAGAATACCTGAAGAAACGGTTGAAGAAAGAACTGAATACTTCCGGGAACAGACCCGCACACAAATGGATGCCGTGGATCAAAACTTAATGAGGGAACAACATCCTTCTATGCCTATCCATAGTGATAGGAAAAGTCGTGTATCGTTCGGAGGCCGTAAGGACGGCTCTGATTAACTCAATCAGCTATGTATAAGGAGTATTTATCATGGCAAATACCAATGGAAGCTTCGGTCTGAGGCCCTATGGGATGCTGGGTTCAGCAACCCACTCCACTGGTACGACTGAGTACCGTATCGCATCTAGTAACTCAAACCCAATCTACCAAGGCATGGCGGTTATTCCGTTAGCTGCTGGTGTGATTGACGATCTGCAAGCTGCTGCTGGTGGAAGTGTGTCAATTGTGGGTGTGTTTAATGGGTGTGAATATGTCTCATCGACCACTGGAGAAGTAATTCGTTCTAACTTCTGGCCCGGTTCAGGTGCTGATTCTAATTTTCCTGTTAGAGCGTTTTTGTATGACAACCCATCACAACTGTTTACCATTGCTACATCAAACGTAGTTTCTGCCGCTAATACAGAAGCAGAGATTCGTGCAGCAGTGTTTGCAAACATTCAGTTTGCAACTGGTAACAGCGGTTCGACTACAACTGGTATTTCTTCTGCAACCGCAGATTTGAATACCATCGCAACTACCAACACGCATGCTCTGCGTATTATGGGTGTACAAGATGACCCAGAAAACTCAGACTTCACTGCTGCTGGTATCCCTTTAATCGTTCGTATAAACAACCACTTCAATGCTCCTACTGGTAGTATTGCACAGGGTACTGTTTCTACGACTGGCGTATAAGGAGGCTGATCAATGGCTATTTCTCGCGCACAACTAGCGAAAGAACTGGAACCCGGCCTCAATGCTTTATTCGGCATGGAATACGGACGGTATGAAGGTCAACACGCTGAAATCTTTGACACCGAGTCATCTGACCGGGCGTTTGAAGAAGAGGTAATGTTGTCTGGCTTTGGCGCTGCTCCTGTAAAACAGGAAGGCTCCTCAGTTTCATTCGACGACGCAAACGAAGCTTTCACTGCTCGTTACAATCACGAGACAGTGGCTATGGCATTCTCAATCACTGAGGAAGCTGTAGAGGACAATCTTTATGATCGTCTGGCATCACGCTATACACGGGCACTTGCACGTTCTATGGCACACACAAAGCAGGTTAAAGCTGCATCAATCCTTAACAACGCATTTACCGCTGCCGCATTTGCTGGTGGTGACGGCGTTGCTCTTTGTGATGCATCACACCCGCTTACTAACGGCAGCACATTTAACAACGAGCCAGCAGTAGCCGCTGATTTGAATGAAACTTCTCTTGAAGATTCACTCATCAGTATCGCTGGATTTGTTGATGAGCGTGGTTTGGTTATTGCTCTTAGGGGCATGAAGCTAATCATCCCTCGTCAGCTTCAGTTTGTTGCCGAGCGTCTCATGGTATCAAACCTTCGGGTAGGTACAGCAGACAACGATGTAAACGCAATCAAGTCAATGGGTATGCTTCCAGACGGTTATGTAGTCAACGACTACCTAACTGACACAGATGCGTTCTTCATTAAGACTGACGCTCCGAATGGCTTCAAGCACTTCGAGCGTATGGCGTTGTCAACTAGCATGGATCCAGATTTCGATACTGGCAACATGCGGTACAAGGCTCGTGAGCGTTACAGCTTTGGATTTTCAGACCCACGTTGTGTATTCGGTTCACCGGGTGCATAAATAAGTTTGTTAAGACAAATACAAAGGGCGGCTATTCAGTCGCCCTTTTTTGTTGTATAGTTCTATTAATCCCTGACAGTCGCATTGGGCGGCTGACACTAGCCACGACAGGAGATACTTAAATGGCTACCACTACGTTCAACGGAGCAGTCCGTTCTGAAAATGGTTTTAAAGTTATCAATAAAAACTCAACCACGGGTGCGATAACAGAAACCTCCTCTATAGCTTCTACAGGCATTGTTACAAACAAATTTGTAAAACACGTTGGCTTTGCCACTGGTGTTACCGTTAACACAACTGCTGGAGACAGTGATAATATCGGTGAGTTTACGCAACCAGCCAATACGATC
>PYIJ01145271.1_pt1 | contig 18326 bp, 17 predicted proteins | sample 3578051 | NCBI WGS metagenome assembly PYIJ01 (sample SAMN08408021, study PRJNA431606) | Marine metagenome isolate SA_KN192-05_S13_5m, whole genome shotgun... | biome: marine; feature: oceanic pelagic zone; material: water; isolation source: surface water sample, 0.2-0.8 um fraction ... | reverse complement strand
CATAGCATCGCCTACTTTATTGGAAGCTGATGGATTCTTGATCCCCGTCTTCTTCCTCAGCTCACCTATCGCGAACGCATTCTCTCGGTGTTTTCACCCCTCGGCACAATCGCTGATCGCTGATCGCTGATCGCTGGTTGTAGGGCAGTTAGTAGCAAAATGCGGCTGAGCTGGCGACAAAGGGTATCTTAGTCGAGACGATAGGGTTATGGGGTGATGCTGACTAATGGTCTTGCGCTCGGCCAACGCCGCTGGGAATGCGGATGTTGTCGACGAGCTTCGTGACTTCCTCGGGCACAGGACCGGTGCAACGCGAGATCACTAGCGCGAGCGTGAAGTTAATCCCGGCGCCCACAGTGCCAATACCCTCCGGCGAGATACCAAACAGCCAATACTCGGCGCTATTGGTTTCGGGTGAGACAAACTTAAAGTACGCGATATAGGCCAGACTAAAGACCAGCCCCGCCAACATACCGGCGATGGCGCCTTCGCGATTCATGCGTTTATCAAAAATGCCCAGCAATATAGCTGGGAATAACGATGCTGCGGCCAGTCCGAAGGCAAAGGCCACCACTTGCGCCACAAAGCCTGGCGGGTCGATACCTAAATAGCCGGCAATGCCAATGGCAGTGACCGCCGCGAGTCGTGCGTAAAAGAGCTCCTGTCGGTCTGTCAGCCCCTTGGCAAAGGTCTTTTTCATTAGGTCATGCGAGACCGAGGTGGAAATTACCAGCAGCAATCCAGCAGCCGTGGACAGCGCCGCCGCCAAGCTGCCAGCGGCTACGAGAGCAATCACCCAGTCGGGTAGGGCGGCAATCTCTGGATTGGCCAGCACCATGATGTCGCGATCCACATAGACTTCATTCTCGCTGGATGTAGGCGTGTTCAGTACATCACGGGAACCGTCCGCGCGGCGCTGAACGTCAAAGGTAGGCTTACCCTCAAAGGGGGCGCCGGGGTGGTACTGAATGCGTCCGTCCTCGTTCTTGTCGTCCCAGCCGATTAGGCCGATGTTCTCCCAACTTTTGAACCAGCCGGCGACGTCGGTGTAGTGGGTGTTATGCACTGTGTCGACAAAGTTCAGTCGCGCGAAGGCGCCGACAGCGGGGGCAGTGGTGTAAAGCAGGGCAATAAAAATAAGCGCATAACCTGCGGACTTGCGTGCATCTGAGACCTTGGGCACCGTGAAAAAACGCACGATGACGTGGGGTAAGCCGGCGGTACCAATCATCAGCGCCATGGTGATGGCGAAGACGTCAATGGTGCTTTTCGCTCCTTCGGTATAGGCCGCAAAGCCCAGCTCCGTCAGCGTCTGATCGAGTTTATCCAGCACCGACAAGCCAGAGCCGTCAGCAACCTCAGCGCCCAAACCGATCTGTGGAATAGGAATGCCGGTGACCAACATCGAGATAAATATGGCGGGCACGAGGTAGGCAAAAATCAGCACGCAGTACTGAGCGACCTGGGTGTAGGTAATGCCTTTCATGCCGCCTAGCACCGCATACATAAAGACGATGGCCATGCCAACGATGACTCCCCAAAAAATCGGGATGTTCAAAAATTGCGAGAACACGATGCCGACCCCACGCATTTGGCCCGCCACGTAGGTGAACGAAATCAGGATCAGGCAAATCACCGCCACCACTCGCGCAGTGGTGGAGTAGTAGCGCGTACCAATGAAATCCGGCACGGTGAATTGGCCGAACTTGCGCAGATAGGGTGCGAGCAGCAGGGCGAGAATCACATAGCCGCCAGTCCAGCCCATCAAGTAGACCGCTCCGTCATAGCCCATGAAAGCGATGATGCCGGCCATAGAAATAAAGGATGCCGCACTCATCCAATCCGCGGCTGTTGCCATGCCGTTGGCGATGGGGTGCACACCGCCGCCAGCGACATAGAACTCGTTGGTAGAGCCCGCCCGAGACCAAATGGCGATGCCGATGTATAGGCTGAAAGACAGCGCAACGAAGAGATAAGTAAGCGCTTGGGCATCCATGCTAAACCTCTTCCTTGTTCGCAGCTTCGCTCGCGGGCGCATCATCTTCGTCTGAGACGCCGAATTTGCGATCAAGTTTTTGCATCAAATGGATGTATGCGAAGATCAGAATAACGAAAACATAGATGGCACCTTGCTGTGCCCACCAAAAGCCAAGCTTGAAGCCGAAGAACGGTATTTGGTTCAGTTGATCCACCAGCAAAATGCCAAAACCGAACGACACGATGAACCAGATGCTCAGCAAAATGCCCAGTAGGCGTAGGTTGGCCTTCCAGTAGTCCTGATTTTTGTTCACAAATATCCCCTCTAACGAACGCGCCAAATAGTGCACTAAGCCCCCATAGGAATACAAAGGCCAATACCGACCTGCAGCTGTGGCAGGGCGGTGATCAACCTTGTAGCCTGTCGGGCGAACAAAATTGGTAATCGGCATGACCTCAGCTTTTGATATGGATTTCCCCAAGTCACCCGTGCAGCCCATTCGACCGGCGGCGACGGTGATCGTCGTGCGCGAGGCTGCTCAGAGCTACGAAATATTCATGCTCAAGCGCACCAGCAAGGCAAGTTTTGCCTCGGGCATGTATGTATTTCCCGGTGGTCGCGTAGACCCAGATGATCATCTGCATGCTTACGACGCTTATCGCCACGGTCCGGCCGATGGACAAGCGCCGCAGGTATCGGCGTTGGGAGCTGAGTGGCGTGGCTTCTGGATCGCCTGCATTCGCGAGACCTTTGAAGAGGCTGGCTTGATGCTGGCCTATACGCCTGACGGTGAACTGGTGTCCTTCGCTGACCCTGTCGTGCATCAGCGCTTTGGCAGCTATCGCGAGCCAGTGCACGACGGTACCCTGTCGCTGCTCGATATTTGCCGTCAGGAGAACCTTAAACTCGCCGTTGACCATATCCACTTTTATAATCGTTTTATTACCCCGCTCGGTCGCCCACGACGTTTCGATACGCGTTTTTTCATCGCCGCCGCGCCGGAAAGTCAGCGAGGCAGCCACGATGAACAAGAAACGGTCGACAGTATTTGGATTACCCCGCAACAGGCGCTGGCTCGTCACGCCGCAAAAGAGTTTGATTTGATGAATGTCACACGCATTCAACTCGAGGCCTTGGCTAAGCTGCCCAACAAGGCGGCATTGCTCGAAGCTTCAGTGAATCAGCAACACTTTCCAACGCGACGGCCTGTGCTGCCTAAGACTCGATAACCCGCGGTGATCTAGCCATGTCCAACGAACCAGCGATTGTAATAGGTGACCTTGATCTGCCTTCAGACGGCGAAGCATTGCAGCGGGTCTGGCTGCTCCGGCTGATCTGCTTAGCGCCCTTGATGGCGCGTTTACTGCGAACCCAAATCCCGGCTAGGACTTTTAGCGTCGCGTGATGAGTCGAGGATACACGCAGTGAGCGATGGCCAGATCGTAAATCCTTCAGCCGATCTGTCGGTGTTGCACGCGCTGGGTTGGGGCACAGATGATCAGCATCGGCTCGATGACTGGCGCGACATGCGCGCCGCATCTGCTCTAAACCAAACTTACCCAGACAGTCATCTGGCTCGAGTCATCGCCGTTGAGCGCACGGGTCTGACTGTTGCGCCGCGGGGGGGTGCTGCCGACGGCCATGTACCCATGAGCGGTCGCTGGTTTCGGGGCGATGAGGAAACACGCCCGACCATTGGCGATTGGGTAGTGATCGATGCGCGAACGGGCATGCTGCTGGATATGCTGCCCCGTCGCAGCCTAATCAAGCGCATTAACCCGTTAGGTGCGTTGCAGCTAATAGCGGCCAACGTCGATTCGGCGTTGATCGTCACATCCTGTAATGCCGACTTCAGCCTCGAGCGACTCGAACGCTATCTGTCGGTGGTGCTGGAGGCGAACATTGCTCCGGTGCTGGTGCTCACCAAGATAGATTTAGTCGAAGAGCCCGGTATCTTTACCGACCCACTGTCTCAGCGGTTTCCCGACATTGCGCAGCTTGCCGTTAATGCCCTGAGTCGTGAGTCGGTAGCAACCTTGGCGCCTTGGTGTGGTGAGGGTCAGACTCTTGCCCTACTAGGGTCTTCTGGCGTCGGTAAGTCCACGCTGGTGAATGCGCTGTCTGGGGTAGTGGTGCAGCATACCGCCGCGATCAGAGAGGAAGATGGCAAGGGGCGTCATACCACCACAAACCGCTCTCTGCACCGGCTGCCCCAGGGAGGTGTCATTCTGGACAGTCCAGGAATGCGAGAGCTGCAGCTCGCGGCAGCAGAAGAGGGTATTGAGGAGCTTTTCGCCGATGTAGAGGCATTGGCGGCCACCTGCCGCTTCAATGATTGCTCCCATGCGTCGGAGCCGGGTTGTGCCGTGCAAGCTGCCATCGAGAGCGCAGAACTCGAAGAGCAGCGGCTGCTTCACTATCAATCATTGAAAGCGGAAGAGTCTCGTAACCGCGAAACGCTTGCTGCGCGCCACGCGCGCCATCGCGCCTTTGGCAAGAAAACACGCGCAGCCATGCGCACCAGCCAACAGTCCAAGGACTCGGATCAGTAGAGCATCGACAGCGATGTATAAAGCTCCTAAAGTGTTGCGTCGTGGTTGAGACAGGCTTGCCACCGGATTAGCGTTAGTTTGTGAGGTTTTCAGTGGCAAATTTGGTCGCGCCCAAGGTTCAGCAACAGGCCGTATCGGTTACCCGAAAAATGTCGGCATCCCTGCCCGGCTTGCGAGAAATTGCCGCTCAGCGTGGCCTAAAGGTTCACCACTTGGGCGCGGGTTACCCGCATCCTGAAGTCACCGATCCCCGTGGCTTTTTGCAGCATCAAGAAGCCTACTTTGAGTATTTGCGTGAGCGCGAAGGACTGAACGATCCCGACGCATTGCCAGAGTATCTGCGTGAGGCCTATTCCTACACCGATACGCTGGGACCAATTTCTGCGCGCCAGACTTTTGCCAATGTCTATGGCAGAGACTGGAATTTAACCCTCGATCCAGAAAAGCTGATTCCCACGGTGGGGGCCTCTGGCGGTATCAATCTGATTTGCTCGATGTTCGAGCACCCTGGCCAGCCCGTGGCCTATATCACCGATGCTCCGACTTATGCCGGCTTTACCGCGCGGGTGGCGCTGTGTCAGCACGCGACTATCTTTAGTGTAGAAATGGACGGTGAGGGGCCATCGCCTGATGGCATGCGCGCGCAGATTCGCGCGGCGCGCGCGAGTGGTTACTTCGTGCCCTTCTACTACACGGTGCCAGATGGCCATAATCCCGGCGGATTCTCCTTTAGTCAGAAACGCCGTGAAGCCGTGCTCCAAATCGCGCGGGATGAAGGCATATTGATTGTTGAAGATGCTCCGTACCTCTACATCAACTTCGCGGCGCCGGAGGATCGTGCCAAGCCGTTTTTCAGCATGGCTCCGGATCAGACCGTGCACCTATTTACCGGTTCTAAAATAGGGTTTCCCGGACCGCGAGTTGGGTTTTTCTATAGCGAAGCGGAGCTTGAAATCGCGGCAGGGGAAAAAGTGCCGCTGTCTGAGCTTGCACTGGTTGAGTCCAGCAGTGAACTGCTGTTCCACAGCCCTGGGGCGCTGCGTGGGTTCGAAGCGCTGCTTCATGAGCGTAGCGGCGATGAGTTCCTCGAGCGTCAAAGCATCTGGCCGTTGGCGGAAGATAAGCTCGTCGTCTATCGGGAGAATCGGCAGATTCTACTGGACGTGTTAGAGCGCGAGCTTGGTTCCTACAAGGACTACTTCAGCTGGACAATTCCCGGTGGCGGATTCTTTACCGTATTTACCTTTCTCAACAACGGTAAGGGCAACATGGTGCGCACCGATGACGCCTTGATCGAAAGCATGGTCATGGATCACGGTCTCGTGGTGATACCCATGTATGACTTCTATCCTAAGGATGCGCGCGAGCGTGACCCCGGCGCGGGCATGAATCAGCTCAGGCTAAGCTTTTGTTTTACCGAAAGTGCCGGTCAACAGCGGCGGGACGATATGCGTGAGGCAGTCGAAGTGTTTTGTCAGGCTGCTAAGGTGCTTGTTGGAACGACTTAGCGACACCAACCCTGAAGACTGAGGGTTCGGTGCTCGACCTTCGTGCACAGGTCAGCAACGCAGGCAAGCCCAGCATGCTGCGCGACCATCAACGCCTGTGGGTGGTAAACCCCAAGCTGCAACCAAAGCCCCCTAGCCCCAATGGCAATCGCACTCTTGGCAATGGGCAAGGCAGCATCGGACTGTCGAAAGACATCGACCAAATCGATCTTGCTAGGTATGGACTCTAAATCTGGATAGCAGGCCCGTCCTAAGATCTCGTCTTCGTTAGGATTGACTGGCACAACCTCGTAACCGGCCTGTAGAAGATACTCGGCCACACCGAAGCTCGGTCGGGCAGGGTTGCTGGATAGGCCGACGACGGCGATACGTCCGCCCGCAAGGCACCGCTTTATCGCATCGTCTGACTGCCACTGAGATAGCTCCATGCTGTCTGCGCCGTGCGTTTAAGCGAACCGCGGAATGGTGAGATCCCGCTCGGCTAAGAAGTCTGGGTTATACAGCCGCGACTGGTACTTGCTGCCACCATCGCAAAGAATGGTCACGATGGTGTGGCCGGGACCTAGGTCCTTGGCGATCTTTACTGCCGCTCCGAGATTGATGCCGGAGCTGGAGCCAAAGAACCATCCCTCTTGTTGGAGCATTCGATACACCATGTCGACCATTTCTTGATCGTCCACCTGAATCGCGTCATCGATCTTCGCCGGAGCCAAATTTTCCGTCACCCGTGAGTTGCCTATGCCCTCGGTCATCGAGGGCCCCGGGGTCATCGTCGCTTCGCCGGTGGTTACCCAGTTGAAGAGCGCGCTGCCCATGGGGTCGGCCAGTATGATTTTGACGTCGCTGTTTTGCTCTTTCAGATACAGCGACGTACCTGCCAGTGTGCCGCCGGTGCCAACAGCGCAGGTAAAGGCGTCAACGCCGCCGTCGGTTTGTGCCCAAATCTCCGGCCCAGTGCTTTCATAGTGAGCGAGGCTATTGGCCGTGTTATCGAATTGATTGGCCCAAATGGCGTTATCCAAGGTGGCAGCGAAACGCCCGGCTTGTTTTTGAAAGTTCATGTCGTTGGCGTAGGGCACCGTGGGTACCACGCGAACCTCCGCGCCTAGTGTGCGCAACAGATCGACTTTTTCCTGGGACTGATTGTCCGGCATGTAGATCATGGTTTTGTAGCCGCGGTTGTTACAGACATGGGCCAAACCAATGCCTGTATTGCCAGCAGTGCCTTCAACCACGGTGCCGCCGGGTTTGAGCGCGCCGCTTTTTTCGGCTTCCTGAATCATCCACAGCGCGGCGCGATCTTTAACAGAGCCGCCGGGGTTCATGAATTCTGCCTTCCCTAAGATTTCGCACCCGGTCTCTTCAGACAACGAGTTGATGCGAATCATGGGCGTGTTGCCAATAGAACTGGTCAGGCCGTTAACAATGGACATAGAGCCGCTCTTGCAAAATCAGCGCGCAGTTTAGGTGGGGGATCTGCTGCGAGCAAATGGCCTTACGGCCCCTGATGATTAGTCATAGCGACCTGCCAGCGGTAGTCTTATGACAAATAGAGGAACCATCGGGGAAGGGTCAAAGCACAATGGAACGCAAGCTCACAGATGAACAAGCCGCGCGCGTAGAACAGTTCGATCTCAACGTCGAGAAGGTTGAGGCGCTGCTGGCGCGGGCTGGCAAAGAAGTCGACGATGGTCTGCTGCCGGCGGCGCAGTTGGCTATTGCTCGAGAAGGCGAAGTGGTATTGCAGCAAAGCTACGGTAGCGCCCAAGACGATTCGCTGACCTGTGTTTTTTCCGCTACCAAGGCCATTACCTCTGCTGCGGCTTGGTTGCTGTTTCAACAGGATGCGCTGGCCGAAGATGAGCGCGTTGCTGACATCGTGCCTGAATTTGCTACCAAGGATAAAGATCAGATTACCGTAGGGCAGCTGTTCTCCCATACGGCGGGTTTTCCCCACGCACCCTTCGCGCCGCTTGATTGGGACGACAAAGACAAACGCTATGCGCGCTTCGCCAAGTGGTGGCTTAATTGGCAGCCAGGCTCGCGTTTTGAGTACCACGCGTCATCGTCTATGTGGGTGATTGCCGAGATCATTGAACGCCGTTCTGGCAAGACCTACCGAGATTTCGTGCGCTCGCAGGTTATTGAGCCACTGCAACTGCAGGACCTCTACGTTGGCTTGCCAGCTACGCAAAACGCGCGCGCCTTGCCGTGTGTTTACGTCGGTGAGGCGATGACACCGCAAGAATACAAAGACCTAGGGATGCGAGTGCCGCCAGAAACCGAAGTCACGGAGTCGGCGATTTTGTCCTTCAACACCCCAGCGGTTCGAGCGGTGGGCGTGCCCGGTGGTGGCGCATTCGCAACCGCATCGGCAATGACATTGTTTTACCAAGCCCTGCTGCATGGCGGCAACGGCCACGCTCAGCCTTGGCCGATGCAAACCCTGCTGGATGCGCGCCGCGTGCGTTCCGGCGACTACACCGATTTGCTGTTCAAAAAGCCTGCTAACCGAGCCCTAGGACTGATCGTCAGCGGCGATAAGAGCCGTAACTTTCGTGGTTTTGGCAAAACTAATTCGCCGGAGGCCTTTGGGCACAATGGTGCCGGCGGGCAACTGGTGTGGGCGGATCCAGCAACCGGCATCAGTTTTACTTATCTCACGCCCGGCCACGACCGTAACTCGGTGCGCCAAGGGTCCCGCGGCGTGGCAATTAGTTCGTTAGCGGCAGTTTGTGCTAACGACTGATGCCAAGCGACCGCTATAGACTGTCACCACAGGAGTAAATCATGCGCTATTCCCTCTTGATCGCCGGTGCATTGCTGAGCCTGACAAGCATTGGCAAGCCAAACACAGTCGCTGCGGCAGATCCGCAGGACCATGAGTTGGCAAATGCAGCGGCGGTGTTCGCCCAGAAACAACAAAGCGCGGGCATTGCGCTGGCTGACGAGATTTGGAATCTGGCGGAACTGGGCTACTTGGAGTATCGCAGCAGTGGTGCGCTGCAACGTTATCTCAGCGAGAACGACTTTCAGGTGGAGACTGGCGCTGGGGGCATACCCACCGCCTTTGTTGCTAGCTATCGATCATCCGGTGCCGATGAATCCGATCCCGTGATCGCCATTTTGGCAGAGTTCGATGCCTTGCCCGGGCTGAATCAGGCCGCTACGCCGTTTCGAAGCGCGGCCCAAGAGGGCGGTGCTGGTCATGCCTGTGGACATCACCTGTTTGGCGCGGCGTCGTCGACGGCAGCGGTAGCGTTGAGCCAGTGGCTGCAGGCCAACGACGTGCAGGCCACCATCAAGCTGGTCGGTACACCAGCTGAAGAAGGTGGTTCCGGCAAAGTTTATTTGGCCAGAGCCGGGGTGTTTGATGAAGTCGACGTAGTGCTGCACTGGCACCCTGGGGATGGCAACTCCGCATCACCCTCTAGCACGACGTCGAATAAGTCCGGCAGATTTACCTTTACTGGTCGAGCAGCCCATGCGGCATCTGCGCCGGATCGCGGGCGATCTGCCTTAGACGGCGTTGAGGCCATGAATTACATGGTCAACCTCATGCGCGAACATGTGCCGCAGACCGCCCGACTGCATTACGTGATTACCGATGGCGGCGACGCGCCAAATATCGTCCCGGAAAACGCTCAGGTCTACTATTACGTGCGGCACCCGGATAGAGACCAAGTGGTTGAGCTGTTTAAACGAGTGGTGCGGGCTGCTAAAGCCGCTGCCATGGGCACGGATACGCAAGTCGATGTAGAGGTCATGCACGGCAATTACCCGGTGCTGCCAAACCACACCTTAGCCCGATTGGTGAACGATAACTTGGTGGCCATGGGCGGCATTGAATATAACGCTGATGAGCAGGCCTTTGCGCAGGCGATTCGCAAAACGCTGATCAGTCCGCGGCGCGAACTCGGTTCAGAGCAGCGCGTCGCGCCCTATCAGCCGCGCCAATCGATGGGCTCTACAGATGTCGGCGACGTGAGTTGGTTAGTGCCTACTGTCGGCTTCTCCACTGCGACTTGGGTCCCGGGCACGCCCGCACACAGTTGGCAGGCAGTGGCCGCTGGCGGTATGAGTATTGGTCACAAGGGCATGGGGCTGGCATCGCGACTGCTCGCTAAATCTGCCGCTCAGCTGATTATGCAGCCCGAAGTAATCGCCGAAGCCAAGGCGGAGTTGCGTCGATCTCAAGGCCCGGATTTTGTTTATGCGGCCTTGCTGGGTGATCGAGAACCGCCACTAGACTACCGCAAGTAGCTCGAGTTCCGTGGCCTTTCAACGAAACATCGGTGTACTGCATCCTGGTGCCATGGGCGCCACGGTTGCCCAGACGCTGATGGACAGTGGTCATCAGGTAGGCTGGGTTTCAGCAAATCGAAGCGCTGATACAGCGCAGCGTGCGAAGGGCTTTGTGTCCTTTGATTCACTGGATGAAATTGCCGCTTGGGCAGACGCGATGATCAGCGTTTGTCCCCCGCATGGCGCTGTGGAGTTGGCTGAGCGGGTGCACGCGACCGGTTTCACTGGCCTGTACGTTGATGCCAACGCACTGGCGCCCTCCACGTCATTAAAAATCGCTGAGATCATTGGCACTGGTGCCTATGTCGATGGTGGCATTATCGGTCCGCCAGCGATCAACGCTGGGACTACCCGCATGTATTTGTCTGGGCAGCATGGGGCAGGCGTGGCTCATTGGTTTAGCGCTGGAGCACTGCAGGCGATAGCTCTGCCATTTGACGACGGTGGTTCGCAGGAACAGCAAGTGGCGGCTTCCATGCTGAAGATGAGCTATGCCGCTTACAGTAAGGGAGCGAGTGCGCTGTTGCTGTCGGTCAATGCCTTGGCTGAAGCGGGGGGCGTCGCTCATGCTTTGCGCTCTGAGTGGGCGATCTCCGCGCCGGATCTACTCAAACGCAGTGAGTTCACGGCGAAAATGACCTCAGGCAAGGCATGGCGTTTTCAAGGCGAGATGTTGGAGATCAGCGAGACCTACTCCAATGCGGGATTGCCAGATGATTTTCATGCTGGTGCCGCAGCAATTTATGAGCGTATGAGTCGGTTAAAAGACTTACCCCCCCAAGAGCTGGATGCGGTGATTGCAGCGATACTTGCGCAGTCGCGTTCGTAGACGTCGCAACGACCTATACTCAACCACTTACCAGCTTTGCGAGCACTCGCGCGAGGCAATCTACATTCGCTTGATCAGCTCTAAGTAAGCTGCCCGCTGCCAACATGCAAAGTGCTCTGAACATGCACATTGTCGTTAAACGACCTTACCTTGATGCCGTCCTCGTGCATGACGATGCGCGAGATCGATCCGTTGTCTGCGCCGTTAAACGCAAAGGGTGACGCGCCGGTGGCGTGTGCGAGGATATGGCCGATCACGCCACCATGCACGACAGCGACTATCTTCTGGTTTGGATGGGCGCGGTGGATACGATTCAATCCGGCGGTCACGCGTGCGTTCAGCGTCTCCCAACTTTCGGCGCCGGGAATCACATCCCATCGCTGCTCGGCCTGCATCCGCACAAAGATCGGATCGCCAGCTGCTGCCTTCATGCGCAGTACGCCACCTTCCCACTCGCCCAGCAACACCTCTCGTAAGTCGACCTCTAGGCGGGTTGCCAGCCCCAGATGGGCTGCCAGCGGTGCTGCCGTTTGCACGGTGCGCTGCAGTGACGTGACATAAATGGCGGCAATATTCTCGCTCTTCAGCGCTTCACCAACCGCCACGGCCTGCTGTTCGCCGTTGGCATGCAACTCAGGGTCCCCATGACCGTCTACCAAGGGGAAGGGGTTGTCCTGACTCGCTGCGCGGGATTCACCGTGGCGTACCAAAATGATTTCTGTTGCGCCCTCGGGTGGCTGATAAGAATGCTGTCGAAAGCCCTCGCTCATGGTGACTCCAATATCTGGTCAAATGTCTTGTGTTGATTACGGGCGGTAGCCGAAATTTGGTGGATCTGTGCGCAGGGCTTTGCGTGCAAGTTTTGCCCAGTTGCACAGATATCGCCGGGTCGCCCGCGGGTCGATGATCTCTTCAATCTCGAAGTACTCGGCACTACGAAATGGTGAGCGCAATCGGTTCAAGCGCTCCTTAATTTTAGCCAGGTGGGCGTCGGGGTCCTTGGCTTCGGCGATCTCCGCCTTATATGCCACTTCGATACCGCCCTCGATGGGTAGGGAGCCCCAGTCGCCAGATGGCCAAGCCGCGCGAAAATGATGGCTGCCCGGTTTGTGGTTGGCGCCGCCGGCTACGCCAAAGGCTTTACGGATGACCACACAACAAAACGGCGTGGTGAGTTGACCCATGGCCGCAAGAGCCGCCGCGCCGGCGCGGATGGTACCTTCCTCTTCAGATTGTTTGCCAATCAAGAAGCCCGGACAGTCCTCTAAGTGAATCACCGGTAAGTGAAAGGTCGAGGCCAGATCCATCAGGCGTATTAGTTTGTGCGCCGCGTCAGCGGTCCAAGCGCCGCCATAGACTCGGGGGTTTTCCGCAAAGATGGCGACGGGCATACCGTTAAAGCGGGCAAGACCGGTGATAATGGATCGCCCCCACTTCTTGCCCATTTCGAAGAACGAACCTTGATCACAAACCGACTCCAGCACGGTGTGCATCTTATAAACCTGCCGAGGGTCCTTGGGCACGATGGACAGCAGGGCCTCGTCCTCGCGGTTAGGATCGTCGGTACTGTCGATGACCGGCGGCAGTTCGTCAGCGCTGCTGGGCAGATAGGATAAAAATCGGCGGGCCATGTCAAAGGCCTCCTGCTCGCTATTGGCTTCGTCATCGATGGCGCCATTGCGGGTGTGGATCTTGTATGACCCCAACTCTTCCTTGCTGACGTCACCGAGGCTCGCCCAGTCCACTAGGGCAGGTCCAGCGATCATCATCTGCGCGCTGTCTTTGACGATCACCGAGTAATGGGATGTCGCGACACGCGCCGCGCCGATGCCAGCCACCGAGCCAAGAGCGAGGGAGACCGAGGGTGCGATACTCAAGTGCGAGACGATGGTCTCCCAACCGCGTAACTCGGGTATGTAAGTACGGCCGGCTGTCTCAATGGTTTTCACCGAGCCGCCGCCGCCCATGCCGTCGACGAGGCGAATATGCGGGAGTCTGAGTTCCGCGGCTAAGCCTTCTGCTTGTGTGCGCTTGCCGGCAATGGAGGCATCTGCCGAACCGCCCCGTACGGTAAAGTCATCGCCAGAGAGGATTACCGGTCTGTCGTCGATCTCAGCGGTGCCGAATACGAAATTAGATGGGGTTAGGTGCGTGAGGTTGCCGTCTTCGTCATATTCGCCAACGCCTGCCAACTTGCCGATCTCATGAAAAGAGTCCGCATCAGCGATATGCGCGATGCGCTCACGAATGGTGAGCTTGTTGAATTCGTGCTGTCTGGCAACTTTCTCTTCGCCGCCCATGGCTTCGGCCAGATTCGCTCGTTGGGCCATTTCGTTCAGTTCATCATCCCAGCTCATCTATTCCCCTTGTTTTTCCTTTGCGTTGCTAAACGGTCTCTCGGCGACCAGTAAAAGTGAAGTCGCCAAAGGCTGCAACCGTTGCGCTGCCGTTAAGGGAGCCCCCTTGGCGCAGCGCTTGGCACTTGATTGTCATTGCAATAGGGCGGGATAGCTTCAGGGTCCAGCGTAGAGCGTCACCGTCAATCGAACCCTCGTGCAGGACTAGTTCCCCAGAATCGTTGTACAGTCGTCCGTCGAGGGCAGTACCGGAGTGGGTTAGCTCGAGCGTCCCGGATTGGGCGCCGATGGGTGTTTCTACCTCTATCTGCCAGCTTTCTATCTGAGTCATGGCAGCGCCCGAACTGGCGCTTGGTACCCAGCCAACGCTACCCTTGAGTCATGATAAAGACTCGAAACATCGGCGTGCTCAACGAGGGCGCGCTGCATGCTGCTCTGAAAGCTCATTACGTGGGTGCTGATGGTCAAGTGGAAGTGTCCTTGGGCGATTTCGTTGCCGATGTTGTCTGTGATGGAGTGATATACGAGATTCAAACCTCCAGCTTTAGTGGGCTTGCGCGCAAAATGCGTGCCCTCGCTGAACTGTCGCCAATTGTACTGGTGCATCCTATTCCCCAAGCCAAATATTTGCTGCGCCTGCGTGATACCGAGACCGGCGAATTTACTCGAAGGCGGTCCCCCAAGCGGGGTGCAATTGTGCATATTCTGCGCGAACTCGTGTACCTACCCGAGTTGCTCAATCATCCAAACTTTTCCGTTGAAGCGGTGCTGACCGAGGAAGAGGAACTGCAAACCTATGATCCTAAGGCCCGGCGGGGTCGAGGGGGTTGGCGTCGCAAAGGGCGTCATTTGCTCAATGTTGTGGAGCGTTGTCGGCTGTCCTCAGCCGATGACTTATGGTCTTTTGTGCAGGATGGTTTACCCGAAGAATTCACCACGCAAGATTTGGCCGCAGCAATGGGCCAGTCCAAGTCTTTGGCCCAACAGCTGGCTTATTGCCTACGCCATTTGAGCGCTATCGACATCCGAGGCAAGACGGGTAATGCGCTGATCTACCGGCGCATCGCTTAGGGACATAGGGCCATTTAAATATTGCTGCAGGCTGGCAATTTCCTCGACAGTCATACGCAGGCCAAGTTTGGTGCGTCGATAAACAATGTCCGCGGCCTGTCTTGCCCACTCTTCTCGAACCAAGAAATCGACCTCGGCTTGATACAAATCGGCGCCAAAGTGCCTACCCAAATCAGAAAACTGCTGGCAATCCTTAAGTAATGCCCAGACTTGAGTGCCATACAGGCGCGTGAGCCGCCTGATCAGTGGTGCTGCCGCAAAGGCGAAGTCTGCTTGCGCCTTGGCCACCAGGTCTTCGAACTTTGTGGCGTCAAAGTCGCCGCCGGGCAGCGTCGCACCAGCGGTCCATTTTTTTGTGCGACGGCTGGCGGCTTTGTCCACCATGGCCATCACTTCTTCTGCCAGCCTTCGATAGGTGGTGATTTTGCCGCCAAAGACATTGATGAGATGGTCGCTGTATTGGCTGTCTTGAGTGATGACGTAATCCCGTGTCGCTTCGGTTGCTTCGTTTGCGCCATCGTTAAACAACGGTCGAATGCCTGAAAAATGCCAGACCACGTCCTGTGGGGTTACGGTTTCTGCCAGATATTGCGACGCCACCTCGCACAGATAGTCAATTTCTGCGTCGCTAATCTGCAGTGGCTCGTCGAGGGATACGTCGTCGTTATCGGTGGTGCCGATCAGCAGATAGTCTTGTTCATAGGGAATGGCGAAGACCACGCGCCCGTCGGCACTTTGAAACATGTAGGAACGCTCGTCGGGCAACCGGCGTTTGATAACGATATGACTGCCGCCGACTAGGCGGATATTGTCTATGTCGTTGCGACCTAATGCCGTGCGCAGCACCTCATCGACCCAAGGGCCGGCCGCATTGACCAGCGTTGCGGCGATCAGGTTGTGTTGCCTACCGCTGGCTTGATCCTCCAAAGTTAGCAGCCATCGTCCTTCAACAAAGGTCGCGGTAACCAATTTCGTACGCGGCATAATCTTGGCGCCGCGCCGATGGGCGTCGCGCAGATTCAACACGACCAGTCGAGAGTCCTCCACCCAGCAATCAGAATATTCAAAGGCGGTTTCGAAGCTTGGCTGAAGTAGTTGGCCAGCTGGGTCCTGGCGTAGATCAACACGTCTCGCCTTGGGCAGCAGCTTACGTCCGCCAAGATGATCATAGATAAACAACCCCAAACGCAGCAGCCAGCGCGGCCGCATTGCCTGGTGATGGGGAAGTAAAAACCGCATTGGCCAAATAATGTGTGGCGCCATTTGCCAGAGCCGCTCACGCTCACGTAGTGATTCCGCTACTAGCCTAAACTTGTAGTACTCCAAGTAGCGCAGGCCGCCGTGGATCAGTTTTGTTGAAGCCGACGAGGTGCCAGAGCCAAAGTCGCCTGCATCGCATAGCGCGACTTTGTAACCCCTGCCCGCTGCGTCCCGAGCAATGCCCGCTCCGTTAATGCCGCCACCGACGACAAAAACATCGCAGTACTCGAAGCCGTCAGCATTTGACGGGCCTGCAGGTGGTGATGGCTGTTCAGGGGACATGCTGTTGTGACTTCTGCATCGGTAAAGCACTACGGTAGCATGTCCGTTGGTAAATTCTCTGAAGGTCTCTTGATAGTGACTTAACCCGACGAATCGCGTTGCGCCAACGCGATGCCCGTAACGATAAGTACAATGGCGCCCAAGTCCCAAGCATCTCGGGTTTCCGCGTAAAAGAGTGCGCCAACGGTCATCGCGCCGACCCCTTCCAAACATAGAATCACCGCAGCGAGGCTCGCGCTTAGCTGGCCTACTCCGAAAGCCACCAAGCCTTGTCCCACTAAATGCGCGAGCAGGGCTAGGGCGAAAACGCTCAACCATCCTGTGGCCGAGCTTGGCAACAAGGTCTCGCCGGCTACGACTTGGGCCGCGATGGCGAGCGGCAGCAAAAATGCCGCGCACAGTGCTGAGGAGTACAGCATGGTGTCGGCGGTGGTGAGGGACTCTCGGCAATAGCCCACGGCGAGTATGTAGCCAGTAAAGAAAAAGCCCGTAAGCAGACCGTAGGCATCGCCAACCCAAGAGCTGGATGAACTGGTACCCACGCCGAGGTGCGCGCTGACCAAGATTCCAGAGCCGGTTAGGGCGCAAATCAAACCAAGGGCAAATCGCTTTGACAGCGTCTGCCGCAAAAAGCAAAAGGCCACCAGTGGCACCCACAGGCTAGAAAGTGTTGCGAGGAAGGTAGCATTGCCAAGGCTGGTATTGACGAGGGCCAAATGCCAGAACACCAGATCGCCAGCGAAGCAGGCGCCGGCGATAAGCAATAGCCGCCACTGCGGGCGGCTTGGTAGGGCTCTCGGCCTGTTCTGATCTCTCGTGCGCAACGCTGCGATGCCGAGCAGAACCGGCAGGGCAAGGGCAACTCGCCAAAAGCCCGCCGCAGTGCTGCCAACGTCGATTTCGCGCAAAGCGGCTGTGGTAGCACCTAAGATCAGCGCGCCGAGGACAACGGCGAGCACCGATAGCGACGTCGTGTTGGGCGACGTCATCGGTTGTCGATGCGCTCAGGTTGAAGGATTAAAAAGCGACGCGTTAGTCGGTTAAACCCTGCAGCACGGCGGCTTCTTGGCGCACAAATTCTGGGGCCCCGAGCCACTGACGATTGGCGCCGCAACGCTTGAACCAGTAGTGCAAGCCGACCAGGTCCGTGAAGCCCATGCCACCGTGCACTTCCGTCGCCGTTTTGGCGACAAACTGCGCTACCTCTGCGAGGTGGGCCTTAGTGTGACAGGCAGTCACTCGGGCCTCTTCGGGAAGCTCTGCAAGTGCATGTCCAGCGAACCACACCATGGAGCGACATGGCTCAAGCTGAGCCGCCATTTCGGCGCACATATGCTTCACCGCCTGAAAACTGCCAATGGGCCGGTTGAACTGTTCGCGCTGTTTGGCGTATTCCACGGCCTGATCTAACATGTTTTGCGCTGCACCCATGGTGTCGGCGGCGATGGCGACGCGGCCAATATCCAACACGCTCTCGAATACCCGGACATCTGTGCTAACGGACTGAGCCGCAGCGTTGTCATAGGTCAGTTCCACGGTGCGCCGAGTTTTATCCACGGTGGTGAGGTGGGTCCGCGTGAGTCCCGGGTCGTCCGCGGCGACGAGATAAAGGTGCTGTTTTTGGTCGGCGACCAGATAAGAATCTGCGTCCGCGTCAAAAGCAAATAAGGATTTGCCGAATAAGGCGCCGTCCCGTGCTTCAACCTGCGCGTCATTGCGCCGCTTGATCGCCTCAGAAAAAGCGATGCCCACGCGGTGTGTTCCCGCCGCAATCTCAGCCAGCAGATCGTCATATTGACCGCCGCTAGCCATCAGTGCCGTTGGCGCCATGACCGCAGTGCCGAGAAATGGGGAAGGCGTAATGTGTGCGCCAAGCGACTGGGCGACGATGGCTGCATCCAGTGGATTAAGACCAATGCCACCCTGTGCTTCCGGAATCAGCAGCGCCGATACACCGAGCTCAGCCAATCCTGCCCAAATGTCTGCGTCGTCGCCGCCATCGGCATAGGCACGCACGCGATCCAGTGGCGAATTGTCGTCTAGAAAGCGATTTACATTGTCGAGCAGCAGGGTTTGTTCTTCAGAAAGTCCGAATTGCATGTTGGCTCCTTAGCTCGCTTTTTCGAATTTGGGCTCGCGAGGCATACCTAGGCCGCGCTCGCTGATGATGTTCTTTTGGATCTG
>PYIJ01469576.1_pt1 | contig 18341 bp, 15 predicted proteins | sample 3578051 | NCBI WGS metagenome assembly PYIJ01 (sample SAMN08408021, study PRJNA431606) | Marine metagenome isolate SA_KN192-05_S13_5m, whole genome shotgun... | biome: marine; feature: oceanic pelagic zone; material: water; isolation source: surface water sample, 0.2-0.8 um fraction ... | reverse complement strand
TTTAGTAAATATTTTATCTGATCAAATAAAAAATGATACCATTTATTTGGCAAATCTTGTTACTAAAACAGAAACAAAAGGCACTCCCCTAAGTTTTCAATACACAGGTTTAAAAAATGATAATTTTTATTTTGAGATAGAATGTTTAAAAAATAATGGCCTTTCAGAATTAATCTTTGGAGGAATAGACATTGAGTTTGTGGAAGGAGATCAAGTTCGTTACCAATATTTTGATCTTAAAAAAAGGAATAAAATTAAAGGTTCATTTAAAGTTTTAAATGACAATCCTGTAATCTTCAATGTAACTAAAAAAGGATACACTAAATCTGCATTAAAAGTAAAAGTAAAAAAAACTTTGGGATCAAATTTAATTGTTGAAAGAGTAATAGATAGTCTTGAGGAAAATCAAATGGTAATTAAAGAAGTCTCTGATACAATTTATCATCTAGTTGATGAAAAACAATACAACTTAGCTCCTTTATTGGATATAACAAATCCTCATAAATTAAAAATACCTTTAGTTATCGATAATCTTCAAAATCTATTAGGATGGGGTTATTGGGTTGGAATAAGTAAGTCTGATATTGATAATTACTCCCAACTTTACGAACTAATTTTTGATGAACCTTTGAAGCTTTTTGCAAAGTCAGAATTGATTAAAACGAGTTCTAAATTTACACTTCCTAAAACTTTAAATGAAAACTTAAAAATTGATTTTAAAAATAATTCGAATGATAGCATTAGTCTAAACAGTTCTATTTCATATAGTTTTTTTAAAACCGATTCTTTAAGCAAACCTTTAAAAGGTGAGCTGAGAATTACAAATCTTTCAAAGCTTTATGACTATATGATAACATTAAAAACAGTAGGAGTTAATATTGTTAAATCAAAAGTACAGGAAGAAGAAACGACTTATAAATTAAATGAATATATTAACATATCAGTTATTAGATGATAAAGCCTAGAAACATTTTTGTGTTAATTATACTTTTGTCTATTGTATTTTCATCCTGTAGAAGGCAATCAATGCAATTAAGGTCTAGTGTAAGAAAAACCCAAAATGATGTTCGCTATTTTAATAGGGATGTTAATAAAGTAAAAAACTTTCTAGGTATTGAAGAAGGTGATAACGAAGAGGGCATGGATTCTTCTTCTCAAAATTTATTTACTCCTATTGATCAAAAAAATATTTTCACTTCATATGGATATGTTTATGATGCCATTAACGGGTCAAAGGATGTAATTAACAGTTCAAATTTTTATTGGGACTCTATTCAAAAAGTTTATTATGTCAGAAATAAAAAATACAGTAAAATAAAGTCTGAAAATGAAGTTTTCGGATGGCATCCCTACTGGATGGGAAGTGCGTGGGAAAGTTATCCTTTTGAGTTACTATCAACCATCTCTTATTTTTCTTACAAATTAGATCCAGAAACGGGATCTTATACAAATCCCCAACAAATGATTGAGTGGAGAAATACGGCAATGATTGATTCAGCTAAACTCAAAAATACAAAGGTTCTATTGACTGTTTCAAGTCATGGATATAAAAATAACAATTCATTTTTAGGAGATCAAGCTAAGTGGGGTGTACTAATTGATTCATTATCAAATCTTTTATTGGATCGAGATGCTGACGGAGTGGATATAAATTTTGAAAATTTACCATATTTAAAACGAGGGAGTTTCAATCGGTTTATAGAAGAATTAAGAAAAAGACTTAATCAAAAATTAGCAACAAAAACTCCTATTATCTCTTTGACACTTCCAGCAGTTGATAGCAGAGAAATATTCGATATAAAAGACCTTCAGAAATTCGTAGATTTATTTGTTATCATGGGATATGATTATAATACGGGGCCACAACTTCAAGGTGCTGTTGCTCCTTTACTTCCTTTTGAATCAAAAAATATAAGCTTAAATACTACTCTTAAATATTATATTGACGCTGGAATTGATCCTTCAAAAACCGTTTTAGCACTACCTTATTATGGCAGTATGTGGGAGGGCAATATAGGTGAGGGAGGTACTACATCTTCAATGTTTGAAAGAAAAGTTACATACCGAGAAATAATGTCAATTTTCAATGATGAATTTGTAACTAAAAATAATTTAAGCCCAACCCTGGAAAAGAATAGTATGACTAATTACTTTAATATTACCTATCCAGATAATACAACTAAAGAAGTATGGTTTGATGATGATTATACCTTGGGGAAAAAATACGATTTTGCAATTACAAACAAACTAAAAGGAATTGGTATTTGGGCATTAGGATATGATAATGGATATAATGAACTCTGGGATGTGATAGAATCAAAATTTGCAACTAATGCGATTCCAGTAGTAGATCCGGTTGGTCAGATAGAGGGTTACCCTATTAAAGTGAGTAATTATATTCTTAAAAAGAAAGATCTTCTGATTGTATCTTCATTATTTTTCTTGTTTGCCGTTGTAATTGGATTTGTTCTTGCTTTATCAGATTGGAAAGTAAGGGACTCTATAGTTAAAAATCAATTTCACCGTTTTATAATGGTAATGATTATTTTCATTTTTTTGACTCCAATAATTTATTTAATAAATGAAGTTTTTTTCCTCAAGTCAACCTGGAAATATTACGCGGTATTTATTTTGGGAGGATTAACTATTTATTTGTCTTCTTTACTCAAAATTAAATCAACAAAAAGGCCTTAAAATATGAAGGAGTTGATTATAAGAGAGTTGTTTTGGTTTGTGATTAGTTTTCTAATTGCATTAATAGCATCATTCTTGTTTTTAGAATTTTTATCCCTTAGCTCTTCAGAGCCTGAACTCAATTCCTTAGAAAAACTATTTACACTACAGCTCTATATAATAGGTTGTATTGTTTCATTTATTTCGGTTTATATTGTAAGGATAGTCCTTTCTTTTATTAAAAAAAAGCTATAATAAACGCTTATGATACATAATATTGTTGCATCTATCGGATACCGGCTAAATGAGTATATAAAAAATTCACTTTCTCTCTCGGAGGAGGCAGTTGTAATATCTAGTCTTGTTGATTTAAAAGGAAACATTAATCCAGAAATTGAGAATAAAATCTCTATTTTTTTGGTGAATATTGAAGAAGAAAGAACCTCTAAAAATGGATATTTTCAAAAATCTCCAGGAGTAAATCCTCAAGCCAGGATGGACATTTATTTAATGTTCTCAGCTTATTTCCCAAACTTTAATTACATGGAGTCACTCAGATATATATCGCTAGTAATAGGTTTTTTTCAATCAAATAATACATTCACTCCTTCCGACACTCCACTTTTGTCTAATTCTATCGATAAACTTTTTCTAGAATATAACAATGTTAGTTTAGAAGATATTGGGAAACTTTGGTCAAATATTGGGACCAACTATGTCCCCTCAGTATGTTATAAAGTAAAACATATTGTTTTTGATGGGGAAACTATTTCAGAAAATATATCCAATATAATGTAACAACGATTAAGTTTAATATGAAGAAAATATTTTATGACTAATCGGTATGATTACGTAAGTAATTACAGCAAAATATTGGAGCTTTCTTTATATCATGAATTTTTTGTGAATAATGAATTGGTGGCTTTTGATCTAATTCCTGATAAAGAGACGAGCGATTTAATTAAAAATTATAATCTTATTCTTCGAAAAAAAGAAAATACTTTTATAATTCTTAAAAGCAATAATTCAAATCTTAGTAGTGTTGTTTTTGCTGGTCCTATTGCAATGAGTTTTATTCTTAAGTTTAATGACTTACTTTTTTTAAATAAAACAGATATACCTTTTCAATACAATCAAAAATTTGTTTTAAAGTCAACTGACTCTGATAAAAATCGTTTACATCCTAATACATATGTGGATGAATCTATTATTGAGCCATATGATGATAATGGATTAATAGGTCATATTTTATTTGAGCTTAATCAGAATAATGAATTTTTTGGATTTGAAGATTCAGAAAGTGATGTCAAACCCTTGAAACTATATGCAAGATTTAATTCTAGAATAGTAAAATTCAGATTTAATTTTTATTACTCAAAAAATGAAAAAGATTTTAGTAACTTTTTTGTTTATGATGAAAATACTAATGAAAGGTACAATGATTTTTCATCGCGAATTCTAGAAAATGGTATGAAAGTACAATCTTTTGTAATGCCTAAAGAAGTTAAGATGAATGAAACTTATAATCACAAGCTCTTTTTGAAAAAAGAAGATGAATTCAATAAGTCTTTCAATAAATTTTTACCTCATCCAACTCCAAATAATCTCAAGTTTGATAATGATAGTAACACTTTTTTTCTTGAAAGTTTTATAAAAATTAATTAATTCCAGTTTATTTTATTTAATATGTTTTTTTACTTATATTGCATTTATATAAATAAACATCTTTAAAAAATAATATGGCAACAACTTTAGCAACCCCTGGGGTATATATTGAAGAGAAAAGTTCATTTGGATCTTCTGTCGTCCCAGTACAAACTGCAATACCTGCCTTTATAGGTTATACTTCTAAGGCGAGTAGAGGATCAAAAGATCTCACTAACGTCCCAACAAGAATATCTTCTATGGGGCAATTTGAAGAATTATTTGGCGGTGCGCCAACAACAAAATTTAATATCGAATCAGACGATTCGGCTGTTGGATTTAAATTATCTTTCGTTGAAGATTCAAAATTTCTATTACACAGCTCAATGCGTTTATTCTATGCAAACGGCGGAGCAGATTGTTACATAGTTTCTGTAGGAGGTTATGATGAAAAAATTGATGCTGCAAAATTAAATGATCCTAAAGGACGAGGCCTTACTGCTTTAGAAAAGTTTTTAGAGCCTACAATTGTGTTCATTCCTGATGCCATTTTGTTAGATGAAAATGACTGCTACTCATTGCAAGCTGCAATGCTTCAACACTGTGGTTATAAACTTAAAAATCGCTTTGCAATACTAGATGTTTATGAAGGTGCAAAGGAAAGAACATTTGATGATGATGACGCTGTTGATAAATTTAGAAACGGAGTTGGTTCCAACTTTTTACAATGGGGAGCTTCATACTATCCTTTTTTGAATACAACTATAGTAAGCAAATCAGAAGTTGATTTTACTAGAATTGCGAATTTAGATGGTTTATCGGAAGTTTTATCAAAAGAAGTTGCTGAAAATTTAGAGGCTGATAATATTACAGCCGCTAGAGCTGAAGGAATAACCGCCGAAATCGACAAGATTCCAGATACTACTGAACCTGATGCTATAAATTCGCTTAACGCAACACTTACGGTTATAAGTCCTTCACTAAATTTAATTTTAGCTGAGGTAAGTGAAATGTTAAATGTCCTACCGCCTAGTCCAGCTATGGCAGGTGCTTATACCATGGTAGATAATCAAGCAAGTGTAGCTCAGTCTCCAGCTAATATTAGCCTGGGATCTGTTATTGCACCAGTTGTAAATATAAATAATGACAATCAAGAAGAATTAAATTTACCACTCAATGGTAAAGCTGTAAATGCAATAAGAACATTTCAAGGCAAGGGTGTCCTCGTTTGGGGAGCTCGAACTTTAGAAGGTAATTCCAAAGACTACAGATATGTTAGTGTAAGACGAACAATGACATTCTTGGAGCAAAGTATTAAAGCTGCAGCAGAAGCTTTTGTTTTCGCACCAAATAATGCTACTACTTGGTCTACATTAAGAGCCACAGTATCTAGTTTTTTGACTAATCAATGGCAATCAGGTCTTTTGGCAGGTCAATCTGCCGATGATGCATTCTCTGTTGATATTGGCTTAGGAGCTACAATGACTCCAAACGACATTCTAGATGGAGTTCTTAAGATGACTGTTAAGGTAGCAATTACAAGACCAGCAGAATTCATCGTAATTACTTTTGAGCAACAACAACAAAAATCATAATTAACTAACTTATTATATAAAAGAATATGGCACTTCCAACAGCAGGCACCGGAGCAGAACAAGATCAGTTTTGGCCTTTACCTAAATTTTATTTCTCCGTAGACATTGGCGACATGACAGATCTTCCTTTTCAAGAGGTTAGTGGTCTTGAAGTTGAAACTGAAATGATTGAATACCGTCATGGTAACAGTCCAAATCATTCAAAAATAAAAATGCCAGGATTACTCAAATATTCTGACATAACACTGAAAAAAGGTGTTTTTGCCGATGATAATCAATTCTACGAGTGGATATCGCAAATATCATTGAATACTTATGAAAGACTAACCGTAGTTATTAGACTTCTTGATGAGACAGCAACGCCCAGAATGACTTGGACGCTAACAAATGCCTTCCCATTAAAAGTTACACCAACGGATCTAAATTCTCAGTCTTCTGAAGCAGCTATCGAAACTTTAGTTTTAGCCCATGAAGGTTTAGTAGCTGAAGTTGCTTAATTTTTGAGTATTATTTGATAACTGATTGTAGCAATACGCTATAACTATCTTAGCTAAATTAGATCTTCTTATGAAAATCTTATTTAGCTATTTTGGTTTTTAATAAAGACAATACTTTAAATGGAGGTTGATAAAAATATCTACCCTGCTGTTGGTTTTAATTTCAGGGTTACATCAAGTGATGCTGGTTTTGGTCTTTTGGGAGCCCTCAAAAGTATCACAGGATTTGATTCTAGCCAAACAGACGCTTCTTTTCAGGAAATAAGTGGTATAAAAGCTAAATTGGAAACTGAAACATATTCACCAAAAGGATCAAATAATCAACAAATAAAATTACCAATGGGTGTTACTTACGATGATTTGGAACTTAAAAGAGGAATTGTTAAAAAAGATTCAGATATTGGAAAATGGTGTAACAATTTTTTAACTAATGATCAGTTTGGTTATTCTATAAACAGAAAAACGCTTAACGTTTTTTTGTTGGACAATAACAGTGATAAAATATTAATGTCATGGACTTTTTTTAATTGTTATCCTGTGGAAATTAGTATTGATTCATTTGATGCAATGGATGGTAAGTTAGCAGTTGAAACAATAAAACTAACCTATTCTCATTTTAAAAAATCATAGTTATAATGCCATTAGAAATTAAAGAACTTATTGTTAAAGGAACCGTAGAGTCAGATAATAAAACGAGTAATGTCGATATTGTTAAACTTATTGATGAAAAATTATCTGAAAAAAAACCACAAAATAATATTGATAGAAAAAGCATAATAGAAGAGTGTGTCCGAGAGGTTTTAACTGAGATTAGAAAACAATTAGATTATTAGATTATGAATATGACTTTTTTAGCTTTTGATGGAGTTGATTCCTTTCTTCCCTCGGGAATGTATAAACTTCAGTTGAATCCTAGTTCACACAAAATAGGTTTTGAAGATAATGATGGTAAACCAATGAATGAAAAGGCAGCTGACGGTCAAATGGTTGAGACTTCAGAACCTCTTTTTAGTCTTAAAACTTGGGAGGTAGATTTTATTATTGATAATACTGGTGCTGTAGCATGGCCCCCACCGGCTATGACACCTATTTTAACCCCCGGCAGCTCTATTTATCCTTCTTTAAGTTATTTCAATAGTTTATTTGTTGAACCAGATGATGAAATTCATTCACGAAAATATATTAAAGGTATTTGGGGTTTAGGTGATTTGACAATTTTTGGACGTGTCACATCTTTTAAATATAATTATACTTTTCACTCAAATATTGGAACACCTTTAAGAGCTGAATGCTCATTGAGCATAAAGGAAGTACCAGCCTTCTCTCTTATGGACTATTTTATGAGCCCAGATATAACTAGAATTCCAAAGGTAAAAGATAGCGATAACTTAATAGATTTTTGCCAAGAATATTACAATGATAAAAATTATTATATCAAAGTAGCTGAACACAATAATCTTTCATCATTTCGAAAGTTAAAAACGGGAACAAATATAGAATTCCCTCCAATTAAGAAATAATGGCTTTACTTTTTCCATCACCATCAGATTCTTTAAATCAAATTGCATCTTTTAGTATAAAGGTAGGTGGTACAAAAGTGGAGGATACTTTTAAGATATTCAGTATTCAAACATTTAAAGAGATAAATAAACTTAGTAGAGCTACAATATCTATTATTGGAGGAAATCCAAAAGAAAATAATTTTGATGAAAGTGAAGAATCGATTTTTTCGACAGGTGAAGAAGTTGAAATTTCATTTGGCTATGATCAAAGTAACTCAATTGTTTTTAAAGGAATCATTTCGAAGCACTCCCTTAAAATAAAAAGAGGTTTCCAAAATAATAGATCAAATAACTTATTAGTCATTGAATGTGTTGACAAAGCGGTCAAACTTTCAAATACATATACATCAGAAATTTATGAAGATAAGCTCGACAGTGACATCATAAATAGTTTGATATCAAATGCTTCGGGTGTGACTAAAACTGTTTCTTTAACATCTGTTATGAATGACTTCCTACCTAAGTACAATTGCAACGATTGGGATTTTATTCTTCAGAGGGCAGAGGCAAATGGAATGGTAGTTTTGAATTCGGATAATTCAATAACTGTAACTGAGCCAAAACCATTATTAACCATTCCTGATTTAACCTTAACCTATGGTAATGCAATGATAGATTTTTATGCTGAAGTTGATGCGACAACGCAATATAGTACTTTTGATATTTCTAGTTATGATTCCTTTAATGAAGAGACTGTCTCTAGTATAAGCCAAGAACCATCTCTTATTGATCAGGGAGATTTGGATGGTAAAAAAATTAGTAAAGATGTTAGCCCATCAAAAAATGAACTTTCTTCTTCTTCGATTTTAACAAGTAGTGAATCAAAAAATATTGCTAATGCCTTTCTTATGAGATCAAGAATGAGCAGATTGGTTGGAAAAATTTGCGTTAAAGGAATAAATAATATTGATCTTGGTTCGGTAGTAACTTTAGTTGGATTTGGTTCCCGATTCAGTGGATTGGCATACGTAACTTCTCTATCACATGAATTTCAGGGTGGTGTTTATAAAACTTGGATTGGATTTGGAATGCGTTATAACCCAATTGAAAATAAAAATAAGGTTGATATAGCAAAATATTCTCCGAAAATTGAAGGACTCCATATTGGTAAAGTTACCAAGATAGACACAGATCCAAATGATGAATTACGCATTCAAGTAAATATTCCTACACTAAAAGTAACTGGTGATGGGCTATGGGCAAAATTAGCAACTTTATATACTGGGGAAGAGGCTGGTAGTTTTTTTATCCCAGAGGTAGATTCACAGGTTGTCATTTCTTTTTTATCTAATGACTCCAGATATCCAATAATTTTAGGAAGCTTATATACAAAAACAACAAAACCCTATAAAACGATTGAATCTGAAAATCAGTTTAAAGCGATTCTTTCTAAAGAAAAACTAACTCTTGAGTTTGACGATGTTGAGAAGATCATAACAGTTAAGTCAAGTGATGATAACTATATCAAAATTAAAGAGACTGATAAGGAAATTGAGATTACAGATATCAATAAAAACACAATACTTACCTCAAAAGATGGAATTAAATTAGATAGTTCAAAGGATATTACAATTCAGGCGAAAGGGAAAATCTCTTTAAAGGGAAGTAAAGGAATAGATGTGAATGGTGGAAGTAAGATGACAATTAAAGCAGGATCAGTTGAAATAAATTAATATTATGGAAGATTTAGAAAAATCCTTTTTAGGGAAAGGCTGGTCCTTCCCCCCAACATTCGACAAGAAACTTGGTGATATACAAATGGTAACTATGGAAGAAGACATCAAGCAGAGTTTGGAAATTTATTTTTCTACAAAATTAGGTGAACGAATTATGAGAAGTGACTATGGTTGTTTTCTTCATAGTCAGGTTTTTGAATTGGCAAATGAGTCATTAATTCAGGGACTATCTAAAGAATTGGAACGAAGTATAAACGAATTTGAACCTAGAATTTTAATCATTGAAATTAAAGCTAATAAAACAGATAGTAGTGAAGGACTTATAGAAATTAATGTTGCATATGAAATAAGAGCAACAAACAATAGATCTAATATAGTTTTCCCATTTTATATCAACGAGGGGACAAGAATAAAATAATAAAGATTTGAAATCACGAGCTTTAGAAAAATTAAATCCTGAGAATATAAAAATTGACGACCGTCAGTTAGAGGATTTAATTATGTTTACTCTAAAGCTTTCCAAAAAAATAAATTTTTATAATCTTAAAAATAAAAAGGAAGGATATTGGGATAGTTTAATTGAATTAGATGACACTTTTCTTATTGCAGAAATTTTGAAATTTGATTTAATGTTTTATGATCAGCAGCGTCTAAATATTGTAAGAGAATTAAATGATTTTTCTTCCAAGAGAGAAAAAGAAATTATTTTTGGAGACTTATTTTCTTTATTATCGCGTTATTTTCAAAATATCAACAAGTGGTATATCTCCTCCACAAAAAATATAACATCAGTTGAAAGCTCACCTATAGAACTTGAACTTGAACAGGCAATAACAAATAAACTTAAATCAGTTTTCACAAAATTTGTAGGATATTATTTAGGCTTAAAAGACAATACTGATTTTAAATTAGATCTTCAATTTGACCCTACTATTTTTTCTTCTATCTGGGGAGTTGAGAATATCATCCCATTAGATATTTTCGCTGACATAGATGTTCAGCAACCTCCACTAAGTAGTGGAATCAAAAAATTGATTTTACTATACAATCCAATTTATAGTATTCTCTACAATATTCAGTTAAGGGCTCGCCCATTATTTGAAAAATCATTCACGGAAAGAAGTATTCACAAGGCCCATATGGGTCTAATTTTAGCCTTTTTTGAATTATTCAAAAAACTGCAATTAGATTTAAACTTACTTTCCAAAAAGCATCTAGATTATTATTATAAAAATATATTAATGCAGGAGCCAAAAAAGATAACTCCAAAAAAAATGTTTGTTTATTTTGAAATTAATCAGAGACTTAAAACAATAAATCTCATTGAAAAAACTGAGTTTATTGCTGGCCAGTACGATGATGGTGATAATATTATTTACACCTCAAATAATGAAATTAACTTGAACAATACTAAAATAAGTGAACTTAGAACTTTTTTTATAAGCAAAAATAATCGGTTTGATTACAGTTCAAACTTTAGATTAGTTTCAGGCTTATTTAGCAAAACACATTGTTTTTCAAACGAAGAGGTTCAAAAATTTAATCAGAACGATGATGTTTTTTCAACACTAGGTGAAGAACAGTTTTTAAAAACTGAAATCAGTCAGACTATGGATGTTGCTGATATAGGATTTGCAATATCTTCATCAACACTAAGGCTAGCTAAAAGCTCAAGAAAAATAATCTTTAAAATTCAGTTTACACCAAATTCAATAAAAACACTCACAAATTTAATTATTGACATATCTAATCAAAGAGGATTAAATGAAGAGGAAATTTTCAGTGAAATTTTTGATGAAATGTTTGTAATTAATTACACTAACTTAGAAGGTTGGGAATCAATAGAAAATTACACTTTAGTTTATCCTGAAGATTGGTCTGAAGGAGAAATTAAAGTAATGATAGAACTTGATAAAAGAATGCCATCTGTTGACAATTATAATGAGGCTATTCATAAAAAAAATTACAATATCAATTTCCCCATGTTTGAGTTTCTGTTAAACCCTGGGGAATTTTATCACTCATATTCATTTTTAGCAGGAATGGAACTTTCAAAAATTGAGATAGATGTTGCTGTTTATGGCCTCAATAAATTATCCGCTCAAAATAAACAAGGAGATGTCGATATTAACAGTGAGTTTGAAATTCTAGGTGGGTCTCCTAAGAAAGGATCTTATCTTTTGGTTGGTTCAAATGAATTGTTTTGCAAGCCAATATCAAATCTTAAGCTAAGATGGGATTATATGAACTTACCTACTGAAAGTAAAGATCTGGAAGAGTATTTTGAAAATTACAACAGAAACATTGACAATTTAAGTTTTAAACTTAAACTCTCAGCACTTTCAGATTTTACCTTCAAGCGAATGGGAACAGTTGATCATGAGTTCGAAATGTTTCAACTGGATGAAGAAGCAAACTTAAAAAGCTCATTCGAATTAGATGACTTGGATATTTCAAAACTTCAGTTAAAACCAAAATATGATTTAGACTTCGAATCAATTGAAGAATATTCTAAAGAACTAGAAACAGGATTTTTAAAACTTTCGCTTTCTGATCCTAATATTGGTTTTGGTTTTGATGTATTTACCTCTATATACAATGAGGCAGTTCTTAAAGCAAATACAAAGAAAAAAGGTGAGGAAATTAATCCACCAAATCAACCTTGGAGTCCAATAATTGATAATTTATGTATTGATTATAGAGCGAATACTACACTCTATTTTAATCAAGCTTTGTTAAGCGAAAATGATTATCATCAACAAAATTCATTTTTTTTAATTTCAAATGAAGGGAACACTAAAACATTTACTAATAATGGTGTAACTAGTCAGTTTATAATTCCAAAATTTGATAATTCTGGAGAATTTATTATTGGCTTAGAAAATGTAAATGCACCTCAAATGTTAAATTTACTTGTTGAGGTTAAGAAAAGCGAAAATACAGACTATGAGTTTAGCGAAAAATTAGATTGGTATTATTCAAGTTTAAACGGTTGGAAAAGATTGAAGCCAAATCAAATTCTTTATGATGAAACTTTATCATTATTAAAATCAGGAGTAATTTCTATCAATTTACCTACAGATATTTCAAACGATTATAAATTCTTTAATAACAATAAATATTATATCAAAGCTGTTTCTAAAAATAAGGCAGATCAGTTTAGTTTAATTAAAGCGATTCACAATAATGGTTTAACACTTTCAGAATTGGTTCCTGAAAATAAAGAACTTATTTCTACTCCACATCGTGAAGCTCAATCTATTGAAGAATTAAAAACTCCTGTAAATGGTATAATTCGTGTTAACCAGCCTTTAAAATCTTTTGGTGGGAATAAAACAGAAACAACATTAGAGTTTTATAATCGTATAAGTCAATTACTAAGGCATAAAAATAGACCTACTACAAAATGGGATATTGAAAAATTTCTTCTTCAAAAATTTGATTGGCTCATGCATGTTAAATGTATTTGGGGCAATCAGAATCATATGGAGAGTGATAACCAGGTTAAAGTTTTATGTCTTAAGAAGATTGATGAAACACAAAATATTGATGAAATAAAATTAAATGGTGCCGATATGATCGAAGTAAAAAATCTTCTCTATAAATATTGTTCTCCATTTTTAAAGATTGAAATTATTAACCCAGTATTTGAAGACATATTGATAAAATGTAAGATTAAATTTTCAAATATTTCTGGAGGTAAAGCAATTAATAAATTAAATAATGATTTTTTTAAGTTTATTTGTCCATGGGTAACAGGGGACGGACAAATAAAAACTCTTTTGAAAAAATCTGAAATAATCCAATTTATTAAATCTAGACCCTATGTTTCATTTGTTACAGGGGTTTCAGTCATTCATTTCAAATCACTATCTGATGGAGGTATAATTGCTTATGATAGCGCTTCTAGTCAGGACGAAAAAGATATTATACAATCAGGACTTCCATGGTCTTTATTTGTCCCAAGAAATCATAATAAAATTAATATCGTAGATGTTCCAGAGTATTCTCTTCCTGAACCCATAGATTATAACGATTTAAATATTGAAGGGAACTTTATTATTAATTCAGAAAATTCAGCTGTCGATTTAGATTTTGAACCTAAAAAAGATGAAGATCCTTCAACAGCTTCAAAAAACTTAAGTGTAATTAAAATTAAGATTTAGTATGGCTTTAATTAACAGACAAACCCTAAAAAACTACTTTCAAAAAGGAGGTTTTGCAACAGAGAAACATTTTGTGGATTTAATCGACTCATCCTTAAATATAATCGATGACGGGATTTCAATCAACCAAAAACATGGATTTAAGTTGAATCCCTTGGGGTATTCAACTCGCTTGATGTCCTTCTTTAAAAAAACAACTCAAAAAGAATCAGACTTTTCGTTAAATTTAAATCAAGATAATATTGAAGGTTTATCTATAAATGATCGTGAAGGTCTTCCATTAATTAAATTTGATCAAAAGAAACAAATAGGAGTTCATACTAATGAACCTCGTTTTGATTTTGATATTAAGGGGGTTTTGGGAGTAGAAACAAAAAGTGGCAATTATGCTACAGGAGAAGTTGATGGAGATGGAAGTTGGCAAACTGTCATTGCTAATTTAGATGGAATTAATGGATTTGAAGTAGTTGCATCAATTAGGGGTAAAAGAGGAAGTGGTCGTTATGCGATGGCACATGCAATTGCACTTTCTACATTTGGAGGGAGATCTTCAAGAAATAAAATAAAACATACACATGCATATTATGGTAGTTTTTTTAATAAACTCAGCTTTAGATGGGTGGGTGAGATGCATAATTATGAACTTCAAGTAAAAACCCGAAGACATTATGGGGTAAATGAAGTTGACGGTAAGCCATATCAAATCAAATTTAATATTTCACGTTTTTTTTCTGAATAAATCAGCAAATGATTGAACCTAAAAATTTTACGATACCAGAATTTAATAGTGATAGTGAAAACTATGATTTACTTCTTGAAAAAGGTATTGCTTTAATTCAAAAATACAGTGGTGAGCGTTGGACTGATTTTAATTATCACGACCCAGGAGTTACTCTTTTAGAACAAATATGTTATGCTATAACAGATTTGGGTTATCGAACTAATTTTCCTATTGAGGATTTACTTGTTGGTAAAAAAGAAGGTTTAGATTTAGAGGAAACCAATTTATTTTTACCCATTGATAAAATAATTCCATCAAGACCTTTGATTCCTGAAGATTTTCAAAAATTGATCATTGAAAATATTGATGAAGTAAAAAATGCGTGGGTCTATGCTGTAAAAGATAATCTTCTTGGATTTGATGGTCTTTTTAATGTTTTCATTCAATGCAAAGAGGTTAATGACATTAATTTTTCTGAGGATGATATAAGAAAAAAAGTATTATCCCTTTTGATGAAAAATAGACCTTTAGCTACTGATTTTCAAAAAATTCAAATACTAAAGAAAGATGAATTAAGTATCGATGCTAAACTCAAAATAGACTCATTTGTTTTGGGAGAGACTATTTTGTCAGAAATTTATTTTCAAGTTGAGAAAATATTAAATCCAAACATTAAATTTCAAGACTTAGACTCCATTCGTTCAAATGGATCTTCTTTAGATGAAATTTTTTCTGGCCCAATCCCCCTAAAGGGTTTTATCGATTCTAATGACTTTACCTTAAAAACAAATGAAATTTATATTTCAGAAATAAGAGAAGCGATTGAAAAGGTTGAAGGTGTAATAGAAATAGAGCAACTATTTATTTTTAAAAATGGAATAAAAGTCTTTGATGATCTGATCACTTTTGGAGAGGATAATTATCCATATTTAAATAAAAATATTTCTAATTACAATGTTGGAACTGAGCAGATAAGGTTATATAGGGATAATATTTTCTACGAAATTGATACAATAATTCTTTCACAGCTATATGATTCTTTGAGTTTATCAGAAAAAACTAATTATTATAAATCCGTAAAACCACAGAAAATTGATCTTACAGGAAGATTCAATAAAGCTGAGATTGAACAATATTATTCTATTCAAAATGAATTTCCAGCAGTTTATGGCTTAAAAGAAAATGAACTACCATCAAAAGCTGGAAAGAAAAGAATTTCACAGGTTAAGCAGCTTAGGGGATTTTTGATCCTGTTTGAACAACTTATGGCAAATCATTTAAGTCAATTATCAAATTTTCATCAAACTTTTTCTATACAAAGTGACATCAATAGTACCTTTATCAATCAATATGCGGAAGAGATTCCAGGATTAAAAGATTTAATTTCTTTTGACACTAAGGAAGAGTATTTAGATTACATGGATAAAATTTCAGAATCCAGAGATGATTTTTTCAATAGAAGAACTAAAATAATAGATCACCTTTTGGCAAGATTTGGAGAAAATTTTGATACTGAGACACTTTCAAAATTGATGAAAATTGAATCTGAAAACATTACCGATCAGCAGATTAAACAAAATATCTTAAACTCCAAAATTAAATATGCCAGGAATATTGTTGAAAATGGCCAAAATAAAGGTTTAGGATTCAACTATAAAATTGATTCTTGGGATACTGAGAATTCGTCAGGACAAGAAAAAAGGATAAAACTTTTACTTAATATTAACGATACCTCATTTCATTCTTTGACTAATCCTTTGGTTGGAGACTACGAACAGGTCGACAATGAATATCAGTGGGTAGAAGATACAATAAATATCAAGGGTGGCGTAAATCTAGGCGTATTGATAAACTCTAAATTATCTGATAAAAATAATATAAAAGACACTCACCTTAATTATTTTACTTCCACGCATCAAGACTTTAGGTCACTATTCACTCATGCTAACAAATCAAAAAATTATAATGTTGTAGCCTCTAAAGGAAAAACAAATCAATTTCATTTATTATATAATTCCCCAGGATTAAAACAACCCATTGAATTATATCGAGCTAACTCTGAAGAAATGTGCGTTAATGCGATGTCAAAAGGGATAGAGAAATTTGATCATTTAAATAAAGCTTGCGAAGGACTTTTTTTAGTAGAGCACATTTTACTAAGACCTTTGTTAAAAACTAATTATATTACTACATTTTTAGATAATGATAACTCACCATTTTTAATTAGCTATAACGCGACAAGCTTTGAGGAGCAAAATGATTTGAGAAATGATATTTTTCTCCTAGGCACCAATAAAGAGAATTATTCAATAATTCAAAGCAAGGGGAAAAAAGAATTTCAGATTGTGATATTTGATATTTTCAACAAACCTGTTTTTAAATCCCCTAAGACTATTTATTCAAATGCAGGCGCAAAAGGTGAAATGAAACGTTTGTTGAAATTTTTTATTGAAAAGAGTAAAGAGGAGGACTCTATTGAAAACTTTAGTGAAATTAACATAGATAAAGGAAATAGTCATGAATTCCCAACAGATTTCATGTATTCAAATAAAGTAAGTTTTATTTTTCCTGATTGGCCATTAAGATTTCAGAATACTGAATTTAGAGCTTATTTAAAATCCGTGATACATGAATATATTCCAGCTCATTTCAATTATGATTTATTTTATTTAAATATTAATCAAGTCAGTCTTTTTGAGGATACATATTATAATTGGCTTGATAAGAAGAAAAGCGATGATGATAATCAATCTGATCTCTATGCATTGCAACTAATCCAACTACTAAAAAGTTACAAATCAGAATAGATGCCTATATATGGAAATATTAGAAAATTTAAATTTGATTTAATACTAACTGAAGAAAGAGTATTTGAGCCTCTAAGTAATGATCTAATAAACCAAGCTAAGAAAAACTTACTTGAAATAACAGAAGATGTTTTTTTGCCATTTGAAACAAGGAATATTGTAGTTGATAAAATAGAAATAGACGTTGGGATCATTAATCCTAGAGACCTCAATTCCCTATTAAGAAATTTCAAATCTAAGCTTGATGACTATGTCCAAAAGAATTTAAATAAATCCACTTTTCAAAATCAAGAAAGGTTAGCTGAAGCCATATTATTTTTTATTCAAAATGGATATTTCCCATGGTGGGTAAGAGGAGTAGTTTCATTCAATGATATGATAATAAATATAAAGGATTCATATCAGTTTTCTAAAGAACTAAAACTGGTTTTAATTTCAAATAAAAAAAACTATTTCAGGCTTTTTAATATTCTTGACTCTGCTGCAAAAAAAATAATATACCAAAAATTACTTTTACAAAATGAAATTATTTTTAAAGCTTCAATTTCTTTTTTTAAAAGGCTTTTGATGAACTATGAACTTTCAAAAGTGGATTCGCAAAAACAAATTTTAGAAGATGTTGAATTCTTTTTTGTAACACAACAGATAAATATTAATAAAGATTCTTTAATATTTTTTAAAACGCTAAAATATTTTTCTGGAATCATTTTCATCCCATTTTCAAACTTCCTCAAATTTATTATAGAACAAGTTATTCATTCAGAATCTAATCAATTAATAAAGTCGTTGTTAGAAGTTCAATCAAATATTTTTAAAGAATACTCAACTTCAATTGATAAATCTAATACAATCGATATTGAAAAAGAATTAGAATTTAAAGAAGATCAAGGGTACTCTTAACCTTTTGGAAGCTTCATTCAAATATTGGGGAAATAATAGTAAAAATAAAAGGTTTTATCATATCTCAACAGGCCATAGTGTGAGTATTCAAAAAGGAGCT
>PYIJ01502583.1_pt1 | contig 18388 bp, 34 predicted proteins | sample 3578051 | NCBI WGS metagenome assembly PYIJ01 (sample SAMN08408021, study PRJNA431606) | Marine metagenome isolate SA_KN192-05_S13_5m, whole genome shotgun... | biome: marine; feature: oceanic pelagic zone; material: water; isolation source: surface water sample, 0.2-0.8 um fraction ... | reverse complement strand
GGGCATCAAGGGTTACCGAGAAACCTTTGCATATGAATACACCAAAAAACTGACACTTTCATAAGGTTACAATCTTTTTATGAGAAATATTATTCTTTCCATGCTTGCAGCAGTTTCTTTAGGAACTCCTGCATTTGCAGACGACTCTAAGATCACCAAGGGTTACAATACTATGGACTCCATGGGGTGTATGCTCTTACAGGAATGCACCGATGGAGTCAAAGAAGTATTCAGTATCAACGATATTGCTGATAAGTATCCCACTACTGATTTTACTATTGTTGCTGACGAGTTCCACGGAATGCTCGTTGCCCTTAATCAGGTCGGAGTTAAGGTGTTTCTAGCCGATCAGAAATACTTTCCTACAATGCATCGTGGTGTTTACCACACTGTTGGTAATAACTTCTTTCTCAATGAGAGGTACATGGATAGTTCTGCCACATTGATGATGGTGATGCGTCACGAAGGATGGCATGCTGCCCAGGATTGCATGGCAGGTACTATCGAGAATAGTATGATTGCTATCATCAAACCTGAAGATGAAGTACCAATGATCTGGCGTGTAATGGCAGAGAGAACCTATCCAGAATCTGCTGTTCCTTGGGAAGCAGAAGCAGGATGGGCAGGTCGCACTGAGAAGATGACTATGGAAGCACTACAATCCTGTGCCCGTGGAACCATGTGGTCTGATTATGAACCTACTCCTATGACCCGTGAATGGTTGGTTGAGAACGGATACCTCACTAAATAAATCTGCCATGCTCTCACCACATGCCAGAAGAAGTCAAGAAAGAAGAACCCAAAAAGAAGGGTCTTCTCGGTAAAATTAAGGAGGCAACAGATGACAAGGAAGAACAACTTGCTATTCTTTCTACCTTTGTCCGTCTTGGTATTCTTGTTTGGTCTGGTGGAATTCTTACTCTGGCATACATCAAACTACCTCCTGCACTCGGAATACCCGAACAAAAACTGGATCCAACATTCATTGCCTCGGTCTTCACCGGGGTCTTAGCTACCTTCGGAGTCCAAGCAGCGAAGAAATCTGGTGACGGTAATGGCGGCAATGGCGGTGGTGCTAGTATCACCAAAGAGCAAATGGAGAAACTGATTGAGAAAGCAGCACAGACTGCACCACACCAGACTCTCCGTATCGAGCAGGCACCAGTAGTATTGAAAGTTGACAAGGCAGAAGAACCTTACAAGATGTAAGTTTTGATTAACAAAAGATCTACATTTAATCTAGACTTATGAGTGCTTTATTTGTATTTACTTTTATCTCTCTATTGTGTTATACAATGCACATTACTTGGCCACTACCTTATAGGAAATAAATTATGGCAATATTAGCAACACTGAGTCTCCTGGCAGTAGCCGTTTACGGAGCATATGCCCTAACACCTAAAAAATGAATTTATTATTGCGGCCGCTTGATAATGTTGCTGATCCAGTCTGGAGTGTAATTATCTCCTTAATCATACTCCTTGCTGGAGTTACATATTACATCGTCTATATAATGCGTATGGCTTTCGATGAATTGAAAGATGAGTGACCTTACTAACAAAGATGCAGAGCAGGATACAAAGATTGCTGTAATGGACAGCACTCTAGAGAATTCTATTCGTCGCATTGAGATGGTTCATAAACGTGTTGATGATACTAACGAAGAACTAGAAAAACTTCGTGATCGTATTCGCACATTGGAGAAGTGGGTTGCTGGTGCCGGTGCAGTAATTGCTGCGGCAACATTCATCATAGGCATAGTAGCATCATCAGACGCAAAGGAGATCGATCATGGGCGCAATGGTTCCCCCCAGCAGGAAGTCTTGTTACAACTTCCGAGTAATTGAGATTAATCGAGTAGTTGATGGGGACACCATCGATGTTACAATTGATCTTGGATTTGACCTCCATAAAAAGGAAAGAGTTCGAGTTGCTGGAGTTGATACTCCAGAGAAAAGGACTCGTGACTTGGAGGAAAAAGAACTTGGGATTGATGCAACATATTGGATGAAATCAAAACTAGAAGGAGCAATTGAAGGTGATGATGATCTTGTTATCCGTACTGAGCTTGTCGGCGGCATGGGCAAGTATGGTCGTCTACTTGGGTGGTTGTACATTGGAGATTCCGAAGTCTCACTCAATGAACAAATGATCACCGAGGGATATGCTTGGCCATATGATGGTGGAACTAAACAGAAGAACTTTGAAGAACTACGTGAAATTCGTAGAGAACACGGAACCTTAGTGGAGTAATCTAATGCAAAAAGTAATCAACGTATTATCAATCCTATCATTTGTCGGTGTCGCCGGTATTGTAGGCGGTGGAACTTATGTCTATCTTCAAAAAGATGCCATACTTGAAGGAGTAAAAGAACAAGTTACCAAACATGCCACTGAAGCAATTACAAATGCACTCCCTGGTATGTTAGACGGTGCGATGCCTGAGTTGCCAGGAGTGACTGGTGGCCCTATTCCAGGTGAAGTTGGCGCACCAGCTGGTGTTGGATTCCCTGGTGGTGGACTACCTAAACTCTGATGGCAGAGATTCGTGATATTAGGAATGTGGAAGTTCGTGATATATACATTCCTAATTGGATGACAACTTCACCACAACTCCCTTCTGCTCCGCCAGTAACGGTGCAGATCGGAGTTCCTATTATTGATATTCCTGGATGTGTTGAGGCACACCTTGACAACAAAAGAGGAACTAACGATAAATTGGTTGATGATGACTCTGATGGTGCCAGAGTCTTTTGTGATGGCAATATGCCATCATTTAATCCTATTGATTACAACCCAGAAGAATTACAATATGATCAACCACCACCAGAACCACCAAAGATTGCACCACCGGAAGTTCCAGAACCAGAGATTCCAAAGGATGCTGCTCCTAAGATAGAAGCAAAAGAAACGCCTCCTTGTCCTGGACCTAATGCACCACGCATAGGTGATGTAGCACAGAACCAAAAAGAAAGAGTATCTGGATATGAATTACAGGTGGTGAATGGTCAAGAGATATGTGTAGTTCTCTATGAAGATATCCCTTGGCAGTCACAATACTTACCAGCACCACAAGTTGCTGCGACCACCGCTACCATTGCTGTAGTTGCTACTAGTTCTGCCCTGTTGGCAAAACCACTGGCAGATATACTACTCAAAGTAATCAAACCTGCCATCAAAAAAATAATGGCAAAGATCTCAAAGATCAGGGGGAAGAAGGTAAAGATCGAGTCCTTAAGGGAACGCCGAGATCTTCAGCGCGAACGCTCACAGGCGATTCGGACCTTGAGGAAGATGACGAAGGGGAAATAGAATGAACATGTGGTGCGATGGCATTCTTGTTCATTACCACAACGTCTGCACATATTGCAGAATATTTTGTGCCAGGCCTGAACATAATTCCTGCCTTCATTAATTCGCCACAATTTTTCAAACGAGCTATCTCAAAGTCTAACCGTTTATTGGCAGTTATTTGTTGTTGTAATCCAATTTGTGTTTGTGCTGCTTCCTTACATTGATCCTGTAGTTTTTTATCTAAAGGTGTACTCCAAGTCATAGAGAAACCTAGAGATAGATTAGTATTATTTTTCTGTCCAGTTCTAGTAGGCACATAATATAAAATATCTCCCGGATTATCGGGGACTCCATCTCCAATTATTTTTCCGTTAGCATCAGTATCACCTTTTAGGTCACGCATATCATATACTGGGTCCATGTATACTGGTTCGTATGGGTGTTGTTGTGATAGTGATCCCGTAACGAATGGGGTGAAATTCACAGTTGGTCCTTGACACTGAATTCCGCCACCATAGGTATTAGTAATGTAAGGGCCCTGAAGTACCTGGATGGCCTGGTTGGTCACTGAACCCGATGAGTTTGCAATAGGAGATGCAGTAGCAGATACACCACCGACTCCTTCTGCTCTTACGGGTGCCGCAAACAGTAGTGCGATTATTGCTGGAAGATACTTGTAGTGTCCGTTACGCTTGTAACGGTGGTCTCCCTTTGGATAATCGTGTGATTGCTTAAACCCGGACCAGAAATCGTTTGTGTGAACTGGAACGATGCTCCCGGTGTTGTTTGTTTGAATGATGGTGTCGCTGTGACTCCTGTCCATTTTGAATTCACCCCTTCAATTGTTACATTAACATCACCAGTTGTTGGTGATAAAATTCCACTGGTTGGTTCAACGCCATTACCAGTTACAGAATATTGATATCCTGTGTTATAATCCATTGAATTTATGGTCTCTTTCACAGTAGAAGTAGTCTCTGTGTGGCTGGTCATCGAGCCTTGAGTAAAGTTCGGAACTACAGGCACAGAATATGCTGGTTGCAATAATCCATGAACAATACCAAGAACTAATCCTAGTCTGATTGTTCCGTTTAGTTTACTCATTATGCACCTCAGTCGATGACAGTGATCTCCGAGACGAATTGTCCTACAGCACTAGTACCAGCACCGCCACCAGTTACCGTAATCACATTAGCTGAAGTGACAGTACCTGCTAAAGAACCAGCAGTTCCAGCAGCATAAGAAGTCTGACTGGAGAAGTTGCCAACAGCACCTACAGCAGCAGCTGAAGTTGGAACTGCATCGGCTTGTGTATAAGATTGACTGAAGGAGAATGCTGTACCTGCAGTGTCCTGCGTGGCTGCAATGGTTCCAGGAGCATAAACTCCAGAAGTGATAGTACCAGCAGAAACAGTGCCTGCAGTATTACCATCAGTGGTATCAATATTTGAACCTGATATGCTGAACGTAGAACCAATTCTAGTTGCTTGGGTTCTAGCGGCATCAACAGTGAGTTGAACACTCGAAGCGTGTTTAGTAACTAATCCGCCAGCACTTGCTGCACTTGCGGTCATCAGAAGCATAACAAGAGGTACAAATCTCTTCATAAACCTCACATCAGAGACTGTATTTATTTAGAGAGATCTTTTACTGGAGTCTCCATGGAATGTTCTATATGATACAGACGTGGGGCTTGACAGGGAGGGAAAACCGTCTTAATATAAATACATGGACGGGTGAGTATTTCCTCACCATTCTTTTGACGCCTCACCAGGACTAAACAGCGTCATTAAACAACAGTCCTTCATACCTGATCTGGAGGGTAGATCAGGAATACTTAATCGGTGCCACCCCGCACTACTACTTAACCCTATTTCAAATGACAACGCTTTCAAGACAACAACAAACTTCCTCGTGGGAATCATTCTGCGAGTGGGTAACTTCCACAAACAACCGTCTCTATGTCGGTTGGTTCGGTACGCTGATGATCCCAACTCTGTTGGCAGCAACCGTATGTTTCATCGTTGCGTTCATCGCTGCTCCTCCTGTGGACATCGATGGCATCCGTGAACCCGTCGCTGGTTCACTTCTGTATGGTAACAACATCATCTCTGGTGCTGTTGTCCCTTCTTCCAACGCAATTGGTCTTCACTTCTACCCCATTTGGGAAGCCGCATCTCTTGATGAATGGCTCTACAATGGTGGTCCTTACCAACTCGTGGTCTTCCACTTCCTGATCGGCATCTTCTGCTACATGGGTCGTGAGTGGGAACTGTCATACCGCTTGGGTATGCGCCCCTGGATCTGTGTTGCTTACTCTGCACCTGTTGCAGCAGCATCCGCAGTATTCCTTGTTTATCCTTTCGGTCAAGGTTCTTTCTCCGATGGCATGCCTCTTGGTATTTCTGGTACTTTTAACTTCATGCTTGTATTCCAAGCAGAACACAACATCCTTATGCACCCGTTCCATATGCTCGGTGTTGCTGGGGTATTCGGTGGATCTCTTTTCTCTGCTATGCACGGAAGTCTGGTTACTTCCTCACTTGTACGTGAAACCACAGAAACTGAGTCCCAGAACTATGGTTACAAGTTCGGTCAAGAAGAAGAGACGTACAACATCGTCGCCGCACACGGCTACTTTGGTCGTCTGATCTTCCAATATGCATCATTTAACAACTCCCGTTCACTCCACTTCTTCCTGGCAGCATGGCCTGTTATTGGAATCTGGTTCACTGCACTTGGTGTCAGCACCATGGCATTTAACCTGAACGGTTTCAACTTCAACCAGTCCATCATCTCTAACCAGGGTCAAGTCCTGAACACTTGGGCAGATGTACTGAACCGTGCAAACCTGGGTATGGAAGTTATGCATGAGCGTAACGCACACAACTTCCCACTCGATCTCGCCGCTGCTGAGTCAACTCCTGTTGCACTCCTCGCGCCTGCCGTTGGTTGATATGCAACCCGGTAGTTTCTTCCCCGCCACAAATTATGTGGTGGGGTTTTTTATAGGTATATCTTCTATTGCAATTCCTTTACTTTGCGTGATACTATTATGATTGGTAATCTTGAACCAGAAGAACACGTCATGGAAGATCGAATGATGTATCCTAACGGGATACTTGAACAACTTTCCATCGCACTTGAAAAATTGGGATGGGAATATGGTGATGATATCGATGTAGAAATTGCTGGAACTTCTATCTATGGGATTGAAGGTGCTGGTACTAAATGGGCTCCCCATAAAGGAACAGTTAAATACAACAAAGATGCTTTCATCGTGATTAAAAACAGGGATAGTAATCCTGTTGTTCCTTCACAACCCAACCAAGAACTTAAATCTCATCATGACAAATCCTAATGCTCTGTACGAAGATATGGAGAAATTAAATGCCCTATACGAAGAACTCTGCTGGGGGCACGATGATGAACTGGTATTCACTCACGAAAATGGTAGAGTCATTGTTTACAATAAAACTATCGAGGATAAAATTTAATGGTCACTTCAACACTTTCACCGCCGCGGAGGGGATGGTTCGATGTACTCGATGACTGGCTTAAACGGGATCGTTTTGTCTTTGTGGGCTGGTCTGGACTACTTCTTTTTCCCACTGCTTATCTGGCCATTGGCGGCTGGCTTACTGGCACGACTTTTGTCACGAGTTGGTACACCCACGGACTTGCTAGTTCCTATCTTGAGGGTGCTAATTTTCTCACGGCGGCTGTGTCAACGCCTGCTGACGCTATGGGTCATTCTCTTCTTTTACTTTGGGGTCCTGAAGCTCAGGGCAATTTCGTCAGGTGGTGCCAACTTGGAGGGCTTTGGGCCTTTGTTGCTCTCCACGGTGCGTTCGCTCTGATTGGTTTCATGCTCCGTCAGTTTGAACTGGCACGTCTCATCGGAATTAGACCCTACAATGCTATTGCTTTTTCTGGTCCTATCGCTGTCTTTGTTAGCGTCTTTCTCATATATCCTCTGGGACAGTCGTCCTGGTTCTTCGCGCCATCGTTTGGGGTTGCCGCTATTTTCCGATTCCTACTTTTTCTCCAGGGATTCCATAACTGGACGCTCAACCCGTTCCACATGATGGGTGTAGCAGGAATCTTAGGTGGTGCTCTTCTATCTGCTATTCATGGAGTTACAGTTGAGAACACGCTTTATCAAGACGGCGAACAAGCAAATACGTTCAAAGCTTTTGACTCTACGCAAGAGGAAGAGACGTATTCTATGGTTACCGCCAATCGTTTCTGGTCGCAGATTTTTGGCATCGCTTTTTCAAACAAACGTTGGCTTCATTTCTTTATGTTGTTTGTTCCTGTCATGGGCCTTTGGGTCTCTAGCATTGGGATTATTGGTCTGGCTCTTAACCTGCGCGCTTATGATTTCGTAAGTCAGGAGATTAGAGCTGCAGAAGATCCTGAGTTTGAAACGTTCTATACAAAGAACATTCTGTTGAATGAAGGTTTACGTGCTTGGTTAGCACCTGCTGATCAACCACACGAAAACTTTGTGTTCCCTGAGGAAGTTCTTCCTAGAGGTAACGCCCTGTGATTCCGTTACTCTTTTTTGGATGTCTATTTGCTATTGGTGGTGGTGCATTCGCCCTAATGTGGGCGAACATCAAATCAATTAGTGAGATGAATACTCCCATCAAAACAACCAGACATCCAGAAGCACCTGCTCCAGGTGAAGAGGTAATGTACGTAGATTTGTCTAGACAAAAATTAGAAAATTTATATAAACAGGACTAAATACAACTGAATATCGTCGTCGCAACACAAGAGTCTCCTGGCCAAATCCAGGAAGACTCTTTTTTTATAGATACTGTAGTTGCGTAAACTAACATGAAGTTTCTCTTCGCACTCATTGCATCAGTATTTTTTGTCGCTCCTGTGTGGGCAGTGGATATTACTATGGGCTCTGGTGGTAACTTGATTTTTGATCCATCTGATGTTACGATTGACGCGGGTGAAACCATACATTTTGTCAATGGTATGCTTCCTCCTCATAACATTATCGTTGAGGGTCGCGCTGATCTATCACGCGAATCTCTTATGTTTAATCCAGGGGAGTCACAAGACATTAAATTTGCAGACCCAGGGGACTATGATTTCTTCTGTGGTCCTCACCAGGGTGCCGGTATGGTCGGCACAATTCACGTAAACTGATAAAGTAAAACAGAGGACAATGGCAACTTATAACGTAACTCTCCTTTCCTCCGATGGAACTGAGACGGTTATCCCATGCGAATCGGATACTTATATCCTTGACGCAGCAGACGAAGCAGAACTCGATCTTCCATACTCCTGTCGTGCTGGTGCATGTTCTACATGTGCTGGTAAAGTATTGGAAGGTGCTGTAAACCAGGAAGACCAATCATTCCTAGATGATGATCAGATCGAAGAAGGATTCGCACTTTTATGTGTATCATATCCCACTAGCGATTGCGTTATTCAAGCAGAAGCAGAAGAACACCTTTACTGATGAAGTACACACACAATTACATGAAAATCTTTCTTGATACAGCAGACACCGAACTTATTCATAAGTATTATCGGACTGGTCTGATTGATGGTATTACTACCAATCCCACTCTCATTATGAAGAGTGGGAGAAACCCAGAAGATGTCTATCAGGAAATCAAAGACATCGGCATCAAAGACATCAGTATGGAAGTCGTTGGTGATGAGGGTCAGATGTATCGTGAGGGCAAACGTCTTCACGAAAAATTTGGTGATGTCTGCACAGTCAAAGTGCCATGCACCAGAGAGGGCCTGGCGGTCTGCAAATCACTATCTGATCAGAATATTAGGGTCAATGTCACTTTGATCTTCTCCGCCCCTCAGGCGGTTCTGGCCGCGAAGGCAGGTGCAACATATGTTTCACCTTTTGTAGGTCGTTTAGATGATCAACAGGTTGCAGGACTTGAAGTTGTGAGAGCAATCTCTGACCTGTATCGTATTCACGGTGTGAGAACTCAAGTTCTTTCTGCATCTATCCGTAGTGTTCAACGTGCTGTTAGGTCCTGGTATAATGGTGCTCAGATCTGTACGATGCCTCCTAAAGTATTTGATCAGATGTATGATCACATGCTGACTGATAAGGGCATTGAGATTTTCAATAGCGATTGGGAGTCTGTAAATGGCTCATCGATTTGAACAAATTCAACCTCCACATTGTTATACTAAGGAGGAGGTTGATAGATTGATTAAAAATGCAATTGATGATGCAATGCGGAAACACAACCGCAATGCATCTTTGATTAGTATGACTCTTGGAATTTTATTTCTTGCTGCGTTCACTGATGGGTTCCTCAGAGCCATTGGAATTATCCCACCGTTTATGAACATTGACATCAATCTTATGAATCAAGTCATCGATGCAGTCACCGACAAAGTTACAAACAGATTATGAGTTACAATCTAATTAAACCGGGTGATCCTCAGTATTTCACCCAAACATCTGACGATCCATATGATCGCCACAAATACAAAGTCATTTCAAAATCTGGAGATGAACTCACCACCGATGATTGGGAATCAGCTCAGTCCATTTGGTGGAACAGCAAAACTTTTCTATCACACATTGAAGTAATATGAGTTGTCCATACTGTGGGAGAGACGATACTCCCTGTTCGGAAATCAATAGTCTCGCTCGTGCATGGGCAAGACAAGCTTGTAAATACAAGTATGAAAAATCAAAGGGGGAAGAATGAAATTCACTGTGTATTCAAAGGATGGATGCCCATATTGCAATAAGATAGTTCAGGTTTTACAACTTGCTGAACAAAAATATGTGGTCAACAGACTAGGGGTTGACTTTACCGGGGATGAGTTTTATTCTTTGTTTGGCCATGATCGTTCATTTCCTCAAATTGTTGTCGATGATAAATCAATTGGAGGGTGTATGGACACCGTATCGTTTCTCCAGGAGAAAAACCTAATCTGATGGACGACCTAGATGCAGTTGTAGAATCCGCTATTGATTACGTTTTCACAAAGAGAAAGTATGTTTTTGATTTTGATCACTATCTCCGATCTGCAAAGATCACTGGACCTGAGATCAAACAGTTCATAGAAAGTTCGACAGCTGCAAGTCTGTCATTAATGATTGATGATTTGGATTTGTACTTAGAAGGTGGGAATGATAACCTTCACAAACAACTTCGTGAAGCTTACGGTTTCATCCCCAAACCAGAGGCAAGAAAAATTAGAAATTATTTGTATAAAATTCTTGAAGATGCCTGGAATTATGAAAAGACCCGCAGACGGGGAAGACGACCCAAAGCTAAGAATAAATAAAGGTGTTGAACTAATGTTAAGGAAGGAGGATCCCCCAACACCACAAGAGACCAAACTTAATCTGGGAGAAATAAAAATGTTAGCACTCACCTTAACTTTGAGCACACTCATGTCAGTGCTTTTCCTTGCTGTTGGTGGTATAATTGGCTGGTTGTACAAAGACCACATCCATAAAACCACTCCCCTCCCATTGCATCCTGAGATGTTTGATGAACAGGGCAATGTAATTCCAGATGAGATCATCACTTTCCGTGTTGAAAATTCCAACTTTCTTTATTCTGATTTAGATGAGGACTACGAAGAAGATTAATTATGCCCATGACTGAAACACATCCCGAACTTGGTGAATCAAGACTCCCAAGTAATCCTCTGTTGAGTGAAGTCCTTGCAAAGGTTTCCAAACAGAGAACTAAAGCCAAAAAAATTCAAGTTCTGAAAGAGAATGAGTCCTTGCATCTCAAGGCTGTTCTGATTTGGAACTTTGATGACACTGTTGTATCTGTTCTGCCTGAAGGCGAAGTTCCTTACGATAAGAATGAGGCACCTGCAGGCACTGAACACACCTACCTTGCACATGAGTGGAAAGTTCTTTACAACTTTGTGAAAGGTGGTAATGACTCCCTTCGTGCAGTCAAGAGAGAACAACTGTTCCTTCAACTTCTTGAAGGACTTCATCCAGATGAAGCTAATATTGTTTGTCTAGTGAAAGACAAGAACCTGACGGAAAAATATAAAGTTACACGACCACTTGTAGAAGAAGCATTCCCAGATATCGAATGGGGTAACCGAGGAGGTTGAACATGACTCAAAAAGTCCAAACAACAGAAGAAGTAATGCAGGAACATTATTGGACTCCTTCAGATAAGAAGGATCACAAAACAATTTACTCCACAGAACTTCTTGTTGAAAATTGCAATGAAACTGATGCCACTAATTCTTCATATCCAACCGACGCATATCTGATTACTTATCGTAGTCCTGACGGAGGTATTCGAAGAGACTTGGTAAGAACGGCAAAACGTTCTAAGTTGTTTGATATGTATTATGACAAGTTTGGGACAAATTCCGTAGTCTCCATTGACTTTGGTCCCGGAAATATCAATCCCAAACTGTGGAACTTACCCAAACCCGAACCTAAGAAGAAGAGAGAACGATGAGTATTGGTTTTGGTTTTGATGGTAATGAAAAAAAGAAAAGCGTTCACCTCAATATGGAAGAGGTGAACAAACTCACCAAAAAATACAAGAAACTCAAGAATTATATGAAAACAAACTTCTATGAGATTCAAAATATTAACGGTACTGAAAAAATTATTTCTGAACTTTTGAATAATTATGGAGACATCGATGGACAAGGAGAAGTTGAAACTGATCGTTCGTAACTTAGAATCTCTGGTAGAATGTTTGAAGTCTGAAGTTTACTCCAACGTATCTTCATACAAATACGAAGAGATCGCACCACACATTACCGATTACGACGAAATTTTTGAGGACGATGATGGCTACCCCGACTGATGTAAAACTTGTGAGTGTCACTCCTGACGCAGAACAAACCATGGCATATATTGCCAGAGTTTCCAATCCTAGTAACCAGGAAAATGATAAGTACGCAGGTCTATTACGTTATTGTATTAAGCATAATCATTGGTCTGTCTTTGAGCAGTCTACAATGACCTTGGAGATCTCTACGACCAGGGCAATCGCTGCTCAAATTTTGCGTCATAGAAGTTTTACATATCAAGAATTTTCTCAACGGTATGCAGATTCATCTCTGCTTAGTAATAAAATTCCTTTACCTGAATTACGCCGTCAAGATACAAAGAATCGTCAAAACTCTATTGATGACCTTGACCCTTTCATCACTCAGAAACTAGAGATGCAAATGCAGACTCTGTTTGACTCTTCTATGGCGTTGTATCAACAGATGCTTGATAGTGGTGTGGCAAAGGAATGTGCAAGAAATGTGCTTCCACTCTGTACGCCAACCAAAATCTACATGACAGGTTCATGTAGGTCATGGATCCATTACATCACTCTGAGGACTGCCAATGGTACTCAGAAGGAACACATGCAGGTTGCAGAGAATGCTAAGAAAGTATTCATCGAACAGTTTCCTACTGTCTCAGAAGCCCTTGAGTGGGTCTAAATAAAACTACGTAAGATCCAAAACATGGCAACATATCCTGTAATTAACAAAGAAACTGGTGAACAGAAAGAAGTGAGGATGAGTATCACAGAGTGGTCTCAATGGTGCGAAAATAACCCAGACTGGCAGAGAGACTGGTCTGATCCTTCAACTGCACCTGCGTGTACAGAGATAGGTGAATGGCGAGATAGACTTATCGCCAAAAACCCAGGATGGAATGATGTACTTCATAAAGCATCCAAAGCACCAGGAGCCCGCGTTACCAAAATCAATCACTAATGGCAAGAAAAGGAAACTCACCTATTGGCGTCGGAATGACCGCGAAACAAATGAAGAGAAAGAAACCGATCAACACTGATCTGTTGACAAAAATTGAACCGATCACGGACAATCAAAAAGTTCTCTTTGATTCATACAAAGAGGGTAAGAATATTTTTGCATATGGTGCAGCTGGAACAGGTAAAACGTTCGTTGCATTGTATCTTGCATTGAGAGACGTGCTTGATCAATACACTCCTTACGATAAAGTGTATGTGGTTCGATCTCTTGTTTCGACGCGGGAGATTGGTTTCCTTCCTGGTGATCATGAAGACAAGTCGTCTTTATACCAAATTCCATACAAACATATGGTAAAATATATGTTTGAGATGGCTACTGATGCTGACTTTGAAATGCTGTATGGTAACCTGAAAATGCAGGAGACCATAAAGTTCTGGTCAACTTCTTTCATTCGTGGTACTACGATTGACAAAGCTATCGTTCTGGTTGATGAGTGTCAGAACCTCAACTTCCATGAACTTGACTCTATCATCACACGTTGTGGTGAAGATTGTAAGATCATCTTCTGTGGTGACGCAACTCAGACAGACTTGCAGAAGACTCATGAAAAGAATGGCATCCTGGACTTCATGAAGATCCTGGAACAGATGCCTGAACTCTTCCAGATGGTAGAGTTCAATGTCAATGACATCGTTCGTTCTGGTCTTGTACGGGAGTATCTCATTAGGAAACTTGCTCTAGGTATGTAATGTTCATTGTTGAAAATCACCTCGGTGATCTTGAGTTAGATAAAAAAGAGACCAATGGAATGCGCCTATATAAGTTACCCAATGGTGATTGGGTGCCTTCTATTACTTCAGTCACCAGTTTCTACAACAGAGATGTTTTCATTAAGTGGAGACAACGGGTAGGTGATAAGGAAGCCAATCGTATTACAAAAAGAGCCACAACCAGGGGCACAGATTTTCACGAAGCCGCTCAGGCGTATCTAGAAAACAAAGAGTTGAAATGGGATGACTATCTTCCCGCAACTCAGTTCATGTTCCACCACGCAAAACCTTATCTTGATAAGATAGGTACAATCCATGCAATCGAAAGGACTTTGTACTCAGAGTATCTGGGACTTGCAGGCCGAGTGGATTGTATCGCAGAGTATGAAGGAGAACTTGCAGTCATTGACTTCAAGACATCCGACAAAATCAAACCTGAAAAATGGATTGAACAATACTTTGTCCAAGAGACTGCATATGCGTGTATGTATTACGAATTGACTGGCATTCCTGTCAAGAAACTCATTACAATTATGGTAACTCCTGGTGGTGAGGTTCAAATTTATGATAAACGCAACAAAAGTGACTTTATTAAACTCTTGGTGAATTATGTTAAAAACTTTGTCGAAAACAGAATGGTGGTTAATGGATGACATCAACAAGGCTCTAGAAAAGAAGTTCTTGTGTTCCGCAAGGTTCGCACAGGAGATCGAAGGTATTGTCTCTAACGACAAAATGAGTTATATTGATGCAATCATCTACTATTGTGAAAAGAATGCGATCGAACTGGATTCAGTGCCCAAACTCATTTCAAAACCTCTGAAGGAGAAACTGAAATGGGAAGCTCAGGAACTCAATTTCCTCAAAAAAACATCACGCGCAAGACTGCCCTTATGACTGCGTTTGATTGCTATAGGACTTATCTAGCATTCAAAAATCATTTCACGAAGGATAACTTCGATTACTTCAAGTACGGCGGTAAGACGCGAGCGTCTACCGCCTCTTTCAATAAGAGAAAGGACAAATATTTTTTTGAAAAGATGTCCCGTCAGAAAAAAGACGGAGAGATCGTTGATTATTTCACCGCAATCTTCTCACAATGTGACAATCCAGAGAAGATGTGGATTGGTGAGATCATTCAGGTAGGAGAAGAACAATACCATACTTGGCAAAAGAAAGTGCAGAGTCTGCGTTATGTGTTCCGACAGGAGATGGAACAGTTGTTTGATGGTAAGGATTTCAACTCTGTGTTTCAATGTCAGAGTGGTAGTCATCCCATCCTTGTTAAAGAACATCTGAGAAAAAATGTATCTGTAGAGTCATTGATTATTCTCGATGCTATCCTGTCTTACAAGAAAGATTTTGACGGTAAACTTGATGATTTTGTGTGGAAAACCATAAGTCTTAAGGTTGACAAGTATAAACCGTTTCTGTTAAATAATATCGATACCCAAAAATATAAAGAAATTTTAAGGAGAGTTGTACTGTGAGTGAGTTTTTTAAATCTGACTTTGTTCGCAAAGGAATGCAGGACATCGAGGATTTGCAAGTTGATCTGCAGAGAGGATTCATGCGATTCCCCTCTTTGAATGAGGAAGAACAGCAAGAACAATTAGAACTGTTGGAAACTCTGTTGGAGAAACAACAACTCATGTATACTCGCATGAAACTGTCTGACGATCCGAAGGCACATCAGATTGTAGAAGATATGAGAGACTCTCTTGCATTACTTGGTATGCCACCAGGTGCATCAGTAGAACAGGTGTTTACGAATATGAAAGAAACTCTGAGAAAAGTCCGTGACGGAGAACTTGACGCCTCTGAGGATACGTAGTATTATTCAGGGGTGTTCACAACACAAGCCAAATCCGATTTAATCCATGTCTTTTTCTAATCTTAAAAAACAATCCAACCTTGGTTCTCTGACTGCCAAACTGGTGCAGCAGGTGGAAAAAATGAACAAGACTTCTGGTAGTGGAGACGATCGTCTCTGGAAACCTGAAGTTGATAAAGCTGGTAATGGTTATGCCGTTATCCGTTTCCTGCCCGCCCCCGATGGTGAAGACCTGCCTTGGGCGAAACTCTACACTCACGCCTTCCAAGGAACTGGTGGTTGGTTTATCGAGAATTCTCTGACCACTCTGGGTCAGAAGGATCCCGTGTCTGAACACAACTCTCAACTCTGGAACTCTGGTATTGAGTCCGACAAAGAGATTGCTCGTAAACAGAAACGTAAACTCTCCTACTACGCCAACATCTATGTGGTGAAGGATTCTGCCAATCCTCACAATGAAGGTCAGGTGTTCCTCTACAAGTTCGGTAAGAAGATCTTTGACAAGATCACTGCTGCAATGCAACCCGAATTTGAAGATGAGGATCCTATCAACCCCTTCGACTTCTGGGTTGGTGCAAACTTCAAACTGAAGATCAAAAAGGTTGCTGGTTACTGGAACTATGATAGTTCTGAGTTTGATCGTCAGTCTGCACTCCTTGATGATGACGACGCAATGGAAGCCATCTGGAAGAAAGAATACTCTCTTGCAGAATTGGTTGCTCCTGATCAGTTCAAGTCTTACGATGAACTGAAGAAGCGTCTGGACTACGTTCTGGGTAATGCACCCTCCCGTAGTCGCGTCAATGAGGACCTGGAAGACGAGTCTGAGGGTCGTGGATCATTCACCCCAGACTTCAAGTCTTCGACGCCTCCTGCGTCTTCTGACGGTGGTTTCAATGACCCTGATATCACACCCTCCAATACTAGTGAGGATGAGGATGATGCACTGTCCTACTTTGCCAAACTTGCTGAGGAGTGATTTGAAAACCGCTTTTTGATTACAAAAAAGCGGTAAAAAATTCTCCGGCATTTTTCACGCCCCAGGGTCGCTCTATCGAGGAGCAATGATTCTGGGGTTTTCTGTCTTCTTAAGGTTATCGTCAATATATTGACTTGAAGTCTCATACTTCATATTTTCCTTATTGTCGCGGAAAATTACTTCTAAGTATTCCGGTTTTAAAATATCAATTTCACGTTTTGCATCATTTAAATTAATTTCGTGTTGTTGATAATTTACAGAGATAATACTACTTACGGTTTTTTCAACACCACCATCAATATAGGTGACACTATGATCAGCATCAACAAAAACACCTTCAGGTTGAATTAATTTGTTTTGACTATCAAGAACTTTTTTGGTTTCATAATGATGAATATGTGTTAGTTGTTCATCGGTGTATTTTTCACTCAGATAATTGAACAAATCTGCATTTGACATTGGCCACTGATCTCTAACATTAGTAATGTTATTTGTAATCAGAATTACCCAATCAAGATCAGGAGTACCATAAACAAACTCAGCTACGTTATCGGGACGATGATCACCCTCAACGTTATATTGATCAAACAAAATAAAGGATTCTAAAACGTCCTCTCTGATAACAGAACGTCTGAAAATATTTCTGACTTGTGTATAGTCATAAATGGACTTCCTATCGTTACCCAGGTATGGGTAAAACAGTTTTGGAAACTGTCTGAAATAGGTATTTTTGCTTCTACTGTTTCCTGAATATGTCATTAGTAACCTACCGAGTCATCTGGTGTTTCTTGATGATCTGACGCATAAACTGGTCTAAGTTCAGTGAATTGAAGACTCATACGAACTGCAACTGGATGTGAGTCTTCGTAAGCACTCCAGAATCCATCGGGTGCATAATCAACGGTAATAGTTCTCAATGCAAGATCATTGAATTTATTCAAAATCCCATTGTTCTTATGTGTCTTGTATTCTAATGTAAAAATGTCGGGTGTAGCTAGTAATGCTTGGTTTTTGTACTTAGGTGCAGCACCCTCCTTAAAGAAACGAATAATTTTTCTAATTTGTTTACCCTCATATTCACTTCTTGCAACCATCATGTATTGAAATCCAAAGTCTCTCAAAACAGGTCCTTGGAATAACAATTCTGCGTTAGGATTGATGATGTTTCCTTCAGCCCTTGCAAGTAATTGATCTGGAGAGACCGAGATACCTAATGTTTTAAGTAATGATGATCCACCTAACGCACCAGCAACCGATATGGCACCGGCAGCGTCGGCCCCAGTGGGGGCGATGGCTTGTAGACCACCCATCGCTGCTTGGACTTGTTCAAGATTAAATCCATCCTTGATCGCACCCCCCACGGCGTTACTTGCAGCTGCAACGGCAGTTACAGCACCAACACCAAAAATATTCAAATCACTTTCACCCCACTCTGCACCGTTAGAGTCACTAACCTTAGGCATCGGAAGAATGACTGTTCCTTTATTTCTTTTAGGGTCACTAATACGGTCTCCTGGTTTACTTATATTTGCTCTTGGACCACCATTTGCGCCATCTCTAGTATATTCAAATTTATTAATTAGTAAATAATCCTGTTTAATATCAATATTAACTGGATACGCTAATGCCTCCGACCCATATGGTTCTGTAACAGTGGCCGTCTGAACAGCGAGCGTCACCTCTGATGGTGGACGAAATGCTTGAGGCCCTCCATTGTAAAAGTTTCTATCAGAGGTTCCCGTTGATCTTGGACCAGTCTCAACATTACTCTCATTTCCAAATGCT
>PYIJ01015918.1_pt1 | contig 18407 bp, 18 predicted proteins | sample 3578051 | NCBI WGS metagenome assembly PYIJ01 (sample SAMN08408021, study PRJNA431606) | Marine metagenome isolate SA_KN192-05_S13_5m, whole genome shotgun... | biome: marine; feature: oceanic pelagic zone; material: water; isolation source: surface water sample, 0.2-0.8 um fraction ... | reverse complement strand
TGTACCAATTACTTCGGGATGATTTTCATGCCCTATGAGTATTACATGCATTCCATGTTTGTATAAATTTTCTGCTTCCCTATGGACTTTAGAAACCAATGGGCATGTTGCATCAATAAATATCATATTGAGATTGCTTGCTTCTTTAATCACGGATTTTGGTACCCCATGAGCTGAAAATATCACGGGTCTTGATTTATCATGTATTTCCTCTAATTCCTCGACAAATACAGCACCAATTTCTTATAAGCTTTCGACAACATGCTTATTATGAACAATTTCGTGCCGGACATATACAGGCGCTCCATATTTGTCGAGACTTTTTTTAACGATCTCAATTGCTCTATCAACGCCAGCACAGAAACCCCTTGGGGCAGCTAAATAGATTTTAAGTTTATTATTTTCCATTTTTCTCCAATAAATACTCGAGGATGATATGCGGGAAAGTAAGAGCTGCAAGCCCCACAAATATTACCTTATTTATACTGCTATTAATATCATACTCACTCATTAGAAAAACAAATGCAACGACAAATATTGATGCTGTAACTATCGTCAAAGGCAGGCTTTTACGGACGAATATTTTAATGGACTTTGAGAAATCTTTATCCAGATGTTGCATAAGATTAAGTGAGTGACGCACCGAATGTAAAAAACAAAAATATAATGTAAAAGCAAAAAGTGGATGCAAAAAATAATTCAATATGAGGATCGCGAATAAATCAATTATTAAGATTGAAGCATAAAGATTTCTTGCAATTAAGACAATTGCGATAGATGAAATGATGCTAATAAAAAAACAGAAAATAATGAAAGAATAATCTCTAAAAATAAATAAGTCCGTATTCATCCCAATGGTATTAAATATATTTATTGTATCAGTATATTGAAACAATAGTGGCGCCGAAATTATAACTAATCCTTTTAAGAAAAATAAAATATCTAAGTAGAACTTTTTGGACTGAAAGAGAAATTCTGAGTCTTCTTTACCAAAATGATAAGAGGCAACAAGTAAAAAAAGAAAAAGGAGAAAAGTTGACGACAGCAGCCAAACACAAATCACTAAAACACTTATTGCCGAGTATCCCAAATAAAAAGTCAACATACTTTTCATATCAAATATTTTTAATAATTGAGCTCCCTTCATGTTATCCAGAGCACCATGAGATATTCCAATTGATGCGACAAGAACTAGACATACAAAAAGAAATGGACTATTTCGAAAATAATCAAACGATGTGATGAATATACTTAAAATCAGAAAGAATATTGAATGCCGGAAGTTAATCTTGTCTATCATTTATTTTCCTACTAGAGCACTAAGAAATATTTTTTTTGGCATACTTCGAATGACTGCGAGATCCTCCGAAAAAGTAGACTCTTCAGAGAGGAATTTTATAATTGTATCCGTCTTACATCCAAACATTCTATAAAAAACCTCGATCATTTTGGAGGAGTTATTTGATAAAACACTTAAAAATATATTATCTAAATGTTGATATTTCTTCCTGATTGAAAAATTATTTAACTTATTCATAGATTGTATATTTTTCTGAATATAGCTAGATTGTTTTTGTATATTTGTAAATGTATATCCTGTACTGAGCCGTGTCATTCCTCCAGCTGTTCCAATTTGAATAATATTGTCACCCTTTATGTTCTTTGTATTAAACATCGGTATTTTACCTATTTCACTATAATTTATTTTATATTCCCCAATCTTTAAAACATCTTTTATGTAGTCATGGATTTGATCACTATAATTCAACTCACGTGCATCATCCATCCGTGATATCCAAGTAGTTTCAATGAGTGCTGTTTTGGGAGAAAAAGGTAATAAATAAAAAAAATGGACGCTATCTTTTTGATCACAATTAAAATCCATCAATGTCAGAATTTTATCATCAAATATATCTCTCTCTACTTCAATTTCATATCCTTGAAAATGTTGCCATAGCTTACCATTATTCTCTTGCTTATCACTCACACTATTAAAGATAATCGAGCTATTTTTTCCAATATCTTTTTTGTGTTTGAAAAAACTTATATTGGTATTTTTTTTTAAAGTATTCAAAATTTTTTCATAAAATAGACCGCTATCAATACACTGATATGGATAACGTGAAGATGAATGTGATTTTGTTCCTTTTTCTGTCTTAATCTCAAATTGAGTCCAGCTTTTTTTTGCACAGTCATCAAAACCATGCTCAAAAGTCTTCCAGAATGACCAAGATTTATCCCGTTCGTATTTTTCTCTTGGCTCAATGATGGCGAGTGATTTACCGCGAAGCTTATGATTGACCTCAAGGCTATATGCAAGAGATAAACCTGCACATCCACCACCAATTATAATATAATCAAAATCTTGCATTGTAGTCTATATCTTCATTAATTAAACGATGGTATTGCGCAGTAGTATTTGCAGATCTCTTTGCAAGAGATAACTTTAATAGATCAAAAAGAGATAATATCGTTTCAAAAATCTTTTCAAAATTACGGACATAAATTCTTCCAGATTTTTCGTAGGTTTCAAAATTACCACATCTTAAAACTTTATAGCCAATTCTTCTATATACCCTTCTCGCAACGACAATCGCGAAACGCATTCTGAGAGGTATTGCCTTTATAGAAAAAAAGGCGTTGTCATAAAATTCATCAGCAATACCTATTGTATTCTTCAGATCACTAAAACTACTTTTTATGTAGAACCTATTACTCATTTTGTCTTCAATTACATCTCTGGAGATATTTGTCAGTTGCATTGCAATACCTAAGTCGATAGCGCCAAGTAAGGCTGCCCTGTCATTTACTCTTAATATCTTTGCCATCATCAAACCAACCGTACCAGCTACTCTGTATGAATACAAAAAAATTTCTTTTTCTGATAAGAGCTCCAACCTTTCGACTAAATCGGTCTTAACTCCATCAAAAAGATCAAATATTATTTTATTCGAAATATTATATTTAATAATTAGCCTTTTCATATCACGAATAATTTCATCATCACAATTTTTTGAATTAAAGCTATCAATAAAAGTGTTCATTTGCTGAACTTTCACACTCAGTTTATCATCGCAATCTGCGATATCATCGACCGATCTGCAGAAGTTATAAAGGGATGAACAATCTTCATAAATTTCCTTGGGTAGAAATGCTCCGGCCCAGTTGAAAGATTTTGCATAAATAGCTAAAAATTTTTTTTTGCTCATTATAAAATTTTGTCTAAGACCTTAGCTGAGGAAAGGACACCTGGAATTCCTGCGCCAGGATGGGTACCCGCCCCGACAAAATATAACCCATCGAAAACCTCGGATTTATTATGGAAACGAAAATAAGCTGACTGTGTAAATTTTGGCTGAATTGAAAAACCGGAACCATATTGAGTATTTAATTCATTCTCAAAATAATCCGGAGTTAAGTAAAAATCTTCAACAATATTATTCTTAAGATCAGGAAGAAGGTGCTCCTGCATCTTCTCTATTACTAACTTCTTGAAAGTTTCTCCTTCACTTTTCCAATTTATGTTTGATCGATTATTGGGAACGGGGACCAAGACATAAAAACAATCATGGTCTTTTGGAGCCATGGTTTCATCTGTTGCTGTTGGTCTATGAAGGTAGTAACTGATATCATGGTTCAGTTTGTGGTTACTGAATATATCCTCAAGATGCTCTTTGTACTTTTTTCCAAACTTTATGGTGTGGTGTTGCACATTGTCATACTTCTTCTTTGTACCAAAATAATACACAAAAAGGCCCATGGAGTAATCCATTCGGGCCATTTTAAGCTTAAAGAGTGGACTCTTGTTTTGATTTTTTAGCATCTTATCATAAACAGATGGTGGATCTGCGTTACATACAATATTATCAGCATCTAGGCATTCACCATCTATGCATCTTACGCCCACAACTTTTCGATTTTGCACCATGAGCTCATCAACCTCAGTATCTCTCAGGATGTCAATCCCTTCTTCAATCATTAATTTCTCAAGAGCATTGATTATGCTACCGGTACCCCCAATCGAGTAATGTATGCCCCACTCTTTTTCTAGATACATTATTAATCCGTATATGGATGTCGTCGTGAATGGATTACCACCAACCAAAAGCGGGTGCATACTAAAAACTCTTCTCAATTTCTCATTTTTAATGAATGAGCTAACTAATGCATAGACGGATTTATAACTTTTTAGTTTCAAAAGTGCTGGAACTTGCTTCATCATGAACTGTGGTTTATTGAATGGGACATCAGATAATTCACTGAAACCTTTGTCAAATATTTTTTTTGAAAAGCTAACTAGCTCTTTGTAGCCAGATACATCATCGCTGTTGAGACTAGCAATTTGCTTGCTCATTCTATGCTCGTCGCCATTGTAGTCAATGTAGGATTTATCCTCAAAAACGAATCTATACCAGACATCTAATGGGGTTAGATTGATGTATTCTTTGTAGTTCTTGTCAAAAAGTGAGAATAATTCTTCAATTAAAAAAGGTGCCGTAATCACAGTAGGCCCCGCATCAAATGTAAAACCACCTTTTTTAAAAACCCGAGCACGCCCTCCAAGATCTGGGTGTTTTTCTATCAATGTTACATCGTGGCCTTTTGATCTCAACCTTAGAGCAGCTGCTATCCCTCCGAAACCTGATCCAATAACTATTGATTTCATGAAAATACTGTTATCCTTGTAAGACCTTATAATTCTTCGCCATTTAATTTTAACACATCCAATATCAGCTGACCATTCTATATTTTCTTATAAACATAGGCATTTACTCTGTTAATGTTCTTTAATATCTAAAAATTATATATGGCACTGATGTTAATTTTATTTGTATTTGGCGCGAAGACATCATATTCAAATTGCGCATTGAGATCAAATAAATCGAGACCTTTTGAAACCTCTATGGACGATGTCAAATCGGCTTCGCTGCCCTGAAGCGAGAGTGAATATTTACTATCATCTTGCGTTAAATAATTAGTACTCAATGAAAAAGTGTCATAGCTTTCGGAGCCACTTCTCTCTTCTCTTTTAAAGCTAGAACTAAATGTAAGACCATTATCATTAATGACATCAAAACCTAAATTTAGAATAATAATATCTGAATTAATATTATCAGCGCTATACGAATAATTAGTATTTAGATCTGATGTGTAGTAGTAATCCTGGATATACTCTGAGCTAAATTCTTTTGCATATTCCAATTTTAATCGAGGCACTAGCTGGACATCCCCATATATCATTTCTTTATCTAACTCCAATCCAAAAGATCCAGATAATGAATTTATTGATAGTGGGTCGAACTTTATAGCATCAACTCCAACCTCGGTGTACTCATCTAATTGCGTAAAACTTGTATGAATTTTACCATAAGGATATATATATACATCTTCAGAGCCCATCTTTTTTCCAAATTTTAATGATCCAAAGATTTGACTTCCCTCTCTATCACCATTGGTAGTAATTGCCCCACTGACTCGATCTATGTCTGATTGAAGATGCCCGAAACCGATAAGACCGTCTATAAAGCTGTCATTGTCAGCAAAATAACTTCCATATACTGACATATTTACGGACTGTGTAGAAATGTTGGTACCCTCACTACCAATATCAACTCTGTCAGTGGCGATCCTCATTGAAAGACCGAATAGCTTATTACTGCTAAGCCTTTTATCAAAGCCTAATGAAAGACCATTTGCTAAAATCTCTTGAGAGGAAGATGTGCCTGTCTCGTCTATTTCCCCAACAGTAATATCTGCATTAACCCACGTCGACCAATCATTTCCTTCGCTTCCCTGAAATGGAATATAATCGCCGAGATTTGCTATTGGTAAAATATTTGCAATATTCGCGACTTCTGGATTAGTAAATGAAATTCCAATATTGGATGATATTTTCTCAGTGCTATCTAGCACTCGAGCGCGAGAAATCCTATCTAAGATAATATCTGAGGTTTGTTGTGCTAACCTAATTGAACTCTTTATTTGGGCATCTATGAGACCTGCCTGATCTGAAGAAACCTCCGATCTACAAATGGAGCTTGATGTCACCTGAAAGGGACAACTCATCGTATATTCATAAACTTGTTTATTGTGAAAGCCCAGCGCAAACATCTTTGTTCCATCAGAGTTAAATGATACTCCTTTTGGGTTATTCTCATTGCCAATCTCACCGCTTACATTAATTTTAAAACTTCCGATATATACGGTATCCGTAATATTATATGCAGTCGGCATTGCATACTCATTAACTGAGTCATTGGTTGCAGCGGTGGTAAATATTCTGGACCCATCAGAATTAAATACCAAACCGGTTATTACACCATATGTTGTCTCATAGGTTTCTGCAGAAACAGCACTTGAGACGTCATAGGAGATTGATAAGTCATAAGCACTTATTGTTTCGTCCTCAGCAATGAACATCCTCGAGCCATCATCATTAAATGTAAAAGACTTTGGTTGAGTACCTAGACCAGCTATGGTGTGACTATCATTAACCAGTGAAGCTGTTCTGACATCAAAAGGCGTCCCTAGATTATATTCAGCTATGGAGTCCCTATATCCTACGAGAAACATCTTTGTTCCATCAGAGTTAAATGCAACATCACTCACCATGTAGCCAGCATCGTCTGTTTCGCCCTCAAAAGCTATTGTCGAGACATCAAAAGGAGTTGTTAGAGAATATTGTGTGACATTTTTACCGTTCGTACCGGTGATATACATCTTATCTCCATCTGTATTAAATTCAAGCCCGGTAGGATATAGCTCTTTGTTGCTAAAGCTTGCGCTCGTTTGTGAGTGCTCTGCTTCCGCGTAGGCTGATGAAATTGACAGAAAATTGAGAATTGCCAACAATAAAAAATATTTAAGATAGGTGTGCTCAAACAGTGAGTTTTTAGCAGTCATTTTAAATACAGCAACATTGATTCGTATTGTAAAATTTTTGATATTTTGGGTGGTATATGTGCAAAAAGCAATTGTGATATTGTTTAGTGCACATCAATTTAATAATCATATTTTATTAAGATGATAGTGGTATTCTATTCTAACTAGTTTGAGTTTTCAGATTTCAAGGTAAGATGCACTACTTATTAAATATCATAAGACTACTTGTGGTTTCGGCCATAGTAGTATTTCTATTCGTAATAACCAGTGGTTTTATTCTGCTTTTAGTTGCGGTTGGGTTTATTTATTACAAATACATTACATGGAGCAAGAAAAAATGCTCGAGTTGTGGTCGCAGTATTAACAAAAAGGAAGTGGTCTGCAGGTATTGCAACACAATTGATGATAGTTAGTTAATGTAATCTGGGCGAGGTGAGTAGGTTATTACTCGTGTTCCCCGCCTGGATCTGTATCATCTAGTTTGGTTTTGACACCATTATTCCAAATATAATTTCGTGTTCTATTAACAGAATGATATCCATTAACAAAGCTATACGGTCTCTTCTCAGCCATATTGAATGTTGCAACAGTGACAACGGTAGCCGCTAGAAACGCTGTATGTGCAATTGCACTTATGCCAAATGCGAAAGCACTTTCGGCAATCATTACACCAAATACAACACTCCACATGAATGCTAATACTTGCATTACCATGTGTTGAACATGTAGGTCTGGTATGTTTTTAAGTGGATTATACCTTGCATCCATCACACCGTTCCATGAGTTATATATAAATTCTCTCATCTTAATACCCCTTATTTATTGTAAACGTACGTCCAAGGTTTTTAAGACCTATTAAATTAATTGTCCGTAGTTTACTTATTATTAATTGTATATTTTACAAAGTATTGGAACTCAAACATTGCTCTATTGTAAAATAACAACTAAGCCATAACGTTCATACTAACAGCATGGTTCACTTCTTATTAAAAGTTTTTTTTATTTGAAATTTTATTCGATTGAGGAAATTCCTTATGCGCAGTCAGTTGAAAAAATATATTCTGCCGAACCCCAAGCCCAACATTGCAAACTGAATTTCCTCACGGATTCTTTGTGATTATATCAAACGTGGTTTGTTTTGCAATTCTGGTTAGATATTACCGCCTATCTCAGTTGGCTAGGCAATGAGAAATTCAAATTTTCCAAAAGCCCAAATTATTAGGGTAAATGGCGGTAATGCAACCAAAAGACAAATGATGATTATGAAGAGCTGTTTTAAAATAATGATACCAGTTTGGTCAGGTTTCTTCACCGACCATGATCTTTGATCACTTTGAGCCCATCTGATGAGCGGCAGAGCTAAGAACTTTGACCAGAGATAACACACTAATCCTGTCATACATAGGCTAATAAATATATAAATGACCCAATCCATAGTCATGACTATATCAAGTGTAAATTAACATGGCAATCATCTGTTTAAACCCCTGGTTTGAGTTTGCTGACATCATACACACTGAAATATTATGCCTAATAATTAATCATATCACGCCCTTACTTTTAGTTGCTGAAAAGGTATAAAAATATAAACCATTGTATTTAATCAATAAATATTCATTCAATTCTTATTGGCATAGTTTTTGCATAATTATAAAAGTGAAAACGTTACTAAAATGAGTGAAAGCCGCAGTGTTGTATTTCCTAAATTATATACAAAATACTACGCGTGCTAAATTGTGAGATTTAAATGTATAATGAAGTCTATATAAATAATAAAGTTAGAAAAGAATATAAGCAACTCTTGGCGAACATTGGCAATTTATCTCCTGACGTTATTAAAAGAAAAAAAGGCGAGGCCGAAGATATAATTCGCAATATTGGAATAACTTTTTCGGTTTATTCAAATACAGATATGACTGAGCACTTAATTCCATTTGATATGTTCCCCAGAATAATATCTGCTTCGGAATGGAAAAAAATCCACGATGGGGTGACACAGAGGGCGCTAGCGATCAACGCTTTCTTAAGAGATATATATCATACAGGTGAAATCTTCAGGGCCGGTGTTGTACCCAGTGACCTCATTTATAGAAATCCTGCGTTTGATGTAAAGATGATTGGATTTGATGTTCCACATCATGTTTATGCCCCTATAATTGGATCAGACATAGTAAGAACTAGTAAAAATGATTTTTATGTTCTAGAGGATAATTGCCGAATCCCCTCAGGCGTATCCTATATGATAGAGAATAGAGAAATTATGATGCGAATGTTCCCTGATATTTTTCAACAAATGAAAGTTGAGTCAGTTGATAACTATCCTCAACATCTCTTGAATACACTTATGAGTCTAAAACCTAAAAACTGCTATGGCGAGCCTAATGTTGTGCTTCTAACACCTGGACCACTAAATAGTGCATATTATGAGCATACATATTTAGCGGACACAATGGGTATTGAATTGGTGCAAGGGAATGACCTTTATGTAGAGGATGGGATAACATATATGATGACGACTGTTGGACCAAAAAAAATAGATGTAATATATAGACGTATTGACGATAAATTTTTAGATCCACTCTCCTATGATAATTCTTCATTAATTGGAATTCCAGGCCTTTTTGACTCTTATAAATCACAGAATCTTACAATTGCTTCAGCGCCCGGGAGTGGCATTGCTGATGATAAAGCAATCTATTCATTTATGCCCGATATAATAAAATTTTACTTAGGCGAAAAACCTATCTTGAATAATATTATGACCTATAGTTGTTACAATACTGAAGATAGAAAATATGTTTTAGATAATATTCATAAGCTCGTTATCAAAGAGGTACATGGCGCCGGTGGTTATGGGATGTTAATAGGTGACCGAGCGAGTAAAACGAACATAGATTTATTTAAAAAGAAAATTAACAAAAACCCATCTGGATATATTGCACAACCAATATTAGACCTATCAACTGTACCAATTTTTGATAATGCTAATTTATCAGAAAGACACGTTGATTTCAGGCCATTTTGTTTGGTTGGCAGTAATTTCAGAAAACTGGTTTCTGGTGGACTCACACGAGTTGCTCTTAAAGAGGGGTCTCTCGTTGTGAACTCATCACAAGGTGGGGGAGTAAAAGATACATGGGTATTGGCAGACAAAGATGCTAAGTAGAACTGCAGAAAATCTCTTTTGGTTCTCGCGATATATTGAAAGAGCCGATGCAACAGTCAGGTTACTGGAAGTCGGATATCGTATATCTATATTACCAAATACTGATCAGGGATATAGGAATGAGTGGGAAGCCATAATTGAATCAATTGGTTCCAAAGAAGAATTTATTAGACGGAATCGGGCGTTCAATAGAAAAAATATTGAATACTTTTTATTATTTGATAAGCAAAATCCATCATCTGTGATCAATTGCTTTTCTAAAGCAAGAGAGAATATAAGGCTAGCTCGAACCGCTGTAACACTTGAAGTATGGAATGCTATAAATACCAGTTTTTATGAATTCTCAACTTATGCGGGTGCAAGATACACAACAAAGAATCTCCTAGAGATAATAGATATTGTAAAGAGGTTAGTTAACACAATACGTGGCACAATAGTTAACACCCAATTATTAAATGATGGATTTGATTTTTTAACAGTTGGTACATATTTCGAAAGATCTGACTTTACCGCGAGATTAATCGATGTGAAATACTATATTTTGCTGCCTAGCTCTGACTATGTTGGTAGCGCAAATGATCAATTTCAGTGGGGCATGCTTTTGCGTTCAATCTCATCATACAGAGCCTATAATTGGGCATACGGCACGAATGAATATAGTTATTCAAGAATTATAGATTTATTGATACTCAATATGGATTGCCCACGTTCTCTTGCATATTCAGTAGGAAAAATAAGTGAACATTTGAGAAGTCTTGTTAATTATTACAACCAAAGTTCAAAGGCTCACAATCAAGCAAAAGTACTATTTAAAAAATTAAAAAGTCAAACCCCAGATCAAATATCAAATTATGGATTACATGAATTTTTGGAGAGTTTTTTAGTGCAAATGGGTGACCTTTATGATTGTTTAAATCAAAAATATTTTCGAGGAATTTAATGAAAATATCAATTTACCACAGAACAACCTATAGCTATGATGAGACCGTACCAAGGTTATCACAATCACTTCGTTTATATCCAAGCGTTTGCAAAAACCAATCTATTATTAATTGGGCAATCAACGTAGATAAAGGAAAAATAAAGTATTTATACACTGACTCCCTAGGACATCAGACATACTCTCTCACGAATAAAAATATCACTGGGTCACAAAATATTATTGCAAAAGGTGAAGTTGAAACAAAAGATTTTTCGGGAGTTTTGAAAGGGAACAAAGAAAGAGTTAATCCGGAGTGCTTCGTCAGATATACTGATTTGACTTTTCCTACTAAAGAGATGATAAATTTGTGCAATAAAGTAAATAAAAAAAATGATCAGATTTCCTTGGCACATGAATTAAATCTTATTGTAGCAGATGTAATAAAATATAAATCAGGCAGTACAACAATTAAAACATCTGCGCAAAAAGCACTGGCAAACGGAAAGGGTGTATGTCAAGACTTTGCGCATATTTTGATTACACTAGCTCGTTATATTGGTTTACCAGCAAGATATATTAATGGATTTTTGTATGATGAACATAGCGCAATGTCATCATCACATGCTTGGGCTGAAATTTATATTGATCATCTTGGATGGGTTGGATTTGATCCTACCTATAAAAAATGTATTGATGAAAATTATATCAGAATATGCTCTGGTTTTGACGCACTTGACGCATCTACAATAAGAGGTACAACAACAAACTATAGTGGGGCAGAAAGTCTATCAGTTAAAGTCGAAGTTGCGCAGTCATAAGGCACTAATTTTGGCTGATTTTACCGAAAATATTATCACATCTTCCATGCGCAATCCCATGCGCGCCACAGCTCGCTGCAAAACTATCTGGTTTTAGCTTTGGCTTTTGTCCAGTTAAACCATACACATAGCCACTCGCCTCTTTCGCTACACAACTACTTCCAAATTTTGGCTCTGTGTTTATATCAAGGTGTATTTCAGATTTATATTTACTGATGAAGGGCTGTAATTGCAGATATGCCTCACATACCTTATAGGCCTCATTCATCAGCCGCATCCGAGGTTTACTCGCATTATTATCATAATCGATCTCATTTGAAGTGTAATAGAATAATGCGCATCCACTATTTGCGTTTTTGTGTATCGCAACAATTGTGGCGTATGTTGCATGCCAGTTTTTCCCTTTCCACTTTCGAATGCTATCGCACCCAAAATAGATTCTCGTGCGACTGTTTAAGCTATCAAGGGTATCGAGTATCTGCTTTATCTGGTCTTCTTCAAACATCAAAACTCAAATTTATAAAATACATTTATGGTATTCAACTTTCCTGAATTTTTAAAAAAACATAAAATCCTTTAATGGCAGGCTTTGTTATATTTCTTAAGTCTCCAATAGTTATATGGCCATGGTGTTAAAAAACCAACAATGAGCATGATAGGGATAACCCACCAAGTTAGTTTTGCTCCACCGGTCAGGAACCAATCGACTGAATTCATTGCAACCTCCATTGAGATCATTGAGATAAAACTCATTCCCATTGCTGTTTTTAAGGCAGATAAGAAATTGATGCTTTGGCGCATGAGGATAAAAGTTTCAAGTATTATGCTGGTCAGCAAACCGTTGAAGATTGCAAGCAGCATGATGTTTAATGTCGGCCATGGAATTGCTGCGTATTGAAAATATGCAATAGTTCCAAAATCTCCAATAGAACACCCAATAAGGCACCATTTGGTATTATTCGCACTTCTTCTCCAAGTGTGTTTACAGTGCCAATCAATTTTGTTATTTACAATTTCAGCCGTCATCTACAGGCGATTTTTTAACCCAAATCTGTACTGGTTAATTCAAATAGATCAACATGGTCAATACATTCATCCCATGTAGCCTTTGTGACCGGATTACGACCGGCACAAAAATCAATCATACCTTGTTCGTCATGAACGTGCACTTTGAACATAACATAGTTCTTCATTGGTGATACTGATGGGAGGGTCTTCTCGACATGCGCGATTTGTCTTCGTGCACCCATTCCCTCTTCAGATTGCATAAAACCCATGAATTTCTCAAATAAGCCTTCACCTTCTTTAAAGAACGCGATTGCAAGCATTTCTTTTTCCATTGTCATTTCCTCGAAGTTTATAAAAAAGTTCTATATTTAATATATGTTAGATATGCGTTAAATACTAGTCATTCAGTTTAGATATTTAGCGTGAATACGACTAGTCAACATGCCAATTAATAGGCTCAATTTTATTCTTTTTTAGATATTCATTCGTTCTTGAAAATGGTCTTGAGCCAAAAAATCCCGTATTTGCGGAATAAGGTGATGGATGAGAACTTCTGATTATCAAATTATCTACACTATTTATAAATGAACATTTCTCTTGTGCTTTTTGTCCCCAAAGAACATAAACGAGTTTTTTCTTTTTTTTGTTTAATATCTGAAGTATAGCACTGGTAAAAAGCTCCCATCCATGATTTGCATGAGAGCCAGGCTTACCACTCTCCACTGTAAGTATTGCGTTCAACAGTAGCACCCCCTGAGCTGCCCATTTAGAGAGATTTCCGTGACTGGGAATTGGTATACCGATGTCATTATTTAGTTCCTTGTAAATATTTTGCAGAGATGGTGGTACCTTAGTCCCGTGCTCAACTGAAAAGCTTAACCCATGTGCTTGACCACTCCCATGATAGGGATCTTGGCCGATAATAACAATCTTAACATCATCAAACTTTGTCAGACTGAAGGCATTAAAGATTAGGTGAGATGGTGGGTAGATATATTTCCCTAATTTTTTTTCATTTTTCAGATAATCACTCAAAGATTTCATGTAGTCCTTATCGAACTCATTAGAGAGCTGCTTTTTCCAAGAGTCTTCAATCTTCACGTTTGCCATCAGAGACCTAGAATTAACCAATTACCTCATCGTTATTTGCGGCTTCCCCATAAACCTCAGGATTTAGTACATCAAAAGGCCTTTTACCATCCAAAAATCTCTCAATGTTGTGCACTGCTCGAAGAGCCATCTCATCCCTAGTCTCTCTCGCTGCAGATCCGATATGAGGGGTCATCACAACGTTTTCTAAATCAAACAATCCAGGCCTTGGACCAGGGTTTGGTTCAGGTACTTCCGTTTCATAGACATCTAAGCCTGCGCCCAGTATTTTCTTCTCTCTCAGTGCATTCTCTAATGCCTCCTCGTCTAATATTGGCCCTCTTGATGTGTTTATAAGTATCGATGTTGGTTTCATGAGTGATAATAGGTCTTTGCCAACAAGCCCTTTTGTGTCATTTGTTAAGGACGTACATAACATGACAAAATCTGACTCCATAAACAAATCCTCAATAGCTCTAAATTCAGCATTACCGAGAACATATTCTTCTGCAGCTGATAACCTACTTCTTTTATGATAGATCACCTTCATATCACAAGCCGCTGCTCTTTTCGCAACGCCCGTTCCTACAGCACCCATACCAATTATTCCGATTGTCTTCCCATATAGGCGAGAGCCAAGGAAAGATGTTGATTGGTTTTGGGTCCATTTCTTATCTTTGAGATATTCATGGGCTTCAGGCAATCGCCAGGCCGTCGCCATAAGGAGCGCAAAAGTAAATTCAGCGGTTGTTTTACTCACAAAATTAGGTATTCCGCAAAGAGGTACCTTTCTCTCTGTACATGTTTTTTTATCAACAAACGTTGCTTTCATATGCATTGCTGATACTAATTTTAGAGGTTTCGCAGCTAATATTACTTCCCTGTCAAACTCAACTTCTCCAAGTGCGTATAGTATGTCTTTATCCTGTACCTCTTTGAGAATTTCATCATGTGGCATGGGCCCATCCGTACCTTCATACATTGTTACGTCACCGAGAGTCTGCAACTTTTTATATGCGACCTGTGATATCAATTGTGGAACAAAAATTTTCACCATGCGTTTCTCCTTTTTTATATAATCTAATAAAATTAACCAAAAGGCCTCATATTTGCAAAATTTTGGTCTTTTGATGTATTGAATTGCAACAATACCGAAATACCCTCTTGATTTTTCTCTTTAGCCCGCGAAAGAGAGCTTGCAATATCTTCGGGATCGTCAATTACCTCTGACCAGCCCCCGAGCGATCTCGCTATGTCAGCATAATCACCATCCAAATCACGTGCTTTAAATTTTTCATGACTAATTTTCATGTGATTAGTCTCAATTGCCATAGTAGAATTTTTTAGAACTATTGTCGTGATAGGAAGTTTTGTTCTCACGGCCGTTTCAAAATCAAGTCCAGTCATTCCAAAGGCAGCATCTCCCATAAAATTAACACAAAATTTATCTGGTGCAGCAAGTTTTGCACCAATTGCGAAACCCAGACCAGTACCTAACTGATGTGACTTTCCCCAACCGAGATATGATCTGGGTGTATCAGATTGATAAAATGGCATAATCTGATATCTTGGGCTGCCTGCATCATGAGTTACAATGGCATCTTTTGGATCAATATTCTTCATAAATTCTGATATGACTCTGTAGGGGCTTATTGGTTTATCTTTTGAGTCTAGGTGTTTAGACCAATTTTCAAGATATTGTTTCCTTACTTCGAATATTTCTTCAGGAACATCGTTACGAATAATTTTACCGGAAAGATAATCTCGACAGGACTCAATTAACTGCTCTAAAACCAATTTCGTATCTCCAAGTACTGGGTAATCGATATCATAACTTTTATATAAATCCTTCGGATCATTGGTGTTATGAATTATAATTTTTCCAGGCGGTATTGTTGTTACCATGGGATGTTTTGTAAGACTTGTTCCCAGTGCAATTACAACATCTGACTTCTTCATGAAATGAACTACGGGATCACTCATTACACCAGATCCACTGCCTAGGGCAAGTGGATGATTTCGCTCTGAAATTGAACTTTTTCCTTCCATTGTTGTCATAACTGGAATTTGTAATAATTCCGCAAACTCGGCGAGCTCTCTCGTGGCCTCTGCATATAGTACCCCGGCACCCGCAATAATAATTGGATTCTTAGCACTTAATATTATTTTAGAAATATTTGTTATCTCCTCACTGCTTGCCATAGATCTTGCAAATTGAATTTTTTTGTAATTCTCTATCCTACTATCTTCTATATCTTGGCTAAGTATATCCTCAGGTATTTCAACCATTGCAGGTCCTGGACGACCGTTTCTCATTGACGCAATGGCCCTACGTAAAACATCGATAGATTTTGATGGTGTTGTGATTTGCTCAATAGATTTGGTAATGCTTTCATATGACTTTAAACTTGAAAACATTGGAAATACCCCGTCTCTGTCTAAAGGGTGCCCCAATGGAAGCACCAGTAATGGCGTTGAGTCACTAAAGGCAGTTGCAACCCCAGGATAAGCGTTCTCGGCGCCTGGGCCGTATTGCATCGCAAATGCGGATAACTTCTTTCCATTTGTAACTCGACTATATGCATCCGCAATTCCAAGACCAACTCGCTCCTGCCTACAAACTATTGGCTTTATATCCTGTGCTGCTGCGGCTTCAATGATTGGCGTTGTTGGAAAGCAGTTAAGACATTCGAGACCTTCCTTTTTAAGAATAGTTATGATTGCATCTAAAACTTTCATTCCCTTAACCTTATGAGTTACGAACCCCTGTTTATTTCAAGTCTGCGATCCACTTGTTCGATGATTGGATCAATCAAGTACGTATCCTCTCCCATTTGAATTGCTATTAATTTTATTAGCCTATCAACTCTCTCTATATTTTTAGCCCCAGAAAAAAGTGCTCTTGCGGCAGATGACGGACGGATAAGACTTTCTGCGGCCTTTGCATATTTATTAAACGGTACTTGATCGGAGTCAATTGCACCCAATTTTGTTGCAATAGTACCCACCCAATTATAGATTTCTTCAGAGTGCGACAGATCCGAGTGGACTGCCTCTTTTATGGCAACAGCATTTTCCTCTTTGACACAACGATAATTACCTGAAAGGAGCATACTCCACTTAGCAAGTGGAACAAATATTGAGTCATGCACTTTTAACTTTACTGGTAGGTCAATCATGTCACCATCTAGATCATATTTAATTTTTTCTATATCAATTTGCAGATCTCTTAATATTTGAGTGTGCTTATCTGACTCAAATCTTGCAGCTTTAAAATTTGTTGGGAGCCCAACCTGTAAAACATTAATGTTCTCATCAGGCGGTCTAAATGCCTGAGGGTCTGGACTGCACAAGGTCATATAATTTGAGTCAAAATATTTCCAGACATCAGCTTTTGTGTATGCCCCATCTAGTTTTGATGTATCAAGTCCCTCAATTCTAGCAATGTAGGGCAATGGGGGCATATTCATGATGGACATGCAAGGTTTTTTACTCAAGCCAATCTCTTTGAGCAGCTCGGCAATTTCTTCTGCCCCATATTGTGGCTCCTGCATCGCCAATGCGATCAGATCATAGGTTGAAATATCAACATCACCTGGCCCGAGCGCACGAAGATTTCCTGGGCAATCTGTTGATCTTAATTCGACTACTTTGTCTTTATCACGAATTGGAAGGCGGACAATGGCACCCTCTTTGTTAATAAGTTCCACTTCTTGTGGAAGGCAAACAAGATCAACATCATGTTCAGCTAGAGCTAACTTGATGCCTAATAATGAGCCATATGAGGCCCCTAGTATAAGTATTCGATATTTATTCATATTATTCCTTCCTCATTTTTTAAATGTTTTGTGAAAATATTTTTTTGGTATCATGAGATGAACACCTTTATTGCCGTTTACCACTTGAGTTATTCTCAAGTCACCGACATAGCTCAATAAAGTATAAGCATCGGCTCGAGTTAAGCCGCAAAATTCAGATAAGAAATTGATCATCTCTCTTGTTGTGATTTTTACACATTCATCGAGATCAGGATCAAATGCCATTGTAATGAAATACTCGTTGTTTTCTGCAATTGGCCATGTAATTTCCATGTCCGTTCTATTTGATATTTTAAATTTACCGCGCATATCCATTTCTACGGCAGCGGTACAAATCTCACCATCGCCTTGCGTTCCATGCCCATCACCGATGGATACCATTGCTCCATTTTCGAAAACAGGCAAATATAGTGTAGTTCCAACTTTCAACTCTTTGTTATCCATGTTACCACCATTCTGTCTGGGTGGCACTGTTGATAACTTACCCCATTCCATTGGTGGTGCCGTTGCAATAAGACCAAAAAATGGATCCAGATCGACTTCCATATTCCATGGTGTTTTTGCAATCTTTCTTGCTTTATCTATTTCAAGATATGACATCCTGTCACTTTCGTAACTGGCCATGAACATGTTGATAAAGAAAAAAAGAGTGTCAATTGGAAAGATTTAGCAAAATCTTCAGATAGCTTAGTTATTTTTATGGG
>PYIJ01419252.1_pt1 | contig 18432 bp, 14 predicted proteins | sample 3578051 | NCBI WGS metagenome assembly PYIJ01 (sample SAMN08408021, study PRJNA431606) | Marine metagenome isolate SA_KN192-05_S13_5m, whole genome shotgun... | biome: marine; feature: oceanic pelagic zone; material: water; isolation source: surface water sample, 0.2-0.8 um fraction ... | reverse complement strand
ATTTTTTAGCCTCGATTTTATCTCCATGGAAGCTATAAGTCTTAACCCCTTTACCATTCCCATAAGATCCTTGGGTGACCCCTGAGCTTGAATTACTTTTTCCACCATTCCCAAAAACTAAATTCATTCCCAATTGTACTTGCGCCCATTTCATAGCGGGTACTGAATAGCCCAATATTTTATCAGTAGCCATATACAATTGCACCGGTCCAAGTTTTGCAGAAAATCCCACACCTACATTAAAAAATTGTTGAGGTAGTTTTGTTAAAGAGGCAGAAGCGATGACATTTGAGGATACTGTTTTTCTGATCCCCAGACCGAATCCCGAATTAATTTGTTCTTGAATAATTTTTGCATTAAATGTAGCGATGACATCGATTCCCATCAAAGGAGTGTAAACAAAACTACCAATAACATTGGCTGGCAGGAAAGAAGTATATTGTTCAAAGGATGTCCCCAATTTAAATTTATCAGCAACTAGTGAAATAGAGTCGATAATATCTCCACCTTGTAGCTCAACTCCAGCATAAATGAAGGTAGTATCCGATAAACCAAATGTTTCGATGTGCTCTTTCCAACCGATATATCCTATGTCGTTTACAGCAAAGGCAAAGGCGTATTTATTATTTAATTTATATTCGAATCCTAAGTCCAATGCTAATCCACTATTCCCATTTGAGATAAAATACGAAGTCAAATCTTCATCGTTAATAGCATCATCACTGAATTGACTAATACCAGCAGACCGAAATTGAAAATTTTGCCAATCAGCTTCTAGTTGATAGTTTTCATTATTTGTTTTTAAAGATGCATTAAAATTATGAGGAGTACTGAGGTTTACAAAGCCCTGCAAATATTTGAATCGAGCACCTACTTTTAAACGACCATCAAATTCATAAGCAAGACCAAAACCATATTCACGGTAATAGTTAAAGCTTGCTCCAACTTTCCCAATATTTATTTTTCCCCCTACCATGTCCCCATTTCCTTTGAAAAGAAAATTTGCAATTTTTTTGGGATAAACAAAATCAGCGGCAATCCTTTCATTGGCAAACAAACTTAATCCTAATCCTGATGGTGTTCGAAGGCCTATATGTGCCAAACTAATAGTTCCATGCAGGCTAAAACTGTTAGATACTCCCATCGAAGAAACCATTTTATCTAAATTAATCTCATTAATATCTCCATTCTTAACAACTACATCATCATAAGAAAATCTATTATTGGAATACACGCTGATACCGGAAAGGATGGGTAGACCAATAAATAAGTCTCCCTTTGGAAAATAAGAGGCATTAAATCCCGTACTCTGTAAAGTAGCACTTCCTAGGTGATAAAAGGATATTCCCTCTTGCGCTAAAGCAGAAAAAGAATAGACCAGAATGTAGAGCCAAGTAATAATTTTTTTCATAACTCGTAGCTCAATCGCACTTTACCTGATATTTTCACTTCTAATGTATATTCCTCCAAAAGGGGTGTATAAATGGTGGGAGCCCCATCAGTAGTATTTAATGTCATAATAATTTTAATAGTTTGCGTGTCGTTCAATGCATTAACACCTTCTCTAGTCAACCAAAATTGATTGATATTAATTTCGGGTTCCTTTATATTATAAGTAATTGAATTGAGATTGGGATTAGCTAGAACGTGAAAATCTTCTTCTAAAGAAAAAAGGATTTCACCACTCAAATCTAAAAATTGAAGATTAAGAAGCGCCCCAAAAGGTAGCATGTTGTACGTTACAACCCGAAGTTGTAAGGAGTCTATAGTTGCTAAATCTGCATCAACTGTAATAGAATCTAAATTCACAGGGACTTCTAAATTATCGAGATGTAAACTCATAGGAAGCTCCAAAGACATCTTTGTAAAAATTTGTGCATCTTGGTTGAATTCCCTATCAGGAATAGAATCTGGAGGAAGAAAGACTAAAATACTATCGGATGGTAAGTCTGGATTAGCCACCATCGACATATTCATATAAATGTTTTCTGGAGTCCAGCCTAAAAATTGGTCAAAATCAGAGCTAGTTTTATCTAAGGTAATCAGGGTTAAAGCAGCAGCGGTATCATTAAGACTTGGATTCATTATTAATTTAAGCGAGTCATTAAAATCAAAAAAAGAATCATAAATTTCTAACTCTTTTCTCAGGGTGTCTCCATCATCATTAAGTTTTGTTCCATAAATTTCTAGTGCAATCGCTATAGGCATTCGTAATTCATTAGTTATAGCAAAGTTTAAATTTGGATTTTCCAATAAAAAAGAGCCACTCTCAAAGTTTTCAAAAAAAGGTATATTGAAAGAGGAAGTAGGAAAACTCACAGACTGCCTTAAAAAAACCGCTAAATCAACCCCTTGATTAGTACTTTCATCAGCTAATACAATAGTATCCGACTCTTCAAAGCTAAACGAAATCATACCATTGTCATCAGTCTGTATCTCCAAAGAGGTATCCGCATCATCTAATAACTCCATTAATTGATAAGTTGTTTCCCCAATTGGAAACGCATACAACCCCTTATTCTCAGATAACTTTAGCCCTTCAACGTCTAATTGGTCTACATTACAGCTGCTGATCAATGTAATGACTAGAATATACAGATATAATTGTTTAATCATTGCTTTTGCCTGTATTGCCCTTGAGGTAACTCTGTATTATGTTTTTGATTGAATCCCTTGATACCTTGTAATCCACCTGTGTGAAGTAAAACTATAGTACTTCCTTTTGCAATTTGCTCATTTTTCAGCATTTCCCAAAGTCTAAAACACATCTTTGCAGTATATATAGGGTCCAAAGTAATTTTTTTCCCCCTGTGAAACCATTTTATAAAGTTTATGAGCTCAAAATTGAACTTCCCAAAACCACCGAAATGATTTTCTGAAAAAGTCTTAAAATTAGAGAATTGAATTTTTTCTTGAAATAATAAAGCCTTGATTTGCGCATCTATCCAATTGCCTTTTAATGCAGAAAATCCCCAAACTTCTTTTTGTCCTTCTAAACCTTTTAACAAACCGACCATAGTTCCCCCAGTTCCGATAGGAGTACATAGAATATTGAAAGGAATCATTATCTCGTTAATAATCTCAGCACACCCGCGTATAGCTGCTCCATTGGTACCTCCCTCGGGTAAAATATAGACCTTCCCCTCAATATTGTCAGGAAAAGTGAGATGGGACTTAAAATCTATAAATTCCTCTCGAGGTAAAAAAACTAAGGTCATTCCAAGATAAGCTGCGGCTTTCAAAGTGGCATTACTATTTTCATCGAGCTCATCCCCACGAATTATACCTATGGTTTTGAATCCAAAGCGATTCCCCGCAACAGCAGTGGCAAAAATGTGATTGGAATAAGCCCCGCCGTATGTAAGAAGAGTATCTGCTCCTACATCTCTTGCAGCCATTAGATTATATTTTAATTTTCGAAATTTATTGCCTTGCAAAAGAGGATCATTCAGATCCTCTCTTTTAATAAAGATTCGAATCTTATGAAGTTCCAAAAAAGGTGTTTTTAATTCTTCAAGAGGTGTTTTGGGAATTTCTACCAGCATCTCACAAGTATAATTAAATTTGTAAAATGTCAAAAACATCACAATCCCTTTTTGAAGACGAATTATTTGAACATTTAAGAATTATCGTCGATCCAAGACAAAACCCAATAAGAATTGACAAATTTTTAATAGAAAAAATAACGGATTTAACGAGAACTCAAATTCAAGATTTTATTAAGTCGGAATGGATCACGGTAAACTTTGAAAAGGTAAAACCCAATTATAAAGTAAAACCTAATGACAAAATAGTGATTCTGATGCCTGAACCACATCAAGAGCAGGAAATATTTCCCGAAAACATCCCTCTAGACATCCGACTTGAGGATCAAGAACTGCTAATCGTCCACAAGCCAGCAGGAATGGTGGTTCATCCCGCCTATAAAAACTGGTCTGGAACATTAGTAAATGGCTTACTTTGGCACTTTAGAAATTTACCAGAAATGCCAGGAAATAAAGGTAGACCAGGCCTTGTTCACCGGATTGATAAAGATACTTCAGGCTTATTGGTCATTGCTAAGTCTGAAAAAGCTATGAAAAGCTTGGCAAAACAATTTTATGAACATTCTATTGAGCGTACCTATTATGCCTTGGTTTGGGGGGAGCCAGAACCCGCTAAAGGCACCATTGATGTTCATCTAGGTAGAAGTTTCAAGGACCGACGCTTAACCATCGCCTTTCCTAAAAGAGATTTTGGTCGTCGAGCAGTAACTCATTACAAGACATTACAAACTTTTCGATATGTCAGTTTAATTCAGTGCAACTTAGAAACTGGGCGGACCCATCAAATCAGAGCTCATATGAAATATATAGGGCATCCCATATTTAATGATGCTACCTATGGAGGGGATCAAATTTTAAAAGGCACACTTTTTTCTAAATACAAACAATTTGTTCAAAACTGTTTTAAAATCATGCCTAGACATGCCTTGCATGCCAAAACACTAGGATTTATACATCCCAGGACTGAAAAAATAATAAAATTACATTCAGACGTACCTGCGGATTTTAAAGAAGTTCTAGCTAAATGGAAACGGTATATTAATTATATTGAAGATTAGGATAGCCGATAAGGGCTAGAATCTCGTCTAAATATAAACGATCATTAGCTAATCTTGGCACCTTATTTTGTCCTCCTAACTTTCCTCTGGATTTCATCCAGGAATGGAAAACACCAACAGCTACCGGATAAACAACGGGGGCTATTAGGGCTAAATCTTTATAACGCTTAGCATCATAATCTGAATTAATCTCACGAAGAACCTCATCTAAAATTAGGGTAAAACGCTCTAAGTCATCAGGTGGACGTTGAAATTCGACGACCCATTCGTGACCTCCTTTTTTATTTTTCTCCAAATACCTTGGCCCTGCGGTGAAATTACTGATTTCTGCATTGGTTTTTAAACAAGCGACAGACATAGCTTTTTCAGCATTGGAAATCATCAGCTCTTCTCCAAAGGCATTGATAAAATGCTTGGTTCGGCCTATTATACGAATTCGATGTGGATTTATAGAGGTAAAGATAATGGTATCGCCAATATTATATCGCCAAAGTCCAGCATTCGTTGTAATGAGTAGCGCATATATTTGATTTATTTTAACTTGACTAATATCTAGTGCTTTAGGCTGCTCTTCTTGAATTTGATCAAAAGGGATGAACTCATAAAAAATACCATAATCTAGCATTAATAACAGATCTTTAGAGTTTACCTGATCTTGAATACCAAAAAATCCTTCAGAAGCATTATATGTTTCTATATAATGCATTCCATTGCTTGGAATCAATCTTTTAAATTGATGCTCATAAGGTCCAAAAGCCACGGCACCGTGGAAAAAAACCTCAAGGTTAGGCCAAATATCTAATATACTTGCCACCTTTTTTTCCTTTAAAATTTTTTCTAGCAAAACCATAGTCCAAGTCGGAACTCCCGAGATACTGGTAACATTTTCCTCAATACAAGATTGCATCATCTTTTCTAATTTTTTTTCCCACTCATCCATCAAGGCAATGTCTAAACTTGGTGTTCGCACCAATTGTGCCCACCAAGGAAGATTACTGAGCAACACAGCAGAAACATCTCCATAAAAGGAATTACTTTTTTGGCTCAGCTGATTAACCTGACGACTACCTCCAATGACCAAACTTTTACCGGTAAACATTTTGGTTTTTTCATAGTTATTAAAATAAATAGATAACAAATCTTTACCTCCTTTTATATGACAATCCTGCAAGGCCTCATTAGAAACAGGAATAAATTTACTTCTTGCGTTTGTGGTTCCTGAAGACTTAGCAAACCATTTAATCTCTGAAGGCCAAAGTACATTTTGCTCACCATACATAATGCGGTCAATGTAAGGAAAAAGATCTTGATAACTCTGAATAGGAATTTGCTCTTGAAAACTCCTAAAATTCTTTATCTCAGAAAACTTATGTGTAAGACCATAAACGGTTTTAGACCCTTTCTTTACTAATGCGCCCATTAACTCCGTTTGTACTTCATAGGGATATTTTTGAAAAAGCTCAATTTGATGAATTCTTTTTTTCATTACCCAAGTAAAAATAGAATTGAATAAGGCCATATTACACTTTACGTTTTAATTCAAAATGTTGCCCTAAATAAACTCGACGGACTTGCTCATCATTGGCAAGATCCTCGGCAGTCCCTGATTTAAGTAAAGATCCTTCAAACATCAGGTAGGCTCTGTCTGTAATAGATAGAGTTTCGTTAACATTATGATCCGTAATCAAAATGCCAATATTTTTTTCTTTAAGGCGACTTACGATGCCTTGAATTTCTTCCACTGCAATGGGATCAACTCCAGCAAAAGGTTCATCTAAAAGCACAAATTTAGGATCAACCGCAAGCGCTCTAGCAATTTCTGTTCTGCGACGTTCACCACCTGAAAGCACCATTCCATGATTTTTACGAACATGGTTTAGGCTGAATTCATTAAGTAATAATTCTAACTTTTCTTTCTGATCCGCTTTACTTAATCTAGTCATTTCAAGTACAGCCAATATATTGTCTTCTACCGAAAGGTTTCTAAACACAGAGGCCTCTTGAGCAAGGTAACCTATTCCCAATTTTGCTCGCCGATACATAGGCAGGCCAGTGATGTTTTCATCATCTAAAAAAATGTATCCATCATTAGGCTTTATAAGGCCAACAATCATGTAAAAAGAAGTTGTTTTCCCAGCACCATTAGGTCCTAGCAGGCCAACAATCTCGCCTTGTTTCAACGATATACAGACTTTATTAACAACACTTTTTCCTTTGTATTTTTTGACAAGATTTTCAGCTCTAAGTTCCATCATAAAATGTAAATTAATTATAGAATTTGATATCCTTAACAATTAGCTGAAGTCTTTTTCTTCCACGGAATTCATTTAAGTCAATATGATAGGCCATTCGAAAACTTTTCGTTGTTGAAAGAGATGATTGTAGATCACCAAAACCAAAAGCAATAGCATCAAAGGGAGCATCATTGTCACCATCCCTGACTTTAATTTTAAGATGCTTTTCTTTTATTAATTTTACCCTTCCAACCAGTTTGACCCGATTTGTTACAAAAATAGGTTGCATATTTTGAGGTCCAAATGGAGTCATTTGATTGAGGATATTGAAATTTTTGATGTTTATAAAATCAAAAGGAACCTCAGCATCCACAGTTAATTTAGGCACTTCGAATTCTGGTAAAATCGTATTTGTAACTATTTCCTCAAAGCGTTTCTTAAAGGCTTCTACTTTATCTAATGTCAAAGAAATGCCAGCTGCAAATGCATGACCTCCGTACTGTAATAGCAGATCTGAACATTTGCCTAATGCAGCATGAATGTCAAATCCTTCTACTGAACGAGCAGATCCCGTGGCTATTCCATTACTCTCTGTTAAAATAATAGTAGGCCTAAAATAATGCTCAACGCATCGAGATGCTACAATCCCCACAATTCCCTTATGCCATTTAGAATTAAAAAGTACCGTGCTTTTAGCGGTATTTGGTAATTCTTTATCTATCTTTTTCAATGCTTCCTCGGTAATATTTTGGTCTATATTTTGTCGTTTTCTATTTACCTCGTTGAGTTGTTTAGCAAAATCTTTTAATTGTACAGAATTTTCACTAATTAGCAGATCTACGGACTCTTTTGCATGTCTTAAACGACCCGCAGCATTGATTCTAGGTCCTAAATAAAAAACTACGTCAGAAATGCTGATTGGGGATTTTATCCCGGCGATTTCGATCAAAGCCTGGAGACTTTTTAGGGGCTGGCTATTGATTTTTTTCATGCCAAAATAAGCTAAAATACGATTTTCTCCTATCATTGGGACAATATCAGAGGCGATACTGACAGCAACTAGGTCGAGGTAATTAAAAAGAGACCCGAGATCAAGAGTATGCTTTAGACAAAAACCTTGCAAAAACTTGAATCCGACTCCACAACCACTGAGTTCTTTGAAAGGATAAAGACAATCTTTTCTTTTAGGATCAAGAACGGCATGAGCTTTAGGAAGAATACTCCCGGGAATATGATGATCACAAATAATTAAATCGATCCCCTTTTTTTGAGAAAAATCTGCCATGTCTAGGGCACGGATACCGCAATCGAGCGCGATAATCAATTGGCAATCGATCGACGCCGCAAATTCAATACCTTTTTCCGAAATTCCGTAACCCTCTACATAACGGTCAGGGACATAAAACTGAATATTTTCAGTATGATTTTTTAAAAATAAATACACCAACGCCACCGAAGTAGTACCATCGACATCGTAATCACCATAAATCAAAATGCGTTCATTTCGAATCAATGCCTCCGAAAGCCGATTAACCGCAATATCAAGATCTTTCATTAAAAAGGGATCATGAAGCATGTCTAGGGAGGGACGAAAAAAGGCACGCGATTTTTCGAAATTAGTAATGCCACGATTAATTAAAAGGCCTCCCAAGGTAGGATGTATGTTTAGCTCATCACCCAACAATTTTGCTTGAGCTTCATCAATTTCGGAAAAATCCCATTTTTTATCCATATAGGTCAAATATTATGCATTAAGTTGGGTAAACCTAGAATAAAAATTAAGATCTCTCCAAAGGCTTTAATATGATCAATATTTTAACGAAATTTAGAAAAAATATGGACATCCCAATCAATCAAATTTGGAATTTTATTGCATTGCAATCCGCAAATGCTGATAAGCAACAGTATTCATTACATGCTGCTCACGTCATCATGGCAGGATTAGATGTACAATCAATTACTGAGCTGACCAAAAAAAAAGGTTACGACACGGAACTTTTGCCCTCTCTATTTACCTTTAGAGAAATTCTGTGGCAGCCCAACGTCTTTGAAAAACCACAATTATGTACCCCCGCGATTAGAATATTTAAGGCATTTTGCGAAGAAAAAGCGACTGAATACGATCAAAATAAGGGTAAAGCGTATGAAATTTACAAAGGCTTATTGAAAGGTTTAGCTGAAAATTGCATACTTGCACTCAAAGATTTGGAAAAAAAACGGCAACCCGTATCTATCCATAAAGTTTTAAAAGAACTGAGAAATCGAAGCTTCCCAATCATCAAATTTTTTATAAAGCATCCACAAAACCGATATGATTATTATCATGAAGCGGTCAACAGATTAAATTACGCCATTAAAATATCAATGACAGAATTCAATAGCCGATTTACAGAATTTGAAGAACCATTTTGGAGAATAGAAAATGAACCCAAATCCACTAAAGAAGAAACAAAAACGGCACAAAAAAAATCGGTAACTGAAAAACCCCCCTTGAGGGAAGAGAAAGCAATTTTTTGAGAAACTTTTTAACAAGAGATTAAGTTTTAAAACGTGAAATGCATCAAGAATCCTCTCATAAAATAACATTTTTATTAAAAAATTTAATCAAAGGCCTCTTTTGGTTGTGCATACTGGTTTTGGGCTATTTGATAATACAAAAATATTTTGGTTTCAATCTAAAAATTTTTTTAGGGCCTTTATATGAAAACACTTTAATGATTTATTTTATTTTTCTTGTTTCAGAATTGATCTTTGGAATTATCCCTCCCGAATTTTTTATGTTCTGGGCCGCAAGCAAAAATATTTGGCTGTTATACCTACAACATGTGACTGCCTTGATGTTCATTTCTTATCTTGCAGGCATTATTGGATATTTCGTTGGAGCAAAATTTGGAAACACAAAATTTTATAAGCTTTTAAAAATAAAACGCTTGGGAAAGTTTGAAAAACATTTCCGTCAATTTGGTGGATTTCTTGTGGTAGTTGCCGCATTAACACCTATTCCCTTTTCAGGAATTTGTATGTTAATGGGATCTGTAAAATATGATTTTAATAGATTCATATGGATTTCTATGTCAAGATTTATGCGGTTTTTTTTGTACGCAACCGTCATTTGGGAAACTAATTCTTAAGTTTAAATGGAAAAAATAGGGGTATTATTAGTTAATTTAGGAACTCCGGATTCAACCAAAGTATCGGATGTAAGAAAATATTTAAGAGAGTTTCTTATGGATAAAAGGGTAGTAGATGTTCCCTACATATTGAGATGGATTTTAGTGAATCTGATCATTGCAATATTTAGAGCCCCAAAATCTGCAAAAGAATATCGAAAGTTATTTACTGAGCGGGGCTCTCCGCTAAAATTTTATACCGAAGACCTTACAGTGATGGTACAAAAGAAGCTGGCAAAGAATTATGCAGTCGAATTTGGGATGAGATATCAAAGCCCTTCGATTGAAGAGGGAATAAAAAAACTCATGAATCAACATGTTTCCGAAATAAAGGTAATTCCATTATTTCCTCAGTACGCTTCAGCAACTACTGGATCAGTAATAGACAAGGTGATGGAATTAACTAAGAAATGGCAGATCATACCAAAAATAAGTTTTATATCACAATTTTTTCAACATCCCTATTTGATTGAAACCATAATCGGTCAGGCAAAACCTTTTTTAAAAAGCCACAATTATGACCATTATTTGTTCAGCTATCATGGCCTACCTGAACGCCAAATTAGAAAAGGATCCGTAGACAAACATTGTAAATTAGGATCTTGTTGTGCTGCTTTAGGCCCAAAAAATCTATATTGCTACCGAGCACAATGTTTTGAAACTACCCGACTCATTGTTGACAAAATGAAGATAAGTGAAGATAAGTATACAGTTTGTTTCCAAAGTCGATTAGGCAAAGATGAATGGATCAAACCTTATGCGGAGGATACCTTAAAAAAATTGGCTGCTGAAGGGAAAAAAAGCATCCTGGTGTTTTCGCCGGCTTTTGTTTCGGATTGTTTAGAAACTACAATCGAAATTGGAGAGGAATATAAAGAAAATTTTATTAACGCAGGCGGAATAAGATGGGATTTAGTCCCGAGTCTTAATACTGAATCCAAATGGGTAGATTGTGTGGTAGATATAGTCAAGTAATAGAACCAAATAAGGGGTTATTTATACTAAATCACCACTTTTTTTATCTTAGCAATATGAAAAGTGCCCTTAATATGTGTTTTTTATTTTTGATGACAAGTGCAAGTGCGCAAGTTGACGTCACCTTATTCGACCGGCACATCGACGCGCAAGGAGCTCATATTTTAGAAGAGTTTGTCTCTTTACTGGAGATCCCCAATGTGACATATGATCTTGCGAATATCAACAAAAACGCCCAGTATATCATGGGCAAATTGACTGATCGAGGTGTTTCAACACAATTATTGGAGCATCCGGGCACCCCTCCCATCGTCTATGGTTATTTAGCGTCAAAAAAAGCAACCCGAACTCTTGCATTTTATGTACATTACGATGGTCAACCCGTAGATAAAACTCGTTGGAAACACGATCCGTGGACGCCTAAAATGTACAATCAATCCATAACCAACGGTGGCGTTGAAATCCCCTATCCAAAAGTAGGAGAAAAAATATATCCTGAATCTCGTATTTATGCAAGATCTGCAGGCGATGACAAAGGTCCTATTATTAGCATATTAGCTGCAATCGATGCCATACAATCCGAAGGGATTAAACCCACATCTAATTTAGTCTTTTTCTTTGAAGGTCAAGAAGAGGCAGGATCTGGTCATCTTAGGTCTTATTTGGAAAATCATTCGGAATTGCTGGAAGCAATCGATTTATGGATGTTCTGTGATGGCCCGATCCATCAGTCGAGAAAACCACAATTGGTTTTTGGGGTGCGAGGCGTTACGGGATTTGAGATAACAACTTACGGTTCCAATAGATCCCTGCATAGTGGCCATTATGGAAATTGGGCCCCGGTACCGGGACAAATATTGTCTTCATTGATTGCTAGCATGAAAGATAAAAACGGGAATGTCTCCATTGAAGGTTTTTATGATAACGTAGATCCGCTAACACCCTATGAGATAGAATCAATGGCCAATATACCAAAAATTGATACTCAGCTAAAAAAAGAATTAGGAATAAATAATACAGAAGGATCTGAGACTCTTTACGAACGTCTTCTGTATCCGTCTCTTACAATTAAAGGAATAAATAGCGGAAATGTAGGTTCAAAGGCAAGAAATGTCATCCCGGCAAGTGCTACCGCTTCTATTGGTATCCGACTGGTCAAAGGTAATGATCCAGATAAAATGATAGATTTGGTAGAAAAACATATAGTTAAGCAAGGTTATCATATCGTAAGAGAGGATCCAAATGAGGCGACTCGTTTAGCTTTTCCTAAAATCGTCAAAGTCGTCAGAGAACAGGGTTATCCTGCGGCACGCACATCTATGAGCAACCCATATGCTCAACAAATTATAGCGAGGGTAAAAGAGGTTGTCGGAAATGATTTGATCTTGTTGCCAACACTTGGCGGTTCATTGCCATTGTATCTATTCACAGATGTACTAAAAAAACCTGCATTGGTGGTCCCAATTGCCAATCATGATAATAACCAACATGCAGCTAATGAGAATATATGCATAGAAAACCTTTGGTACGGAATTAAATTGATGGGAGCTATCATGACAATGCCGCCGGAGTAATTCAAATTGCAAACAACTGCTTTTTAAGGAATCAGTTTACTAAGGGTCTCTACTGTATAAATAACTTCTTCAACAGTATTATACTTGCTAAAAGAAAATCTTACAGCTCCTCTTTTAGGATCTCGATTCAATTCAGCCAAAACATGAGAGCCGATATTTGACCCACTGGAGCAAGCACTTCCTCCCGAAGCAGAAATTCCAGAAATATCTAAATTAAAAAGGAGCATTTCATTGTGAGAAGTAGGCGGCAGACAAACATTTAATACTGTGCACAAACTGTGATCAAGATCGGCACATTGCCCATTAAATTGGACATCAGGGATCTTTTTTATCAATTCATCAATCATATATTTTTTAAGCTTCAAAATTTGAGTTTTTTGTTCTTTCAACTCTGCACATGCAATTTCTAAAGCTTTTGCAAGCCCAACAATTCCATAAACATTTTCAGTGCCTCCTCGCATATTTCTTTCTTGTGCACCCCCATTTATAAAAGAATTAATTTTATGGCGATAATTAATATAAAGGAAACCAACTCCTTTTGGCCCGTTGAATTTATGGGCAGAACCAACCAAAAAATCTACTGGCAACAGAGATAAATCAATTTCAGCATGCCCCATAGTCTGCACGGTATCTGTGTGAAACAAGGCCTCGTATTGATGAGCCAACGAGCCTATTTTTTCTAGGTCAATAAGATTCCCTATCTCATTATTTGCGTGCATAAGCGAAACTAACGTTTTTTTTGAAGGGATCTTTAAAAGCGTTTCTAAATGATCACAATCAATTTGACCTGCTTCCTTTAAATTAACAAAACTTAATCTTAGAGGGTTTTGCTGAGCTAAGAGTTCTGCGGTATGCAATACCGCATGATGTTCAATCTTGGAGGTTATGATGTGGTCTACATCAAGGGAATTGACACAGCCAAAAAGAGCTGCATTATCGGCTTCTGTACCGCCAGAAGTAAAAAAAATTTCACCTGGAGATGTATTTAACAAAGTCGCTACTTTGCTACGAGATCTTTCAATATAAGATCTCACAGCTCGCCCATGACCGTGAATAGAAGAAGGATTTCCAAAATGCTCAAGCATTAGTGGTTTCATAGTTTCAAAGACCAAAGGGTCTAAAGGAGTAGTAGCTGCGTTGTCTAAATATACCTTCATCGGGGCAAATTAATCAATCGGCAATTATTTCTTTAATATCTGAAATAATTTTATTTGCCAAATGATCAGCGGTAACTTGGTTTTTAGATTCTGCAAATATTCTAAGGATAGGCTCTGTATTTGATTTTCTAAGATGTATCCAATCATCATCAAGGTGAATTTTCAGGCCATCAATGGTGCTAATTGGGTTTTTGGCATATTTCCTCCTAAGTTTTTCCAAAATTACCTCTATGTTAATTTTAGAATCTAGTTCAATTTTATTCTTCGAAATAAAATAATTTGGATACTGGGATCTTAATATTGAGGCCGATCGATTAAACTGAGCTAAGTATGATAGAAACAAAGCTATACCGACCAAAGCATCTCTGCCATAATGCAATTCAGGATAAATAATGCCCCCATTTCCTTCTCCACCAATTACAGCAGCAACTTCTTTCATTTTAGCAACAACGTTAACTTCTCCAACAGCTGCGGGATAATAAATTCCATTTCGTTTTTCTGTAACTAGCTTTAAAGCTTTAGTACTGCTTAAATTTGAAACGGTATTGCCTGGTGTTTTTGAAAGCACATAATCACTTACAGCCACCAGAGTATATTCCTCACCAAAAGGCTTTCCATTTTCATCGACAAAAACCAAACGATCGACATCTGGATCGACCACTATACCCAAATCGAACTTGCCATTTTTTATTTCTTTACAAATTTGACGAATATTTTTAGGTAAAGGCTCAGGATTATGTGAAAAAACACCTGATAATTCTCCATTTATTTGATCTACTTCCACACCAAGTTTTTCTAACAACAAGGGAATGGCAATACCTCCTGTACTATTGACAGGATCTACTATAATTTTAAACTTTTTAGCCTTTATGCTAGAAATATCTACTAGTGCTAAACTAAGAATATTATCAATATGTTCTTTAATAGTAACTTTAGAACAAATAATTCTCCCAATTTTTTTGCTTTCTGCAAAGGAATAATTGTCATTATTTGCTCGTTTAAATACTTCTTCGCAAAAGGGTGTTGAAATAAATTCACCGACTTCATTTAAGAACTTTAAGGCATTCCATCCCGAAGGATTATGACTTGCCGTAATGACTATTCCCCCATGTGCTTGTTGAGTAACCACGGCCATCTCGACGGTGGGTGTAGTACTCAAACCGGTATCAATGACATCAATGCCTTGGGCAATTAATGTATTTGCTAAAAGTGCTCCAATTATTGGTCCAGAAGGCCTTGCATCACGTCCAATAACTACCTTTGGATTATCAAATTTACATTTGAGAATTTCTCCGAAAGCGGCGGTATATTTGACTACATTCAATGGAGAAAGCGTTTCACTTGGATGACCACCAATAGTTCCGCGAATACCCGCGATTGATTTTATTAAAGTCAAAATTTGATTTCTTTAATATTTAAATAATTAGTATGGGTTAAAATCAAAGCCCATTCATTATTTTGGTTACTTCAGATTCATTTTTTTCGCACGACGATCCAGCTGTAACAGTTTTGCCACAATAGCCACAAGCTGCACCTTCTGGATTAAGATATGGATTTTGCGAGGCGCATGTTCCTTTAAATTCTCCTCTATTCAAAAAAATCAAGCGCACTGACAGACCCAGAAAAAAAAGGGCAACAAAACTAATACTTAAGAATACAGTTATCATTAGTGACTTTTTACAAAGTTAATAATTCATAGGGTTAACTTTACAATAGTTTTGTAATAAGATTTAATTTAAATATGACAAATAAAATAATTCAAACATCAAATCTAAAAAGATCAAAAAAATTAAAAGCTTTTAATCGCCTGCTAACAATAATGGATCAGCTCAGGGAGAGTTGCCCTTGGGATAAAAAACAAACGATGGAAAGTCTACGAAACTTGACCATTGAAGAAGCATATGAGTTGTCTGAAGCCATTATAGATGGAGATTTAAAAGAAGTAGAAAAAGAACTAGGAGATCTCATGTTACATTTAACGTTTTACGCAAAATTAGGATCTGAAAAAAATGCTTTTGATATGGAAACAGTCTTGAATGGAATTTGTGATAAATTGATACGAAGACATCCCCATATTTATAGCGATACCAAAGTTGAAAATGAGGATACTGTCAAAAAAAATTGGGAAAAGATAAAGTTAAAAGAGATGGGAAACACATCGGTTCTTGGAGGTGTTCCTCGGTCATTACCCGCCTTAATAAAGGCCATGAGAATTCAAGAAAAAGCGAGCGGAATAGGTTTTGATTGGGAAAAAGAATCACAAATTTGGGATAAAATTGAAGAAGAAATCAAAGAATTTAAGGTTGAATTACAAGCAAAAACAAAAAATATAAAAAGAGTAAATGAAGAATTTGGAGATATATTATTTTCTTTAATTAATTATGCACGATTTCAAGGAATTGATCCAGAAGAAGCCCTTGAAAAAACTAATAAAAAATTCATTAAAAGATTCCAATATTTAGAAAAACAATCAAAAAAAACAGGAAAATTACTCACAGAAATGACATTATTAGAAATGGATGCTTATTGGGAAAATGCAAAAAAAAATATCGACGAATGAAATATTGTATATATACCATTAAATTCAGCAATTCCTCTTAAAAAAACCCATAAAAGTCAATTCAATCTTTAATTAGCTTAATTAAAATAAAAACATCAAATAAAAATAATTCTTTTTTCAAAAAATAACGCCTCTTACTACAAGCCACTTCATAAGGCATAATAATGCCAAAAAAGTCTATCCATAAACTTTTCTTTTATTTATTTTTTAATGAAAATTTAAGGATGCACTCCTCTATAAAAAATAATATTTCAAGGCTTCTAAATGGTCTTCAAAAGTATTATGAACTGAAACTTATAAATTGCTTATATAAAATTTAAATAAATTAATATTATTTAATTTATATCCGCACGTAATGAACGATAACGTTTCCTTGCCTCAACTGCGTAAGCACTACCGGGGAAATCACCCAAGAATTGTTGATAAACTCGCATCGCTTCAGAGGGGTTATTTAAATTTTCTTCCAAAATCCTAGCTTTCATGAATAAGGCATCGTCGCCTAATACTCCATCAGAATACTCGTTAATCAAAATATTTAATAAACTAATTGCTTCTTCAAATTTTCCAATTTGCTTTTCCAATTTTACCAATAACCAAAAACTATCATCCCTGATTGGGTGCCCCAATTGAGTATCTATCAAGTCTTTAAGCTTACTTCGTGCTTCATAAAATTTATTTTGATAAATTAGTAAAGATATACTGGCATATTCCTGAAGTGCCAATTCATTGTCATCCCCAATAATATTCGTCTCAATAAACAAACTAAGTTCCAAAGCGTCATTTGCAATCACCTTAGTTGTGGATTGCTTTAATATATCTAAATGTGCTTTAGCCAAATCGAAATTGTTCATAAAATAATGTAGCCTTGCATTTTCTAATTTTGCTTCATAACCAATCGACATATACTTGTTTTCCTTTTCTATTTGTGAATACAATAGAGACGCTTCCCAATGATTTCCGACTATCATATTAACATTAGCAAGGTCCATTTTAATTTGAGCTACTAATTTTCTCTTCATACCAGATAAATTCTTTAAATTCCTTAAAATATTTATCGCTGAATCTGGTAGGCTTAAATGATAAGCCAATAATCTTGCTTTATTCCTTAATGCATCAAATCGGTCAAAATTAGATTTATTAGCACGTTCATAAAATGATTGATATGCGTCAGAAATTTCATTAAGTGTATTCTTGTTTACAGGTACCTCATTAATAGCTTTTTTCTCTCGAGATAGAAGTGAGAAAAATTTGGCTTTTTCCTGCATTCTTAAATCATCACTTTCAAGAGTTACGTAATTATAAAACTTTATAGCATCAGTATAAGATTGATTTTCATAAGCTATATTAGCCACCTGCATCACTGAATTCCCCTTTTTATTTACCTTTTTATCTAATGCTCTTGCTTGAACAAATGCACCATAATAATCTCTTGTCTGAATATATAACCACATTAGAAGGTCATTAAACAAAAACTTATCTGGATTTTTTTGAGAATTATCGATAAGGTGATTTTCTAAAATATCTTGATTCCCTTTTTCTAAAATCAACTCTTGTAGTATACTTTTAACAAATGGTATATTTCGAGTTTGTTGAGAAGCAAAATTTATATATTCAACAATCATTTTAGATGAATTTCCTAAGGCACTGTATATTCTTGCAAAATCAAGAGCATATATATTAGGATCTTTCGATTGCACACGTGCATAGGTTAAAAAGGTTAGTGCATCATCATGCATTTTTCGAAAAACAAACTCTTCTGATATTTTCTTTAATCCATTTATATCTTGAATATAACGGTCAGCTAGTTCTTTTTTTAAACGCTTATATTCTTTTTCGTTAGTAAGTAAATTAGCAACATAAATGTGGTCAACTTGATATCTAGATATGTTAGGAAATACTTTTATTACACGTTTTGAATAATTAAAAGCTTTGTCATAGGTCCCATTTTTAATCATTAAGTCAAGATAATTTCTATGAATATGTTGAAGATTATTTCTTTGTTTTGACAATTTTTTATAGATATCTGCAGCCTTTTCATAATCTTTAGAAAGGTAATATTCATTAGCTAATTTTAATTGATTTAAATCTTGACTAAATGATACACTTATTATTATGAGGCTTATTAGATAACTAATTATTTTTTCCACAATTATGTGATT
>PYIJ01026468.1_pt1 | contig 18604 bp, 15 predicted proteins | sample 3578051 | NCBI WGS metagenome assembly PYIJ01 (sample SAMN08408021, study PRJNA431606) | Marine metagenome isolate SA_KN192-05_S13_5m, whole genome shotgun... | biome: marine; feature: oceanic pelagic zone; material: water; isolation source: surface water sample, 0.2-0.8 um fraction ... | reverse complement strand
TGCTAGTTTAGATATCTTTGAAATAGCCATAGCATCACCATACATAAAACTATTCAAAGTAGGACGAAAACCATGTCCGCCAACAGAAAATTCACCTCCATCACGATCATCTATAGTGTAAAAAAGACCGTTTTTTCTTCCCCCTATATGATAACCATTCCAATCCCATCCTGTTTCCCACATTTTATAATTTTCAATTAAATCAGTAAGTAAATCCAGGAGAGGCTTTCTATCTAAAGTCACCATATATCTATTGTAGAATGCATCTGCAATCCAGAAACTATATAAACGTGGTTCTCCACCTTTTCTTAACCAGAAATATGAATAATCATCAAGGTATTCAGTATTGTGTATCCAACGTCCTTCATAGTAGTGGTGACCAGCTGGACAACTTATGGTATTATGTTTTCCTGACCATGGTACATTTGGCAGAAACTCTGTTATGACATAACCATCCTCAGTATGTTTGATATGTTTACGATAAGTCCACCATCTAAAGTAATATGTCCTTTCAATTTCGATATCAGGACATTCAAAAAGGGGAATATTATTCTGTAAAAAATTTAATGCGTCTTTATTACTAATGTTTGAGTAAAGTTCTTCATCGTCATTATTAAAATTCTTTACATAGGATTTTAATTTATATTCATCTATTAAAGGTTTTAAGTTATTATCAGAAAGTGAACAGTTGTAAAAAATAAATAATGCCAGAATCACTTTTAGTTTTAAAATAATTTTGTTTCTCATTTGTTTTTTGAAAGTACATGGATAAGAACGTTATTTAAAAGAATATAAAAAGTTTCGTTATTCACTTTTAGTATTTTTCTTGAATTAAGATTTAATTGTAATGGTAAAAATTTTGATATTTGAGATTCCCCATTTTTTTAATTGAATCACTCCACATTAATTAGTTCAAGGCTATATTTCTTCATCCTCTTACTTTTTCCTACTACATTGAAAACGATATATTTGTATGTCAAAATAAGATTTACAGAATAGGATTTACTATAATAAATCAAATCTCTTCTCTGTGCTTCAAAATCTTTTTGCTCAGTGTGATGAGACTTTTTTGGTATTATCAACCATGGGCATAAGATTTTCAATCAGTCACTGTACTCCAAAGTTTCCCTATATTTTAGTATTTAACGGATGGATCAAATGCATTTTATGCATATATTCTAGTTTTAAATTAGAGTAATAGGTAAGTATAACTAATTGAATTGTCCAACTATTTTCCACCCATCATAGCAGCTGAAATAATGTTTTCAATTAAACCTCTGAAATAATATCTTCTGCCCTCCAACTGCTCAAAAGTTACTTTATCTTTATCTCCTTTGAATCTTGCTCCCGCCTCACAAACCCCTCCATCAAAATCTGAAGTATAATTGTCTTTAATAACGTAATTATAATCATCTTCATAACTTACAGATCCCCTAAATCCCTCTAATGAAAATACTAAAGCGCTGGTAAAATCTTTGCTATGAATGAAAAGGTTTGATCCATCTTTAGTAACTTCACCTACTATCCAATCCTTAATTTTTGCATACTCCTCAGCACCATTTTTAAATCGTTCCCATGTTTCTTTAGAATTTGGATTTTTTTTGTTTAATCCACTCAATTTGAAGCATCCATGCAATTCAATTTCAGTTATAATACCATCCTCACTTTGATTTCTATAATTTGATTGATGATTTTTAGTAAAGAAATCACCATGTAGTTCTCTCTGCTTGTGAAAAGTTTTTTTGAATCCCAAAATTTTAGCTTGAGTCCCTCTCTTGGTAAAAAAGATATCACTACCATATTCGAATGCCTTATTTGGATCATTAGCTACCTCTAATGCCCTTTGTCGAAAAAGCTCATTAGAATACTTCAAACTGCTTAATCTATCAACTTCTTTTTGAGTATTTTCTGCGGATAATTGCTCATAATCGATAGTCCTTATTGTCTGATTAACATCCCTGGAAACATCAATTTTATTATTGACAATTACACCAGCATCAGTATTTTTATTGTTACTATAATTACCATAAAAATTCGATGTTTGCGCTACTAAGTTAATTGATGTTAATAACAAAATAAGTTGAATACAGTTTTTCATATCTATACAATCAAAAATTAATTAAAAATAGTCAAAATTTATTTTACATTGCCTTCTCTAGATAAATGTAAGGTATCTAATTTGATGACATGTATAAATTTCACAAATTATGAAAATACCTCAAGGTTTAAATGCTATAAAAGTAAATGAAGTTTTCTTCAGGCTAAAACCAGTTATTGAGTCTTCGCACTGAGGAGTCTTCGGAATTTATCATTAAATAGTGATAATCTCATGATAGGTGAAAGCAATTTTAAAATTGTTAAAAAAGAGGTTTACTCTTTTTCGTAAATCCTTACATAATCAATTTGCATTGAATCACTAGAAAAATCAGATTGAATATCTCCTCCTAAATTTCCGCCCATTGCTATGTTAAGTAAAATAAAATGTGAATTATCATATGGCATTGAAGCCGTGTTATTCATTGCCAAAAATACCCTGTTATCGAGTAACACTCTAAGTTGACCTTCTGTCCATTCCAATGAATAAACATGAAAATCATCTATTGCATTTTCTATAAAAGTTGTTTTACCGTAACTAGCATATTCGCCTGTACTTGTATGTCCCCAATGAAAATGTCCTAGCAGTTCAGTCTTGTCCCAACCATTTTGCTCCATGATATCGATTTCACCACAACGTGGCCATCCTACATCTCCAGTGGTACTTCCAAAATAATTTCCAATTTCATTTATATTGGTACCCAATGTCCAAATAGCAGGCCATGTACCAGCAGATCCTGGTAATTTTGCTCGGACATCTACGCGGCCATATCTAAAAGAGAATTTAGAATTCAGTCTTGCAGAAGTATAATTTTGTATCGAGCCGTCAAACTCATAACTTTCTTTAATAGCTTTAATTATCAAAACACCATCGCTCACATAGGAATTTGTAACCCTATCTGTATAATGCTGTTTTTCTCCATTGAACCAGCTACCATTATTAGGAGCGATAATTTGATGATGCCATTTCGTACCGTCAACGTTACCCTCTTCTAAGAACTCGTCTTGCCAAACCAAAAAATAATTTGGATTATATTCATTTATTATTCTACAGCCCATGTTATCAACCAAGGCTCCGAGAGGGGTCGAATTACAACTATCTAACTCATTCAAAATACCATCTACATCAGTATCTAAAGTGGTCTCCTGATTATCAATTACTATGGGTTCTAATGCATTACTAGAGCAATTACTTAGTAACATGGGAATATAAAAAACACATAAGGTCCGTAAAAAATTTAAAAATAAAGTGAAAGAGGAGGAGTTTGTTGATAAAATCAAGCGATAAAATAACAATTTCATTATCTTAAAATATTTTTGAACCTCGATATTAAAAAAAAAAATCAATAAATCGTTGATTTTTTTCCTTTTCCATTGAAAACTGAAAATAATTAGTCCGTTGAATGAATTTTTATGTGCACAGCCCCTTCCAGTAACACAAAATCTTTAGGTATCTCCAAAAATTGGTTTCATGTGCTTCTCAAAAACATCCACTATATGTTTGAAATTATTTCATATTTATTTCAATATATAGGAAATCGCAATGCCAAAACTGTTGATCCATAAAATCTAAAAATAAATAAATTTTAGGTTTTATAGGACATCATTCTATATAATAAATACTCGTTAAAATATCTCATTTATCAACTGAGATCCACGCTATTAAACTTCACTTTTTATTTTATTGATCGCAGCAGTCGTAAAGATATAAAGGCAAAGCCAGAGAAAAACCGACTAAAAAGAGACAAATAACATACTTCACAAATTCTTGCCTTTTTACTCGCTTTTGAACTCTTTCAAAAATCAAAAAAATCAAAAAGGACAAAGCAGCAACGCTTAGATCCATGGCTAACATAGAAGATGGATATGAAGCAAAGGCCTCTGTCCAGAACTGTTCAATCGATCCACCCCCTTGGATAAATAATATTAAGTGATAGTAAGGCAATATGATTCCGAACAGACACAACATTAAAAACACTTTTTTCATGACTCTTTATTATTTTTTCAACTAAAATAAGACCTTCAGACCATTGATAAGATTTAACTTCAACTTTTAAAGATTAGCCAATCCAATGAAGTAAAAAATATAAAAATTTAGAAACATATAAAAAAATGAAGGGAAGGAAAGCATAAAGCTATCCCCCATTTTTAGCCTTACTCCAAATCCCAAAAGCATTAAAAGGAATAATCCCAAAGATGATAAAACTAACAAGGGAGGTGCCCATAAGCCAAAAATAAGGCCTAGTCCTCCGCATATTTCCAAACACCCAATAAGTCTACTAAATTTCTCCAAACCAAACCTTATGAACTCTAATTTCATCGCTTTGGAAAAAAAGATGGAACTTCCGTATACCATAAAAGATATAGCAGAAAATCCAATAAGTAAATTGTTAAACAAGAACAATTTTAGATAATCTTTGCAGCGATTCCTGCTATGACAATAGATACAATTAAAAGAGCAAAGGAAGGTAAGTGTTTGCTCCAAGGATTTTTTACCTTAAAATGAGCTATTTGAGCACAAACCATTAGAAAAGCCATCAATATTGATGACATTAAAACGAGTGACGGAAACCAAATTCCGGCAATCAATAAAGTAGACAGAGAAATCTTTGAAGCACCTACAAAATTTCGCGTTAAGTCTGACAAACCATACTGCTTAAACTCTAATACGATATTGTCAAATCTGAAAATCCACACGTACACAATTGATAGAGCCACAATTATTTGCAAGATGTTAGATAATATTATCATATTTTCTATAACATTTCTTTTTATAAAAATAGTTAAATAAAAAAGTTATTTTGAATTTAATTTTCTTAAATGCTAATATCGGAAAAATTTTGTTTTAAGTAAGGATTTCATCACTAACATGTCGCGCATTAAAACTGAATATTAAAAAATTACAGATCCAAAATAGTTTTTCTTATCATAATTTAGATTAACCTATAATTTAATTAACTTATATTTTCACCTTTTGAATGGAAAAATGAAACTTATTATGAAATTTACTTTTAGTGTTCTTCTAGGGATACTTTTAAGCTGTAAAAAACTTGGAAAAGAAAGTGGTGCACTCAAAGTTGCCATTGCAGGTTTAGCCATTGAATCGAGTACTTTTTCACCTGCTCTTACACATGAAGAAGCTTTTCGCGCCAAGACTGGCGATGCAATTTTTAATTATTATCCTTTTTTAGCACAAAATACAGCCATGAGAAAACGTGCCAATTGGATTCCCATTCTCAGGGGTCATGCATTGCCAGGAGGACGCGTTACGCAAGAGGCCTATGAACGGCTAGTAACCAAGACCTTGGATACACTCAATAAGTACAAACCTTATGATGGATTGTTTTTTGATATACATGGGGCGATGAGTGTCGAAGGCTTAGAAGATGCCGAAGGTGACTTCATCGAAAGAATTAGAAAAGTTATTGGATCACAAACACTAATCTCAACTTCCATGGATTTACATGGAAATGTTTCTCAAAAATTAGCACAACATACTGATCTAATCACTTGTTATCGCATGGCCCCCCATGAGGACGCACTAGAATCTAAAGAACGCGCAATTGAAAACCTTTTGACTAGATTAGAAAATGGTAAGGGAAAGCCCGCTTTTAAAGCATGGATTCCTATTCCGATATTATTACCTGGTGAGAAAACAAGTACCCGTGTAGAACCTGGGAAAAGTCTCTATGAAAAAGTAGGGCCTGCTGCTGCTCAAGAGGGTATCATCGATGCTGCCATTTGGATTGGTTATGCTTGGGCTGATGAGCCTAGAAACCACGCTGTGGTTATGGTTACAGGTGATGACCAACTCGTTACCAAAAAAACAGCTGAACTTTTAGCATTGAGTTTTTGGGAAAAGCGAAACGAATTTGAATTTGTGGCTCCAACAGCAACTTTTAAAAAAAGTTTATCTAATGCCTTGAATAGTAAAAAAAATCCTTACATCATTAGCGATATGGGTGATAACCCAACGGCAGGAGGTGCTGGAGATGTCACTTGGACTTTAAAGCAAATTTTAGATCACCCAGAACTCAAATCAATTGACGGGCCCGAACTAATTTATGCTTCGATACCCGGTCCTGAACTCATTGAACAAGCTAACTTAGTTGACATTGGTGAAAAAGTATCAGCTTATGTAGGTGCTCAAATAGATCATCGCTATGCGCCTCCCGTTAAACTCGAAGGAACCTTAGAAGCCCTCATTCATGGAGATTTGCATGCTGAATCAGAAGCAGTTGTCAAAATAGGAAGTGTTAAAGTCATTGTTACCAAAAGAAGAAAACCATATCATTATGAAAAAGATTTTACCCGATTAGGATTAGATCCAAGAAATTCAGAAATTCTTGTTGTTAAAATTGGCTACTTGGTTCCTGAACTTTATGATATGCGAGGAGATTGGATCATGGCGCTTACTCCAGGTGGAGTGGATCAAAACTTAAAAAGACTTGACTACAAAAAAATAAAAAGACCCATGTATCCTCTAGATAAAGAAATGAAAGACCCAGACCTCAGGGTTCGATGGATCTCGAGCAATGAAGGGAGCAAATGATATGGACATTTATATGCCTCGATAATCGTATCTTTGAGGTGAAGAAATTAACACTAAAATGGCATGTGACATCTTAATGGTACAACTATTGTCCAATCAATTAAACCTTCTCCTTAATAAATTATCACTTAAAAAAGTAATAGCCGAAATATTTAAAATAAGTTCCGTCATTAGAAAAAAGAAGCTTGAATAAGACAACTCAACAAATATAAAATCATTAAAACACCGCTTTACAATGACTATTTTATACTCTATTTCTAGAGTAATACTTTTTTCAGACAATGGAATCCAGATTATTGTTAGAGTAACACTCTTACTTAAGTTTGAATAATCTTTTAAATTCAATTGATAAATGGATACCACACGTTCATGAAGCATCGACTAAATATGAATAAAATTAAAGGAGCAATCCCTTTGATTGACCCATCATTCTTAAATACCCCTCAATTTATTTCCAAAGGCTTAAGTGATATTTTCAATTGTCAACTTATGGTGAAAATTGAAACCCTTAATCCCATCAAATCCTTCAAAGGAAGAGGTGCTGAATTACTTATAGCACAAATAGAAGAATTTGATCCTATCGTTTGTGCCAGTGCGGGAAATTTTGGTCAAGCTATGGCTTATGCCTGCCAGAAAAAAAAGATCCCTTTAACAGTTTTTGTAAGTAAAAATGCCAACATTTATAAAATTGAAATGATGCGATCCTTTGGAGCAGTAGTTAAATTGATGGGTCAAGACTTTGATGAAGCCAAAATTATCGCAAAAACATTTGCTGCTGAACAAGAAATGCACTTCTTCGAGGATGGTGAGGATTTAGAAACCCTAGCGGGAGCAGGTACCATTGGATTGGAGCTTTTAAAATTTCCTGATGCATTAGATACTTTGTTGATTCCTTTGGGAAATGGTGCCTTATTTAGTGGAATTGGTAGAGTTTTTAAAGAATTTAGCCCTCAAACCGAATTAATAGCGGTACAATCAGAGGGAGCTCCTTCCATGGTTGAATCCATTCGTAGCCAAAAGCTAATCACTTATCCTTCTGTGAATACCATTTCTGATGGTATTGCGATCAGACTCCCAGTAAAACAATCTTTAATCGATTTAGAGCATATGATAGATGATGCACTTTTGGTTTCCGACAACGCAACCTTAAAGGCAATGAAACTTTTGCACCAACACTTGGGTATCGCTTGTGAGCCATCAGCTGCCGTCGGAATAGCAGCAATGGCAGATAACAAAAATCGATGGCGGAATAAAAAAATTGGTACTATTATTTGTGGAGGTAATTTAACTCCTGACCAATTTAAAAATTGGATCATGAATGATTAATTTAAAATAAAAAAGATTGTAAATTGAAAAGAAAAATATGCTCCTCAAAAAAATATTGTGCTTTTTGAATTTAATTTGATTTTTAAAGGGCTAATCAAAGAAACTTATTTTTTTAAATTTATGTTTCATATAGTTGATTTTAAATTATACTCTTAATCCACAATTTTTAAAAGTAATATTAGAATAATATTAACATTTAAGTGAAGATGATAAATCAAATTATTCTCGAACTTTCCGATCATCGGAAAAATTTACATAATCATAGGATTTATTCAACCTTAAAAAACATTAGTGACATTAGAACTTTCATGGAACTACATGTCTATGCAGTTTGGGATTTCATGTCATTACTCAAATCATTGCAGCAAAGTTTGACACAATTACAGGTTCCATGGATACCCGCCAAAAATGCAGTTTTAGCACGATTTATCAACGAGATTATATTGGGAGAAGAGAGTGATTTGAATGAGTTAAACCAACCCAGAAGTCATTTTGAAATGTATTTAGAAGCTATGAAAGAAATGGGAGCAGATACATCAAAAATTGACTATTTCATTGAAGAAATAACAAGGGGTACAGCAGTTGAAAAAGCTTTAGATTACGTCCAGCTCGAAAAAAGAATAGTTGACTTCACAAAATATACTTTTCAGATCATATCAACCCAAAAAACACATTTAATCGCAGCTGCTTTCACATTTGGCCGAGAGGACATCATTCCTGATATGTTTAATAAGATCCTGAGAGAAGGGGATATTAACAAAAAAAAAATTAACAAAATTACATACTATTTAAATCGACATATTGAGCTCGATGGTGATGAACACGGCCCCTTATCCCTACAGATGGTAACTGAACTTTGTGGTGAAGATACTAAAAAATGGAAAGAAGTTTTGGTTGTAGCCAAGGAATCCATCAAACACCGAATCAGTCTTTGGGATGCCATATCAGATAAAATAATCGAGCAATAGTTAATGCTAGAAAGATGGTATAACCCTCTAAAAACTAACTTTTCCTTTATTTTATCATCTTAGACCTGGTCGATATGTAATTTGTGCTCTAGCCTCTACCTCTTCTCTATAAAACGCTACCTCTTTGAACGAGTGATTTGCATACAATGATATTTGATCATCAAAATGGGGTGAACTTGGGTCACCGCTCTGTCCCCCTGCTAAAATTGATTTGGCTTTCAGTTTATCCCCAAAAGAAACAACGGCTACAAAACTATTTCCTCTTGTACCATATATCTTTTTTGTATTATTATCTTAGCTCGAACCAAAAGCTGCCAAAGCACCCCAATTTCCCGAAGCCAACCCTATAGGCACACTGGGCTTTTCATCACTGAAATTTTGCCTGATGGCCCCATTAAAACGCTGATATCTGTTAACCTGACCCCAAGTTTGATTCCAAGAGCCAAAATCTTTATTTAGATCAGCTATGGCATTTTTGAAAAGAAGCAATCTTTCATCTATAGGCGATGCCTCGCTCCAATATCGCACCAATTCTATAAATTTTAAATCATCCGACCGATCCCCTACTCTTAGACAATTAGTGCCATAATAATGAGCTAGCGTCATAGCAACCGATTCCTTTGAAACAGCAAAATCCCAATTACGTAGAATCTCAATCGGCGCCGAAAGAGCAGCTTCTTTTTCCGACTGATCATAGGCCCTAATCAATCCAGGAATCAATATTTCAAAAGCAGGCAAATAGGGGTCATAAGCCAATTTAATGAGCTTATCTAAGTCCATATCTACACTTTCTTTTAGTAATCTTATAGCATGAAGACTCCTAAAATTTTCTTCATCTCTTGACATATAAGAAGGATAATTTTCTTTTTTTGGACTAAACTCACCTGCGGAAGTAAAAGGAGTTGAATTACAATTTTGAATCCAGCCGTTAGGTGGATTGATAACCCCAATGGCTTCTGCGAGAGAATGTAATCCTTTCCAGTCCGTAGAGGGATTACTTCCATCTACAGGTTTACTGTAATCAAATTTTACATCTCTTTTGGGAATAAAATTCCCGTGATAATAGGCAATATTCCCTTGCGCATCAGCGTAAACTGTATTATTTGACGAGTTGGTACGCATATCCATCATTTTATTGAATCCCTCCAAATTATGTATTTTGGTCCGAATATAAGACTGTGACAATGCCTGTATGGGTTTCCACATTAATGCAGTTGAAGTCCATTTATCATCTGTCATGTGTGTAATGGGTCCATGATGCGAACGATAAGCAGTAATACTTTTTTCCCTAATATTACCTCCTTTTTTATATCTCAACTTAACATTATGGGAAGAAATAGGTCTTATTTCATCACCGTATTGATAATAATAGACCCCTTCTTTTTCGTGTACCTTTTCCACAAATTCATCAATGACATCTGTGTAAGTACTGGTATGCATCCAACCCAATTTTTCATTAAAGCCTTGATAAACAAAAAACTGACCCCAAGTAACCGCTCCATATGCATTTAAACCTTCTTCACTCACAACATGAACTTCTCCCCGAAAGAAAAAAGAAGTATGTGGATTGATTAGTAATAAGGCATTTCCAGAACTTGTTAATTCTCTCCCAATAGCTATTCCATTAGATCCTTTTGGTTCCATCAGGTAATCATTGATCATTGCTTGACGATCATTACCAACAATTGAGAGTGGCTGATCACCCTCATAAAAAGCTTTTATTTTAGATATAGATACCCGCTCGATGTCACCTCCAATGGATCCTTCACTGAAGTAAAATGGCATCCAAGGTTCAAAGTGAGTTAATAAATCCGGTTTTACTTGTGGATGGGTAAATAAATAATAATTAATTCCCGCTGCAAAGGCATCACAAAGATCTTTTAGCCACTTAGGACTGGCTTCATAGGCGTCAACTGCCTCACTTTTAGTCATAAATAAGTTGGCCCTCAAATCGCTATAAAGTGCTTCCTCTCCTATTACTTCTGCCAATCGCCCGATAGCCCATATATAATTTCGCTCCACTCTGTAAAAATCATCTTCACATTGAGCATACAAGAGCCCGAATACCGCATCTGCATCTGTTTTACCATAAATATGGGGAATCCCAAAATTATCTCTAATAATTTCTACACGTGCAGCTTGAGCCTCCCACTGTTCAATTTCAGTCGTTTTGAACTTCCCAACACAACCCAGTAATCCTGAAAAAATGAGTAAATAAAAATAACTATCTGTTCTCACAATTAATCACTCTAGCAATTAAGTTATGGATAAAATTAATTTAAAAAGACATTATAACAATAAGACATACATACTCTCTTCATTCAATCTCAAAATTTGATTTCAGTCTCCACATTAAAACAATCGACATACTCATCTATCTAAATCGCTTGCGAAATCCTATCAATATTTTGATTATTCTTGTAGCAGAATGAAAAACATATTCAAAAAACATTTTCCAAATTCTATGAAAGGTTTAATCTTGAAGGAATTTGAAAAAGGTCTTACTGTTGAAGATTTAACAGTCCCTAAACCTGCCAAAGGAGAGATCTTGGTGAAAATCGATAGTGCCCCTATCAATCCCTCAGATTGGGCTTTTTTGAGGGGGTTGTATACTTCTCCCAAAAAATTGCCCGTGGTAGCTGGGTTTGAAGGTAGTGGAATCGTTATGGCCACCGGAAATGATTTTTTTTCTAGAAGATTATTAGGTAAAAAAGTCGCCTGTTTTGCTCCTCCTGCTGGAAATGGTACGTGGGCAGAATACACACTAACCTATGCGAGAACTGCAATCCCTTTGAAAGAAAAATTAAGTTTAGAACAAGGTTCTATGATGTTGGTCAATCCTTTATCGGTGATCGCTCTAATTGATATTGCCAAAAAAAAAAGTAGCCGCGCCATTGCCAATACCGCAGCAGCCAGTGCTCTAGGCCAATTGCTCAACAAAATGTGCAAATCAAATGGTCTTACATGTGTAAATATAGTACGTCGACCCGAACAAGTTGAATTACTTAAGAAAAGTGGTACTCAATTCATACTCGATAGCTCATCCCATACTTTTAAAAGTGAAATGGATCACTTATTCAAACAGCTCAATGTAAAAATTGCTTTTGATGCACTTTCGGGAGCAATGGTTTCCCAATTGTTAGCCTCCTTACCCAAAGGTGGAGAAGTTATGGTATATGGTGCCTTATCTGAACAAGAAATGATAGTTCCCCATAGAAGATTTATTTTTGAAGACAAGAAAATAAGTGGTTTTTGGCTTTCAAAATGGATAAATGAGCAATCAATGTTCACCCTACTAAATTCATTTAATAAAGTACAAAAATTTTTATGCAGTCAGCACGAAATTAAAATAAGAAATCGAATGTCATTGGCACAAGTCATAAAAGGCATAAATACCTTCCCAGAAAATATGTCGGAAGGAAAAATTCTAATCAAACCTTGGAAGTATTTATCTTAAATAATGCTTGGAGTTAATACTAAAAATATGCTAAAATTAGCTTTATTCAATATATGAATGAGCATAAACGTTTGTCATCATATGGAAGAAATAAGCTTGAATAGTTCTCTAACTGTTCTCAAAAATATAATTGTAAAAAATGATTTGATGCATGAGAAAGATCAAATTTTAAACATAGAAACACCGGGCGCAGGTAACATGAATGTGGTTCTCAGAGTAATAACGCAAAAAGGCAGCTTCATACTTAAACAGTCAAGGAATTATGTCAACAAATATCCTCAAATACCAGCTCCCATTAATCGTATTGATGTTGAAGCCCAATTTTATCAATTAATTCATACCTCATCGTGCAGTCATTATCTTCCCAGACTCTTAAGGTATGACCAAACTAATAAGATCATATTCTTGGAGGATCTAGGAAGGTCCTCTGATTATCAATTATTATATAAAAAGAATATTGATTTATCTCAAAAAGATTATGTTACGATTCTTTATTTTTTGCACCAATTACATAACATATCATTCAGTGAATCACAGAGCTCACAATTCCCAAAAAATTTAGCTTTACGACGACTTAATCACCAACATTTATTTGTATATCCTTACTCAGAAAAAAATAACTTTGACCTCAACGACATAAAACCCGGCCTTCAACAACTAGCTCAAGAAATGAGACAAGATACCCCATTAAAAAAGGCAGCTATCCAGTTGGGTAAAAAATATCTTTCAGAGGGTACCTCTCTCCTTCATGGAGACTACTACCCAGGAAGTTGGTTAAAAACGAAATCTGGTTTTCATGTTATTGATCCTGAATTTTGTTTTTTTGGCCCCAAAGAATACGATCTTGGAGTATTGAGAGCACATCTAAAGATGGCAGAACAGCCAATCTCATATATAACCGACTTTTGGAAACATTATCCTGCATCAGATGTGAATTCTTCTTTGGTAGATCAATTTGAGGGTATGGAACTTATTCGAAGAATCATTGGTCTGGCCCAATTACCCTTGAACTTAAGTCTGGAAAAGATGACAACATTATTGCAAGAAGGCAAGCGTTTATTAATAGTTAGTTGATAACGATTTTCTAAAAGCCAATGTGGCCAAAAACCCCAAAAGAGAAAAAACAGCTAAAAGAGAAAAAACAGCTCTATATCCAGTCACTCCCAGATTACTATCCAGTAAATATCCAATGATGGGACCCGAAAAAATATCGGGAGTATAAGCGATAAAACTAATGATCCCAACGGCAGTCCCCGTCAAATTAATAGGTATAAATCCCTCTCGCATTACAGAGAAATAAAGTGCCCGTAAAGCATATATCCCGATGGCCGACAGAGTGACCCCCAGAAAAAATAAATTATTCAATTCTGGATTAATAATCTTTGTCGCAAAAATCATACTACCAAAAAACATCATTATGAATGCAAATAAAATCACTAAAGACCCCCGGGTACGATCTGCCAATAAGCCAATTATGACACCTACAAACGGTCTTAAGTACAATAATTTGGACCCTATTTCTGCGGCAGCTATTTCATCATAAAACATGACTTCTTTGGCATATAATGAAAATACATCCGTGACTTTATAGCCTAGATATGCACACAATACAATTATGGTGAGATACCAAACTGAAGGAATTTTCATGACCCTCTTGAAATCACTCCAAATAAAAACATGCGAGGAATCAATTGCATAATTAAGCTCTTCGCTTTTATTCAAAAGAAAAAAAACTAATATACCGATGCCTCCAACAAATGCTGAAGTAAAGATCAAAACGCCTTTAAAAGCCACTTGTCGGTCATATAATGTTAAGTTTGTTGCATTCTCTAAATAATGAGCAAAAATTAATATACCTAAAGAACTTAAAAGAGCAGCTACCAGTCCCCTACCCCCATCTAAATAGCCAAACGCTATCCCCTGGTTTTCGGATCCTCCCCAGATTCTAGTTTGCTTAATCATAGCCCCCCAAAATAAAAAAATCGAAGTAAATCCCCAATATCCATACAGCCATTTTAGAATTGAATACGATGGATAGCTCATCATCCAAAAACCTCCAAATGACGTAAATACTAAGGCTAAAGACATCAATATCCTCGGTGAAAATCTATCGGCTAGAGTCCCACCAAAAAAATAAGAAAATAATCCTACTAAACCATAAATTGAAAAGCAAATGCCCAATTCATAATTTGTTAATTCAAAAACGTCTAAAAAGGTGGGTCTAAATACGCGTTGAACTACAAATGGTAAAAAAAATATGGATTCACCAGCTAATATGATTAAAATTAGTTCTAATAATCTTTTATTTTTATTTTCTTTGTTTATCACCTAAAAATAACCTTAACATATTAGTTGAGACCATCCTCTATCTTCTACTTCTTTTCAATGGGCAAACCACAGGCTAGAGGCAAATTTAGGATTTCAATGTAAAGTTAATATCAATACTGTACAACTTTCTCGAAAGTGAAAACCATTCTACAGATCCGTCTTTCCCATCAAAACATTTACTTTAGAGTTCATTGGGTTTCCTGAGGTCCTTCTGAAGGAAACTATTTGGCCAGTATGATAAATAGCATCAGCGAGAGGTCCATTAAGCACATGCCAAAAAGGGAGTGTTTTTCTTTTTGAGGAATTTTGAAAAAGTATGTTAAAATCTTCTAAATTATTGAGTGATGATATTTTTTCACTAGCTAATTTCAGATTTTCGAGTGTAGCCAACCGTAAGTCATTTACTTTCATTTGAGAGGTATCGGCTCGTTGATTTACTTGATTTTTGGATGCATTTAAAACCATAATTGAAAGGCCATAGATATGCTCCATGGTCTCATAAATTGAACGAGCGTGGGTATCAGGTCTGAAATCAAGATCCTTTACTCTTAGCTCCTTAGTTGCCCAATAATAACGATACCCTAGCCCATCTATCATACGAGATATGACCGTGCCTTCGGTATAATTTGAGGGATAACTAGGGATTTCTTTGTAGGGAAGCTCAGTTTGAGACCAACTGAGGGTATTTAAACTGAAGGCACAAATTATTGACAGATAAGTTCGATACCACATAAAAGACTGAGGCTAATTCCTATTATATCGTAAATCTAATTATAAATAAACATTATGCGTTCTCAATAGGTCATGATACAATATTTATTAGAAATGTGATCAATGATATGTAATGCTATTTAGTCAATTAATCTGTGGTAGATTTGTGGGATGACTTTTAAAGATCTTAATTTGAATGCTTCTCTGGAAAATGCCCTCAAAGACATGCAATTAACTACCCCAACCACCATTCAACACAAAATATTTTCAGTTATCATGTCCGGACGCGATACCATTGGAATTGCACAAACAGGTACGGGTAAAACCTATGCTTATTTACTTCCTTGCTTAAGAAAGTGGAAATTTAGCAAAGGGCGTACACCGCAAATCATGATCATCGTTCCCACTCGCGAATTAGTCATTCAAGTCGTTGAGGAAACAAAAAAGTTAACCAAGTACATGGAAGTTTCCATAGTTGGAGCCTACGGTGGAACCAATATTAAACCTCAAATGAATGCCCTGCATCAAGGAGCTGATTTAGTCGTTGGTACACCCGGTCGACTGATGGATTTAATTCTCAATGGTATTCTGAAAACAAAATTGATTAAGACGCTTATAATTGATGAAGTTGATGAAATGCTGAATTTAGGTTTTAGAGCACAATTGAAAAATTTGATGGTTCTACTTCCAGAAAAACGTCAGAATCTCATGTTTTCGGCTACGCTAAATGATGAGATACAAAAATTAATTAATTTCTTCTTTAAGCGACCTGAACGCATTGAAGCTGCTCCTGCTGGCTCCCCATTGGAAAATATAAATCAAATTCTTTATTCAGTACCTAACTTTAATACTAAAATCAACTTTCTTAAAGAGTTATTAGCCGATAAAAAGATCATGCATAAGGTGTTGGTGTTTGTCTCTAGCAAAAAGTTGGCCGATGATCTTTTTGAAAAAATTCATAAATTCTTCCCTGAGGAAATGGGAATTATTCATTCAAATAAATCTCAAAATTTTAGATTTGATGCGTCCAAAAAATTTGAATCTGGAATGTACCGTGTATTAATTGCGACTGATTTAATTTCTAGAGGCTTAGATATCTCAGAGGTATCGCATGTTATTAATTTTGATCTTCCTGAAATTCAAGAAAATTACATTCATCGCATAGGAAGGACAGGTCGAGTTGAAAAAAAAGGCAACGCAATCTCTCTTTTTAGTCCAAATGAAGCCCATAGAAAATTAGCTATTGAAAAGTTGATGAATTTTGAAATCCCAACTAAAACATTACCTAAATTTATTAAACTTTCAACAGTTTTAACCCCAGATGAGTTACCCAAAAGCCGTCAGCCCAACCTCGAACTAAAAAACCCATTAACAACGCCGTCGGGTGAGGCTTATCATGAGAAAAAATCGAAAAATAAAAAAATAAATATTAAGATAAGGTATACTGATAAAATGAAAAGTAAGTACAAAAATCGCAAAACCAGAGGTAATTAAAAAATATTATTATGACTACGAATAAGGTTAGATATAAGGATTAAAACCTAAATGGGAACATTCAATATTTATCGATGATTAAAATAAAACAATGTGAATTATCGGAGACTGGGAAAATCTAATTTACAAGTAAGCGAGATCAGTTTGGGCTGCATGTCCTTAGATCCAAAGATTGAAGATTATAGCAGTCTGTTAAATAAGGCTATTGATTCAGGAATTAACTATTTTGATACTGCCGACTTTTATGATAAAGGTATTAATGAATCTATCATTGGAAAGTCTCTTGGATCTAGAAGAAAAGAAGTGATTTTAGCAACTAAAGTGGGTAACGTATGGGATAAAAATGGAAAAACTTGGCATTGGAATCCTTCCAAAAAATATATTTTAACTGCTGTTGATCATAGTCTTAAAAGACTAAGAACAGATTTCATTGATTTATATCAATTACACGGAGGCACTATTGAAGACCCTATTGACGAAACCATCGATGCTTTTGAGACATTAGTTGATTCAGGTAAGATAAGACATTATGGCCTCTCATCTATCAGGCCTAATGTAATTCGTGCTTACGTAGAAAAATCTAATATCACCAGTGTCATGGTTCAATACAGTTTACTTGACAGAAGATCAGAAGATCAAATTTTACCCTTATTACAATCTCAAGACATTGGCGTCCAGGCACGGGGTGTTTTAGCCAAGGGTTTACTTAAAGGGAAATCCGCTTGTCCTTACTTAAACCGTTCTAAAGAAAAAATCAATCTACTTCAAAAAAAAATGCTCAAAAAAAACATCCCTCATGCAGCTACCGGATTTGTATTAGCCAATAAGGCCATAAAGACAGCCGTTATCGGTCTTAGAACCGAGCTACAGCTTTTAGATTTTATCCCTGGGATCTCCTCTCCTTTGAAGGAAATCGACTTAAAATGGTTAAGAAAATGTTTTTTAAAGAACTATTACCTTTCCCATATTTAACACCCCTATTCATTATTGTCATTCATGAAATCAGCAATTAATCTGTGAAAATGATGAACTCCTTTTTCTCGTTCTGGAGAAAAACGACCCGCTTGATAGAATCTAGATTGTAACCCTTTGTGAACCCCCTCTACAACATATTCATCCTCTCGTTCCACTTTATCAATCAATGATCCACCCCCCTTTTCAAATTTTGCTTCATCCCAAACATAGGTAAGGAAGGAAACTTTGGTCTTATTAATGTAAAGCGGTTTTACGATATTAATAGATAGACCCCAAGGATAAAAGTTAAACATCATATTAGGGAATATCCAATAGAAATACGCGGCCACTTTTTTACCAAAATCAATATGCCCTTCAGGTAGATCAAAAACTTCAACATCATTTTTAGCATAACCAATTTGAAGATTGCAATAATCATAAATCTCTGTCGTATAATCACCATAATCTAACTTCTCATTTAAATCTTGATGAACAAAGGGAATATGAAATCCCTCTAAAAAATTATCACAATAAAGTGCCCAATGAGCGTTTATTAAATAATCTTTAGACAAGGCAGGTTCGAATTTAAACTGTTCAAGTGGCAAAAAATCAATTCTTTTATGCAACACCTTGAGTACCAAATTAAAATCAAATTGAGGCGACATACCAACAAACAAATGCGGCCCTAAATTCATGAGTTGAAATTTGTGCAAATTATCA